>OKTX01000294.1_pt1 | contig 37947 bp, 33 predicted proteins | sample 1606261 | NCBI WGS metagenome assembly OKTX01 (sample SAMEA3879543, study PRJEB24766) | human gut metagenome | biome: human-associated habitat; feature: feces | place: USA | collected 1985/1987 | reverse complement strand
ATTGCAAGTTTATTCCGTATTTATGATTATTTTTGTATTTAAGGAATTAAAGATATATGGCATGGAATATCAGAAAGATATAATCGTTGCCGACAGGCTCGGCATTGTGAGTACAGATTCCGAAGAGGAATATCTGGCTCATTTACTTTGTTTGAAGGGAACGTGCCGTTACCGTTTCAACGAACGGGATTTTGAATTGCATCCCGGAGACTTATCCATCATCCGTAAGCGGAAAATGTTGGAGAAGATAGAGCCTACGAACGATTTTCAATGCAAAATAATTTATGCAAAGCCCGGTTTCATAGAGTTATGCACACCGCAAAGCAACTACGGTATGAAAGGCTCTTTAGCACTTTTTCTCAATCCTATCATGCACCTGACGCCCGAACAACAAATTATATGTCGCCGCGATTTCGACTTGCTGGAGCTCCGTATTCAAGACACGGGGCATCGCTTTTACCGTGAGGTGCTGATAAATGCCATGCAAACAGCCATTCTTGATTTTTTTGATTTCCATGCACGTATTGGTGAAAATGACATCTCAACACAGAACGCCTCTATCATGAACCGTTTTCTGAAAATGTTGGAAGAGGGTGCATACCGAGAACATCGGGAAGTAACCTATTATGCCGATTGCTTGTGTGTTACATCGAAATATTTGTCGGAGGTTTCTAAAAAAGTAAGCGGATATGCCGCTAACTACTGGATCAACCGTTATACGATACTCGACATTACCCGCTTGCTCCGCGATAAGTCCTTGACTTTCGTCCAGATTTCCGATATGTTCGGCTTTTCATCTCCGGCCTATTTCAGCCGCTACGTGCAACAGAATTTAGGTGTCAAACCATCGGATTATAGAGAATAGCTATTTTTCAACTCTTGCATAATCGGTAAAAATCGCAGTTTTTACCGATTTTTTTGTATCACCACTTTTCTGCATCTCCTCTACCTTTGCAGGTATAACGATTAAAAATTAGAGCGATATGAAATTATTGATCATTTCAGGATTATTGCTTCTGACAATGATAGGAGCAAGGGCGCAAGAGCCTCGACACACAGCCGAAAATCAAACCGTTGTCAATCTTACAACTGGCAAAGCTCAAGGTGAAAAACAGGAGGGAATATATGTTTATAAGGGTATTCCTTATGCACACGCTACCCGATTCATGCCTCCCGAAGCTCCCGAATCGTGGGACGGCATACGGACTTTCACGGAGTATGGGCACATCTGCCCACAAGCTCCCATGCCGGTCGAGAATGATTTTATCTCGAACCAGCGAATCGCTGTCGAGGGAGAGGATTGCCAGAATTTGAATATATGGACTCCGGGAATAAATGACGGCAAAAAACGCCCTGTAATGGTTTGGTTGCACGGCGGAGGGTTTCAGACCGGTTCGGCAATTGAACAACGGGTATATGATGGAACAAATTTGAGCAGAAAAGGCGATGTGGTGGTTGTTTCCATCAATCACAGACTGAACGTACTCGGTTTTTTGGATTTATCCGCCTATGGAGAAGAGTACAAATACTCCGGTAATGTGGGCACTATGGATATGGTCGCTGCCTTAAAATGGATTCAGTCCAACATTGAGGTCTTCGGTGGAGATCCCGACAATGTCACCTTGTTCGGGCAATCGGGAGGCGGTGCTAAGATTATCGTCTTAATGACAACTCCGGCTGCCAAAGGGTTATTTCACAAGGGAATTATCCAAAGCGGTGCGGTCGAAGCCTGCGGAATGACCAATGTTACAACGAAAATTGGAAGACGTGTTGCAGAATTGACCTTAAATAATCTGGGCATAAGGAAAAATGGAATCAAGAAACTACAGACCGTACCATATAAGGAATTGGAAACCGCAAGTAACAAAGCGATGACACAAGCAGCAAAGGAGTACGGTAGCATAGATAGTTGGGGAAATCCCGGATTGCTATGGACACCGATTGTGGATGGGGACTATCTACCGTTTCAACCCGTAGCGGATTCCATTTCATCACAGTCAAAGGATATTCCGATAATGATTGGGACAGCCATGACGGAATGGACTACAATGGGAATGTTAGGACAGGCAAGTAAATACAAAAATGACAACAAGAATACATGGTCGCAGGAAGAGGTAAATCGAAAGTTGAAGGAGCAGTTCGGCAATCAGGCAGAGGTTGTCGTGGACGCTTTCAAACAGGCGTATCCGGAGCGTCCGGTTGCAGATGTGCTCTATGTCGAAACAATGTTGCGTGCCCCGGCTCTTAAAACCGCACGTTTGAAAGCCGACCAGCACGGCGCACCCGTCTATAATTATATGTTCGCATGGGATACGCCGCTCGAAGGAGGCTTTGCCATGTCCTATCATTGTTCCGAGCTGCCGTTTGTATTTAACAATGTGTCCATGTCTAAGGCTTCTGCTGTTGGTGGAGAGCAGGCCGAAATCCTTGCAGACCGCATGAGCCGTGCATGGATAAACTTCGCAAGATACGGCAATCCGAATCATCGGGATATTCCCGATTGGCCGGTCTTCACACGCGAAAACGGTTATACGATGATTTTCGGAAACGAATGTCTGGTAAAGAAAGACTATGACTATAAGCTAATGCAGCTTTTTGTTCCTGATTATGTCTTTTAGAATCTCACTTTGCAAAGAGATTATAAGGAAGAATCGGTAAAAATTGCAGTTTTTACCGATTTTTTTGTATCACCACTTTTTTACATCTCCTCTACCTTTGCATATGTAACAATTAAAAATCAGAGCGATATGAAATCATTGATCATTACGGTATTGATGTTCCTGACCTTGTCTGTCGGAACGAAAGCACAAGAGAATCAGAAAGTATTCACTGCCGAAGAGCAGGCGATAGTCGAATTATCCAACAACAAGTGGAATTGGATGTCGGAGAAGAACGTGGAGAAATTGGCAGAATTATTTCACGAGAACTCGCAGTTCGTTCATATGGGTGGCTATTGGGGAAAGCAGGAGGAACTGAATACCATCCGCACAGGCGGCCTTTGGTATAAGAAAGCTGAAATACATGATGTGCAGGTGAAGTTTGCGGCAGGAACAGCAACGGTTTATAGCCGAATTCATTTGAACTCGGTAGTCGGAGGCAATGCTGTACGTTTTCCTTTTATCGTTACGGAAGTCTATGTAATGGAAAACGGCAAATGGCAGCTTTCCACGCTTGCCTTTACAAAAACTTTAGGTGAATAATCAAATAAGACGCAAATATGAAAATCAAGAATTTATTTTTTACAGCTATGTTGTCTATATCATACTTTGTGACTTATGCACAAAGCGCTGATAACTTCCGTCAGCCTTATCCGCTTGGTGAAAAGCTGTCACCGAATCCGAACTTCACGGGTGAAGTATGGCTCGCTCCTTTGAGTGAACGGAAAGAGTTGAATGTTCCGATGGCAAATGTAACTTTCGAGCCGGGATGCCGCAACAGTTGGCACTCGCATAAAGCCGGTCAGTTATTGATTGCCACCGCAGGTATCGGTTACTATCAGGAAAAAGGACAGCCCGCCCGACGGTTGTTTCCGGGCGACATCGTGGAGATAGCCCCTGACGTGGTGCATTGGCACGGGGCAGCACCGGACAGTTGGTTTGCGCATATCGCCATTACGACCAACCCGCAGATAAATGCGGCAGTATGGCTTGATCCCGTCAGCGACAGCCAATATCAGGAAGCTACGACTGAAGCGGAAAACCGTTATGCGAAGGCAAACTGTATATTGGCCGCACGCGAACAAGCCATTGTAGCGGTGGCATCCTATACTGGAAAGGGAGATTTGGAACACCTGAAACCGGCTCTTGCGGGAGCGTTGGAGGCAGGTATGAGCATCAATGAAATAAACGAGGTATTGATTCACGCTTACGCTTATTGCGGGTTTCCGCGTAGCTTGCGGGCGATACAAACCTTTATGCAGGTCGTGGACGAGCGGAAAGCGAACGGGATAAACGATGTTGTCGGTCGGGAAATTACTGAAATGAACGACAATAGAACCCGCTACGAACGGGGACGGGATATACTTGCCGAAATATCGGGTACTTCCGTCGATGCCCCCAAAGCAGGTTATGCAATATTTACACCTGCTATCGAACGCTTCTTGAAAGAACATCTTTTTGCAGACCTTTTTGAGAGAGACCTGCTGACCTATCGGGAGCGCGAGCTCGCAACAGTTTCCATTCTTGCCGGTGTCGGCGGTGTTGAGCCGATGTTCAGGAGCCATGCAGCGATATGCCTGCATCTCGGCGTTACAGCCGAACAACTTTCGGCATTACTGAATATCGTGGAAATGAATCTCGGAAAAACCTATTCGGAACCGCTTCGCGGAGTGTTGAACCAAATAACAAAAAAACAATGAAAAAAATAATCTTATCGGTATTGTTGCTGTCTGTTACAGCAATAGCCGGCGCACAGAATATAACGATTGCCCGACAAGGACATTTTTCGGTAGGCGGGCAAACCATACAAAGATTGGGGGAATATGACAACAGTAAATTCGTCGGATGGGCGGAGCAGGAAGAAACCGGACAAAGCTATCGGGCCGACCATGCCTTTGTGGATTTTCAGATTCCTGCCGACAGCAAGAAATTACCGTTAGTCTATGTTCACGGTTACGGAGGTTCGGGTGTATGCTGGCAAATGACTCCCGACGGTAGAGAAGGTTTCGCCACGTTGATGTTACGCCGTGGCTGGAGCAGTTACGTGGTCGATCTTCCCGGTCGTGGACGAGCAGGACGGACATCAGCAACAACGACAGCCAAGCCTGTGGCCGACGAAATGTTCTGGTTCGACATCTGGCGTATCGGCGTGTGGCCGAATTACAACGAGGGCGTGCAGTTCCCGAAAGATTCGACTTCTCTTTCGCAGTTCTTCCGCGAAATGACACCCGATTTGAGCAACCATCAATTAGATGTTCCCGCACTCGGAGCATTGGCCGAACGCATCGGCGACCATATTCTCGTAACCCATTCTGCCGGAGGGTTCCCCGGTTGGATGTCTGCGATGCAAAATTCAGAGGTCAAAGGTGTCGCGTCCTATGAGCCGGGCGGGTTCGTATTCCCTGAAGGCGAAGTTCCTGAACGTATCGATGGCTTGACCGGCGGTGTAGCCGGAACAGCCGTTCCGATGGAACAATTCAAACGGCTCACGAAAATTCCGATTATTCTTTATTTCGGGGATTACATTCCTGAAACACCCTCCAAAAATCTCGGTGACGAGAATTGGCGCGTTCGCCTCCAGATGGCTCGCAAGTTCGTCGAAGCTATCAACCGACATGGAGGAAATGCAACATTGGTAGAACTTCCTAAAATCGGCATTTATGGAAACACACATTTCTTGATGCAGGATTTGAATAATGCAGAGTTGGCTAATTTACTTGATAAATGGTTGAATAGACAACGGTTTTTGACAAAACAAAAATAATGTAATTGTCATTTGTAAAATCTATAACATAAATCCATAAATAAATAGTTTAACATGAAAGAACAGAACCAAAAGTCTTCTCTTTTTTTGAAGGGAAGCAGCATTTACGTCATTTCGTTACAGACCAAGATGTAGCGGAAGAGTTTTTCACATTACTCTCCGAGGCGAGAGAATTTTATATCCAGGATGTCATAAGAGATGGCAAGCGGTATGAACGCTATATGGATGATTTCGTTAATAGTCATCGATATATAGATTGCGATAATACAGTTTGTCGGAACTGTCATGAGATGAACATCCATATCGTTAGAGGTTTGCTGACGGATTGTCCCCATCTTATCCGGCAACTTTTTACAGTGACGGATTTCTCATTTGAGGAATGCATGAAGTTAAAACGGATGTATGACACCATGCCGTCGCCCTCCATTATGTATCGTGATGACGGATCTACCGGAGTTCAGCCACTCTCTTTTGGTTGTAACTTCACCCACAAACAGATGATAGGTATTACAGCTTGTGTCAATACTTATCATCTGTTTTGTGTTTCTACATGTATCGAGGATATGGAAGCTCTTTTTTCTTGCAAACAGGGCTTTTGTATTCGGGTAAACAATATCCGTCATGTGGCAATCCTATTCGATGCACTTCTTGAACACTCGTTCATTCAAGCCCAATGGCAGGCAGTTCTCGGTTGCGGGCGTTTTCTGCAAACAAAAGATGGAAAAGGATTGTATCGGCATCAAGCCTTTCGTCTGCGCTCTCGGCCATGCGGAACAATATGACGTCGGTGGCTTATGGTATCAAACGGGACATCAGTGAACTGAAAATATAAGGCAAGAATCTAAAGAGAATGGCATAAATACACAAAAGCACTATGTATGGATTGGCTAAACATAGTGCTTTTGCATACTTCCGTTCACAAGTAGATCTTTGGAGGTGAAAATAGAATATCCAGTTCAGGAATTGAAAAGGTCGTCCATCTTCACTTCGCTATGAACAATACTCTTATGCTTACCGTTCACCACACCGTATGTCGTAACGAATGTAATTACAAGAGCTTTCTTGTTCTTTGTCGCCATGCGGAATAGTCCGGTGCGTTCCCGAAGTTTAGACTCGTAACCGTCGGTGATGCCGTACAAGTCCGTGCTGAATTTCATTTCGCACAAGTGGATTATGCGGTCGGCTCGCTCGATAATCAAGTCGATTTGAAACCCCGGAATCCCGTTTTCGGAATCGGCTTTGCTCCTCCATGTAGATACGGACGTACCTACTCCAGCAATTCCCAATGCGATTTTAATCTGCTTGTGATGACTCAAACATACCAGCTCAAAACCAAGTCCCATCCATGCTGAAACACTGCGTGAGTCGATATTATTGCTCCACCATCTTTCGTCTTTCGTATTGTTGGGGTCGATGAACTTGTAATAAAAGAGCGTGAAAAAGTCTGTCAGTCTGAACAAACTGTTACGGGTCTTGTTGCCATACTGTGATAGCCGCGTAATAAAATCACAGCGTTCGAGATTTTTCAAAATTTTACTCAAGAAAGCACCCTCGATACCGGTTGCACGGAGTATGTCTTCCCGTGTCATCCCCGCTTTATTTTCCGACAACAACTTAACAATGGATACATAGGAGTCCGCTTGAGCGAACAAAGCGTTGTAGAGTTCGTCAAATTCGCCTCTCAATTGCGCTCCTTCGACAAAAAACAACCGGTCAATATTTTGTGCAAGACTCTCGGCAGGATTCAAAAGGCTCAGGTAAAAAGGGACTCCGCCAAATATCATATAGCATTGTAAGAGCTGGTATCTATCCCATTGACAATTCCGTTGTCGTAGATATTCCTCCGTTTCGCACAGGTTAAACGGAGACAGATGAAGGTTACAGGTGATTCTGGCGTGCAAGCCACCCTGATTGCCCTCTATTTTATCGGCCATCCAGGATGTTGCCGAGCCTGTGGCTATAAGCACAATATCGGTGCGTCTGTTTCCCCAACCGTTCCAGAAATTTTCCAATGCGCTGACAAAATTGGAACGCTGCGTATCCATCCAAGGCATTTCGTCGATGAATATGACTTTTTTACGATTGGAGGGCAGAGTTTCCAGATAGTCCTCAAGCGCATTAAAAGCATCGTACCAAGTGGTGGCTTTAGGCTGCCGCTTCTTTGAGTGCCGATAAATTGCCCTCATGAAATTCTGTATCTGCACAGTTGCAGATGTTTTGTGCTCACCGACAAATGTAAAATCGTATTTATAGTTGAAAAATTTGTCGATGAGATATGTTTTGCCTATACGACGGCGACCGCTTATAATTACGAATTCCGAACGATCTGATTCCAAGCACCGCTGCAATTCGTCACATTCTCTTTTTCGGGAAACGAGTTTGTCTTGCATACAATTATCTTTTTTGCAAAGATAGCCGTTTTAGATTACAAAGCCAAATTTTGCTCATTGAGTTTTTACCTTATCTTTTATATTTTCACAGATAAGGTAAAAACTAAACGTCTACCCATAAATCTGAAATACTACTTTATCTGCATTGTTTTGATGAATAAAAGTAGTATCTTGATGTGTTGAACATATCTGGTTAAATATTTGATCCCCTAATAGTTTACGGCAAATGACGAAGACTACCAGATATGATTCTAAAAAAACGGGAACAAGGTTGTATAATGAAGATTCTTATATTCCTATTTCAATATAAGTACTTTGCCATTTACGGAAAACAAATCGGCGTACCTGCTGTCCACGAAATTCTTTTCGGGGGAGCCTAATACCCCGACCAACATTTGTCGTCGGAAGCAGTGTCCATACGAGCAGCAAGCTGGGACATGAAAGATTATCCAAAACGATACAAAAATAGTATGGCAAATGAAAACAGCATATTGAGACATATTTATATGCTGTTTTAAGACGCCTTATCTTCGCTTTTATGAGAAAGTGTATTTTGTTTTTTACTGTGCATCTTGCTATGTTTTCATTTTTGCAACTTCATCGAAGTTCTATCAAAGTCAAACCTAAAGGTATATGAATCTATCTTAGGGGACAATAAAACAAAAACTGCAGCGAAAAGAGAATATATGCCATGTACTTTTCTTCTCTTTTGGCTGTATATTTTGCGAGTGATCAGATCGTGTAAATGTGTTGAAAATTTAGTTTAGTTTGTGCATTAGCCTTATATATGCTAAATCAAAGTAAACTATATTTAGGTAGGCATATCTGCCTTTCCATATGCCTATGATTTTATAGAAACAACGACATTTGCGGAGAATACAAGTCTCAATGAAGATGTGAGGTAAAGACCACAACCCATCCTTTTCTCTTTTGGCTGCAATGATTCATCGATGAGCCGCCGAACGATATTCTTCGTATGAGAGGTCGATAGTCGGGAAATTACTTTTAGAAACACTTTGTGTGTGACCAAGTGCAAGGAATAAAATCAAGTGAAAAACAAAAACCGAAGAATCTCTTAAAATACTGAATTTGTTTCTGTGTTGTTTCTTTAACAAAGAATTTATCATGCTATTCCATTGATATATAACTATTTGAATCAATATACAATAATATTTACCAGATTTAACCTTCAGAATAATACGTCCTCAAACGTTCTACAATATTTTACTTTCTATCTATTCTTTCTGTTTTTACATTTAAAGTTTACAACTGCAAAGCTATAAAAGTTTCTGTAATAAAGAGAACGAAAGTCTGTAAAATATAGGAAGCTGCCCGCCTTTTCTATTTAAATAGCTTTTATCCGCTCCACCCAGAGCTCCATTATCTCCCTGATACTGCGTTGTGGAGAAGATTGCATCGCTATATAGGATGTTCCTAAAACCCAGCCGACAAGCAGTATCATCACTCCCAACCGCAACTTTTGAAACCGTTGGAACTTCACCGCCTCGTCACGCTTTTGCAAGCAATACATAGAGATGTGTATCACGGAATACACCACGAACAAAGCGGTAAACGCCCACATCGGCATACACTTATAAAAGCCTAAAGCGGTACATAGCAATGCTATAATGCTCCCGATAGCAAAGAAGCATACTGAGAAAAAAGATATTCTATTCATTGTATAATCTCCTGTATATTAAGCACAAGCACCAGTCTGAATACGTGTTTGCATCAGAATTCTCATATAAGCTATCTGAATGACTGCCGGAATCGTCACACGATAAGCCGGTCCTGCAATATCAATAACCGTCCATAATGCGGTCACCATCCAGCCTGCAGGACCGGCAAAAACACTTATCCACCTTGTAATAGCTGCATTTACCGCCAATGTCAGACCACGTCCCAACAAAATCCTCGCTATGGCATTAGCTACAATTACGGCAATCTTATAAGCCGCAAAGCCACTACGTTTAATAGCCACTTGTATGGCGGCAATCATTGCCTGCTTCCCGAAACCGGTTGTGCGTATATCCAACTCTCCCATCAGTTCTTTCAGTTCCGCTTCAGACATTTTTTCCAACGAGCTTATAAAAATAGTCTGTAGAAGATTCATTTCTATAACCTCTACCGATGATTTCTTATTAAAGTTGACCTTCATCTTCTTTGCCACATCAACCAAAATCTCCCGGTATTCCACTCCACCCCCTCTTATCCAGTTCATAAAGCTATTTCCTCCATAAAGTTGTAATTCATTGACGATAGAATTCGTCATCAAAGTCAAGCTATGAGGATAATAGGAACGATACTCATCTGTCAAAGTCAGTCCTTCGGTCATCCGCACATTTCCATGTTTGTCTTTTGTCAGATAATCAACTAAAACCTGAAGTTCTTCATTACTCACCTCGGATAAAAATTCCAAATTACTATTGGTTGCCATAATACAAAAATTTTATATAGTTATTTTTTATGCAACAAAAGTACAAGCATAAAAAGCGTTATGACTGCCTTTTACGACAAAGATACAATGGGTACTTATAATAGGAAGAAAAAGTATATCAGGATTCAGACATTTACCCCATTTCCGGTAAATCCCTTATAGGTGAATACACCATAGACAACTTTTCCGTTCCCGGTTTTGGGCGGCGCAGTTCAGGAATATACTGATCGTAATCCACGTAGAATATATCCGCATTATAATCACGCCCAAAGATAGCGACAGAAGCTACCGTCGATTTCTTTCCTCCTGTTATATCTATGGCACAAGTCCGGGTCGGATGCAACACAAGTTGTTCCTTCATGGTGTTGTATATAGTTTTGAATGATTCGTCACGAAACTTAATCAATTGATAATTGCTGGTAAGATACTTTTCCAAATACCTGCTGCTCTCATTATCACCTTCAATACCTTTATCTGTATAGAATATGATATGCATATCAGGTTTCAACGCCCTTTGTGCAAGAATTATCGGTTCAGGAGTGAATCCTAAAATCGAGAATAACATATCAACTTTACCACCCGTCCCATACAGCAGTTCAAATCGTTCAATGATCTCCGCAAAAAGATATTCAAAATAAAAATCTCTGGCTTCGGCAAAGTGCCCGGCATTATACATTCTAAGCCATTCATCTAATTTTTTGCCTAAATACTCATTCATATTTATTCATGATTACTGTTAATTAATGATGTTATATGAGCATACACAGCTTTACGCTGTACATCGTCCAGGATACACCCTACCTCAAAGCCACTTTTCATTCCTGCGCCGCCATCAATATTGGCGGTAAAGATAATACCTTCTTTTTCAGACAAGACACACTTCGAATGATTATCTCCATCTCCCTCCCATGAAAAGCTACAATATTTCTGTAGGGTTTCTCTCGCTTCTTCATTGTTTCTTTTAGAATCGCGTCCATGCAAATTCGCATAGAAAAAAAGTCTCACATTTCTTTCATGCGCTCTTTTCAAAGCACTCATTAACTCCTCCAACCCCCTAAGCTTAAAAACCCAGCTTACAATATAGAGATAGTCTTGCGCATCGTTTATGATATCCACTATACTGTTATAAATAGTATTAACCTCGCAATTTTTCAGATTAGTACTTTCTTGGTTACCCTTCATAGTCCCTCTTGAAGCTATAGTCAATCGCAAACGGCTATTCAGATGAGCGAAAGCATCCTTCGGAAGCGGTTTACGGGTACTATTCACCTGATTTCGTCCATTACTTTCATCCAGCAGGTTCATATCGGCATTCAAGTATAGTTTATCAAATACATATACCAAATCCTTCAGTTCCCCATTTTCAACAGATATACCTGTTTCTGTGTTTTTATTGATGCTACAAGGAGAAAAATTAGCACTCATCAGCAATCCTGCTTCTTCCTCACTCCCATCGTCAGCAATAATAAACTTGGCATGCAAGTCATTCAGTATATGAACATGTGCCCCCTTCACCCATAACCGCTTTAAATAAAGTAGATGATTATCTATCTTTTCATCGGATTCCCCCATTTCCCTGTTGTAAGAATCATTTTCCGCTCCTCTGAGATTGGATATTATAAATAAAGCTACTCCTCTGTCAGTAAGCGCGGCCTCAAGTTCATCCAAAATTCTTTTATCCTGAAAAAGGAAATTCGCAGCCTTGATGCATTTCCTCGCTCTCCTTATGATAGCAATAATCTGCTGGGTAAGTTCCTCTTTCCCTCTACCATTAATATAATAATTCACCATCTGTTTTAATTTTTAATGTACATTTTCCGGTCTATATCTTCCAACTCATCATAGCGTTTCAAGGTTATGAAACATTTGCGCCACTGCAACAATGAAATATCCGATAGTTTAGCTTGAACAAAATCATAATCTATTTCATTCCCATGCGTCTTCTTCCACTCGATGATGGCCGCATCAATTTCTATTAAGCGCAAAAATTCATCCTCTTTACCGAATTTAATATAGATTCCTCCACCACCATTATCCACACAGACAGGAATCATACCTTTTGCAGTATCTTCTATCAGCAACCGGGCATTCTTTGCCTTATGTAACAGCTCTACCGTAGAATTGATCACAAGAGGATAGGGATACTCAAGAGAACATTCAGGGGTATAGACAAAATCCGTCTCTTTTATGTCTCTATTTTCTATTCTGTAACGTTCTTGAATGTAGCGTTTAATGTATTCAGGCCTGAAGTTGGTCGATTTATTGGCGTATTCCTCCTCTTTACCGTTTGCATACCCCATATTACTTTTGATAGAGATACTCTGACCGGCATCCAAATAAAACAGATACTTCCCGATTCCCTCCTTCAATGCCGGCATTGATACAAGATTCCCTTTATAAAAAAGTTCCTTGTGCAGCCTTCCCTGCTTATCGCAACTAAATAAAAGTTGCACTTCATACAAATTCTTCGCCTCATAGCTATTAATGGAAAAATCCCGACCGAAGTGTTCAATTCCATACAATTCTTTTTTGTCTTCAGACAATCTGTTCAACCTCTCCGTCACCTCCTTGAAAACTTCATCTTTCTCATCCATTATCACCCGATGAAGATTGGTCGTTTTATTATACCCGTGCCTATAACCTCCTCCTTCGTAAATGACATCCGGGAGAAACTCCAATGTTTTTCCATCTACCATAACACTACAGCTTACCGTAACATCGGGACGGTCACTACTCTCAAAATCCAAATATTTATTACGAGCCTTCTCTGTCAATACATATTTCGTCCCTTGCAAACTGCCAACCTCTTCAATATTCAAAACGTTGTCCTTTATAAAAACCTGTATTCTGCTCCGTATCAATCCTGTCTCCATTCCTAACAAGGAAGCTAAATAAGGGATATTCGCATTATCAGAACAAGAATCTAGATACTGAAGAATAGCTCTGTCCAGCGGATAAAACGGATCACTGTTCTTACTTTTATAGCTAATATTCAACACATAAACCGGACATGAAATATGTTGCCATCCTATCAGAATACGTTCGTTCCGCTTTATAAACTCACCGATTTTACTGTTTTCCACCATTACATCACGCCAATTTAAAGGTTACATTTCTTTTTTCGTCATCCATCTTGCAGATGACAAACTTATAAGACTTATTCATACACATTTTTTTTTCTCCCCATCTCTTCTTAAACATCATTCCATGATAACCACCCGCTTTTACTATATAGAAACCATCTTGCTCCGCCATGACCTCTCCCGAAACAGACTCTCCCTCAGAATAGTGTCTTTTAAACGCCTCATAGTCCAACTTTCTATTCAAGAAAAATTTCCCGTTTCTGTTCTTAAAAAAATTATATTGCTGTTCTTTCTCAAGAATCAGCCATAGAAAAGGCTGTTCAATACTTATCTTCAATCGGGAATCATCTTCAAGCCTCAACAACACATCAGAAGGGGCTGACTTGTCATAAACAAAGGCAGTGAAATTTTTATTATTTGATTTTTCCTCAGACACCGAAAAATAAGAAGCCAACGTAACAAACTGTTCACCATACAGCACAAACCTCGCCTGGTCATTTTTATTCTTACCGATATATTTTATACTCACCGTCTCATTGGGCCGTAAACAATCAGCCTGTTCAATCTGATGCTCGGGAATAAGTATAGGTAATGTCAACTTCCGCCCATTCCAAGAGAAAGTGAAACTCCAATCAGACTGCCTCGAATTCTTTTTATTCCGATTACGTTTAAGCTCGCAATTTTCTATGACAGTCCCCTCTTCGGGTATAGAATCACAGAAAAACTCGTAAGCTGATTTATCAAATATCTTTCTTCTTAACGAAGAAAATGATTTAAACACATCTATCGGATTCATCCGGCAGGCGGTATCATACTGTTCATGCGCCTCTTCACGAAGAAGCGTATGAAGATTGCCCACAAGAATTAATTTTTTCTTTGCCCTACTCAACGATACATTCAACCTCCGCATATCATCGAGAAAACCTACAGTACGCTTCACGCTCTTGCCAAAAGACCGGACAAAAGAGAAAATCACGATATCAAACTCTCTACCTTGTATAGAATCAATGGTACAGACACACTTCTTCAGCTCAAAATCCTCTATAGCCGCCCGTAATTTCTCGCATTGCATGCGATAAGGCGAAATGATGCCAACCTTCAAGCTGCTATCCCGTGAAAGCACAGTCCGCAATTCGGGCAATAGCTGCTCTACTATAATGTCAATCTCCCTCTGATTATAGTAGCTCTTATTTATATAAGTTTCGACAACTCCCCTGTTTCCTGTTTCATCTTTCACGAAAGTCTCTTTTGACGTCGTATCCACAAAAACAATAGGATCGCTGTCCAACATATCACAGTTTTGATTTTCCGTTCCCAAGCCGTTTTTCAGCTCATTATGATAAAAAAGCCTTGATATATAGTTCCCTATCGCTGGGTTCATGCGATATTGATAGTTCAAGGTGACTATGCTGCCACGAGGAAACAGTCCATCCTCCAGATGGCTATGAAACTCTTCGAAAAGAGATTTACCCAAAGCCACCATCACGGACTTGTCCGTATAAATGCTTTCTCCTTGCATATCGGTAACCTCAGCTACGAATGATTTTATTTCCTCTCTGTCCATGTATGGAGGAAGCTGATTATCATCCCCCACCAAAATACAGTTTTTCGCCAAACGGACAGGAACTATCGTTTCCGCCAAATTGGCTTTAGCGGCTTCATCTACGATAACCGTATCAAATTCGATGGCCTGCCTCCCTAATACTCTGTTCATTCCTATTCCGATGCAAGTACCCAATATCACATTTTTACTCTGCAACCTTTGCAATTCCAGTAAATCGCGGGTTATTCCGTTTTCTTTCATGTCGGGGATGAGCCGGCTGAGAATGTTTTCAATATCTTTCGATTTTCCGGTTTCACCAACCGCTTTCTGATAGTAATCGCAGACATAATGATGAAATTTTTTATACTTCCTGTCAGAATCCGAATCTGTGTAATCACCTATTTCATCAATCCACTTCCCGATGCCATCAAGGGCTTCCCCTTTCGCAAGCTTTTCTATAAGCAACTTGTTATTCTCTAAATATGTTGTATAAACAGAATTTTCAAAGTGCTTTCCCCAATCTTCCGTGTTTCCATCTTCACCGATGGATTCTATCCGCAACGAGCCATCTTCCGCATAGGGCAAGATACGCTCGCAGATGTTCCTCACAGCCGCCTTTGCCTGGCTGCAAACCAGCACAGTCTTTCCTTGAGAAGCCAACTGGCGTATGACTTCAACGATAACAGTAGTCTTTCCCGTGCCCGGAGGTCCTTGAATCAAAAGAACATCTTTATTTCCCAACGCCTTCTTTACCGCTAACGGCTGACTGTTGTCCGCTTCTATGTTTTTTAACTTTTCATCAAAAAATTCCATCTCTTCATAAAGTGTGATGTCAGACTCCCTCAATTTTCCCAATATCAAATCATCGTAAAGTTTGCTATGCTCCAGATAGTTCTTAATACTTTTATGCTGCATTTCCAGATGTTTGGTATTCACTTTCCGTTTAAGCCGTACACCATTAGAAATCAATTCATCCATATCAATGTGCGAGCTTGAAAAGCACAGATGGTAACATTGTTCCTCACTGCAATATTCCAATATTCCGGTATGCTTTGTATTTTCCTCCTCGTCCAATACCGAAACATATATATATTTATTATCCATTTCCAGACAATCGCCTGTCAGTCTGCTGTATTCATCACCCTCAAAGCAAATGACGAGAGCTGATGCCGCACCGATTCCAGAGCTTGTATGTCCCAGCCGTTTTGTCGGAATCTCAACAATCTCTCCGCCCGCTTTTTCTTCCTTCTCTTTCTGAAACTGCAAATATTTCCCCAATATATGATAATCTTCAGCTTTATCTCGCTTTTCTTCCTTCAATATAGAACGGCATTTTGATATGATGAGCGAAAGATCCTTCATCCACTTGGCATACCGCGAAAACTCTTCCTTTTTGTCTTTAGGAATAGCTTGGTCAAAATTTCTAAAGAAGAGCATCTTGCCGGATATTTTCAACTTGGTGAATTTATTGTTCTCAATCAAAAAAAGCGCCTGCCTATCAGTATGTCCTGTATAGAACCCAGTTAAGCAGAAATTTTCACCTTCCGTTCCAATTTCAATCACAAGATGGTTCTCATCGAAGATGATTATCTTTTCAACATTATTTGCATTTATGTGATAGCTGACATTGAAATTATGTTTTGCAAAATAATCGGGATTCTCTTCTATAAATTCCTGATACCTTATTCCATAGCTGTCTTTGCACACACGACAGTAGAGAGGATGTAACGTCAACTGTTCAAAACTTTCTCTGCGCAAATGAGGATATTTCTCTAATATTTGTTTAATCAGACTTATATTCTGTTCTTTAGGCTCTGGAATCATTTGCCATTCCTCCTCTCTCAAGAAAACCACATCTTCGTCCGGCAGTTCATCGCTTATCACCGGGCTTTCCATGCCGATAGCAGGACATACAAAATGAATAAGCTGCAACTCGCAATCTCCTTTTTCGCCCAGTTCCAATTGCATTTCATCGCCCGAAGAATAGTCCTCGTCCGATAAAGTTCCTTTTTCAATATAGCCTCTGAGGAGTACCTTGTTTTCAACACAGAGGTAATAGTAATCGTGGGATTCACCGGTCACTTTGACTTTATAAGTCTGGCCAATCTCCATTTGCCTCCAAAAAGAAGAAATCTCTTCATCTATACTGTTTTCAATATTCATAGACAGCATGGCCCAATCATTCCGCTCACCACCACGAGTGTCCTTTATTATAAAAGAAAATATACCCGTTTCGCCTATTGAAAAATAATTCTGAATAAAATCAACAGAGAAATCAACAGGCAGCAATTTTCCCTTGTAATACAAGTTTTGCGGCAACAATATGCCACCACTATATTGGTCAAAAGACTCTGTGATTACTCTCCCCGGAAATTTAATATCCTTAATTTCCAATTCTAACTCTACTCGTTTCCGCAATTCTTCCTCACAAGCCAACTTGTGAGAAACAACGATATTTTCATATTTCTTAAATTCAATGACTTTCAGGTCAATGTGTTCACCTATAAGACCCGATCCCTTTTCCAGACTTTTCCAATCTATCTGAGAATTAGGAAGAAAAGACTCTAACCCCTCTATTTCTACCGTATAACCTCCTTTCCGCTTACATACAATGCAGCCTTCTATAAACTCACCCGTTTTATAAGCTTGTTCCACATTACTCCATACACGTTCATCACATTGCTTTTGCAATTTTCCGAGGTCTATTTTTCCGATGACAGAAAAACGTTGCCCACCAATACCTCCGCCACCAATCTTAGGATTAATCGTTTCCTGTTCTTTTACAGGTTCAGGAGTCAACTGTTTCAACCCAAGGCAAATACCTTTTTCAGTCAGTTTAAGCAACAATACCCTCACCGACTGCCCCACTTCAAGAAATTCTTCTACCCTATCTACCTTTTCCCATGACAAATCATCCCTAAAAATCAATCCATCTATCCCGCCTATATCCACAAAGGCCCCATAAGGCTGAATGTTCTTGACTGTCCCTTCGAGCACTTTTCCTACTTGTTTCCGCAGTTTTTCTATCAGAATGCTCCTTTTCTGCTCACAAGCTAACTTGTGAGAAACAATGATTTTTTCATATACCTCAAATTCAATGACTTTCAGGTCAATGTATTCATCTATAAGATCCGCTCCCTTTTCCAGACTTCTCAAATCAATCTGAGAATTAGGAAGAAAAGCCCTTAACTCCTCTATTTCTACCGTATAACCTCCTTTCCGTTTATATATAATGCGGCCTTCTATCACCTCACCCATTTCATAAGCCTGCTCCACACAGCTCCATGCATATTCATAATCCATACCTCATTGTCTTAATGATGCAAAAATAAGTGCATAAAAAGCATTAAAAACGCGTTTTATACATATCTACCAGCCTTGCGGCAAAATCTCTGATTTCTTCTATCAGCGAAACGGGTTCCAACACCTCCAAATCGGTACCGTACTTTATAAGTTTAGACAACAAGAGCTGATTTTTCACCACACATAGCTCAAACGTTCCATCAGGTCTGTATATTTGACTATGTTTATGAATAGGATTCCTTTTGATAAATTCCTCGACATGAGGATTGGTCACTTTGAATACGACCTTGACACATTCCTGCTTCAGCCTATCAGCAGATAAAATCGTAGGTGGATTTCCCTTGTCATGAACAGGAACGTAATAGCCAATCACATGCTTATAATAGTCATCTATTCTTTTTCTATCGATTACTTCAAATGTTCTGTCTCCTACATATTTTTCCACCTGCACTATTCTGTCAAGGGCGAATATAGACCAATCGTATGGTTTCCCGTCTATTTTGGCTATCAAGGCCCACCGATTTTCAAAGTTCCTCAAATAATTGGGAGAAACAACGACTTTATCTACCTTCTTCGAAGCCAAAGACATATAGGAAAGAACTATCAACTTCTTATCCACCATCGCGTCATATAGCTTTGTAATCCACTTGTCGAGATTATTATTGCCCTCAAGATCTATTATGCCATGAAATACATCCCTTACTTCCGATTCTCTCAAACGAAGATGCACCAATAACTTTTCAAAGGGTAAAGCGCCATCAAAAACAGCCAACAGTTTATTATAGACCACGATAGCCTTCTCATCAACAACCTTATACAGATTTTCACAAAAAGCCAATTCCGTTCCATTATCTAACTTATAACGGCACGGGGTTCTATAAAAAACTATTTTATTATCCTCTCCATAAACTTCTCCTAAAACTTTCAGGACATCCCTTAGCCGCTCTTTACTAATGAGTTTTTGTCCTTTCCTTGTTATTTCTCTCTGCAATTCTTCACGTTCATGCTGTTTGCAATCTGATAAAAGTCGTTCCACCTTTTGCATTTGATTACGCGTTGTTGCGGGATATTCTTTTATTTTGTCTCTATCCATGGCTTATGATTGTTTGCTTTTAAAACAAAAGTAATCATTATTTAAAGGAACATTATAGATTCAATCTAAGGATTGTGCTATAAATTTCACAAATTTAACTCAACGGATAAGATGAACGTTCTTGTTCCATGTTTTTCAGGCATGATTTTAATGTCATATCCTATGATTTAAATGGTTAATAGTCCGCGCTTTGTATGTGGGGAAAAGGTGTACGCGCAGATACAAAAAGAGCGCGAACCTACTCTCACAAATTCCTTGAAGGTACGGCTCTGGTAAGCCTTGGTCATGAAATAAGCAAAGCAGCTTCACGCCCGTACGGGTATGAACAATGCTCAGACTTATATTATCCATGACCAAAAGTTCAATTTACCAGATTTAACCTTCAGAATAATACGTCCTTAAACGTTCTACAATATTTTACTTTCTATCTATTCTTTCTGTTTTTACATTTTAAGTTTACAACTGCAAATCTATAAAAGTTTCTGTAATAAAGAGAACGAAAGTCTGTAAAATATAGGAAGCTGCCCGCCTTTTCTATTTAAATAGCTTTTATCCGCTCCACCCAGAGCTCCATTATCTCCCTGATACTGCGTTGTGGAGAAGATTGCATCGCTATATAGGATGTTCCTAAAACCCAGCCGACAAGCAGTATCATCACTCCCAACCGCAACTTTTGAAACCGTTGGAACTTCACCGCCTCGTCACGCTTTTGCAAGCAATACATAGAGATGTGTATCACGGAATACACCACGAACAAAGCGGTAAACGCCCACATCGGCATACACTTATAAAAGCCTAAAGCGGTACATAGCAATGCTATAATGCTCCCGACAGTAAAGAAGCATACTGAGAAAAAAGATATTCTATTCATTGTCAAACAAGTTCTTTAGATAAATATTTATCGAAAATCCCAATATTAGAGTACCATGCATTTGATGAGGGATGATAAGGATTTATCAATGCAATCTCATGATTTACACCCGGCACTTTGATATGACATACATACCATTCGGTCCGCTCTAACTCTTCTTTATCGACAAGATATTCATTCTGTTCACGTAATCTGGTATTGATAACACATCCCCATATAATCATGATATCCGGTTGCAGTTCTACCAATGTTTCGTTGAAAGCATGGAAATCTCGTTCCGAAAGATCTGTCATTCGAGTCTCTCTGAAAGATCCTCCTTTGCTTGGCAAGAAGAACTGAACATAGTTGGTGAAAGCCAGATAACTCCATGCATGCTCATAACTATCATCACCTATCAACTTAGAGATATAAGATGCAAACGTCTTGTATGTACGCGGTGCATCGCCAATACAATAAGCAGGCTCGTTGTGAAGCTGCTTTTGCGCCTTTGCATATTCCGGACACTTTACATCAAATGGACTCGAATCCTTATTTTCCGTATTGGTGCATTGCAAGAAGAACTTGCATTGGGTGCGATTACAATAAAAGCTTGCGCCTACTACCAGTATCTTCTTTCCATTTATACCTTCTTGATATTTATCACCAACAAAGGGTTCAAAAAATCGTTGCTTATTCATCGTCATCGTTGTCTTCTTCGTCATCGTCGTCATCGAGATAGAAATCAGCAGGGAAATGCAAGTCTAAATCGTAAATACTCACAAATCCTTTTGCACATTCTATCTCAACAAGATCTAACTCTTTCAGGTAATCAACCAATTCATCTTCTTCATACCAGTTTCCATCAAAAAGATATTCTTCACAACCGGTTTCTTCATTATATCTCGTATCTTCATACGAATTTGTATCAGCTAATGTAAAGTTCATAATACATTGTTTTTTAGTTAATAATTTGGGCTTTAAAAAGTATTCTTGTGCGCACAAGTACTTTTACCTTTGTTATTGCAATAAAAAGAAAAGCACCCACAACCATCTTGATTGTGAGTGCAAAGTTATCATATTGTCAGCAGAGGGCTTATTTACGTAAAAAAGGCTTAAAGCATATTTAACAATTCCTCTTTAGACTTAGTTACATGTTTTTTATGTATTGAAGTAGTCTTGTCATTACGGGGCTTATATAAGTTCTTAAGACCTGCTTCCCCAAAACACTTTTCATCCTTATTGAGAAATACATTTGAAATTGCTGCCCATGGTGGTGATATTTTGCAGCCATGCATCTTTAAGTGATCAATGAATGCCACAATTAAATAGGCAAATTCAGTACCGTCACGATCGATGGCATACGCCTTCTCATAACCATCAACAATATGAATAGATTTATCATGCATTAGCGAGTTAATCAGCTTCTCAAACATCATTCGACCGGTATCGTTTCCAAGTTTCCCTAATAGATTTTGATATGCAAACTCGGTAAAAGCAGTAATCGTATTAAAACAGGCACGCTCCCTCTCATATTTTACAAGCTCCTTCTTCTTATCATCGTTTACACATTCCGGAGTGGGAGTAATGACTTTAGTAGTTTCCTGCAAATCAAAGCGTCGTTGATAGACATCTCTTATTATACGAATTGCACGTGCAGCAACCCCTACAATATCTTCCTCCTCGTAGAGGGTAATCCAAAAAGGCCAATAGGTGTTATTATTTGCATTATTGGTCTGCCTAAAACGCGGAAGAAATTCTTTACCCGGAAATGTAGTCGTCAATACATACGCCAGTTTGCTTTTTATTTCTTCCCATTCATTGATAAAGGTTCGTATTTGCTGGTCATAATCTCCTTTGAGTATCAATCCCTTGCAACCGTAGTAAATACCGACCATAGGTTCGTAGATGTCATATTCTATCAGAAACTCATAAGCACGCTGACCATCCTTACTTTTCAAAGGATGGGCTAACTTATACATAATATGATGTGGCGCAGGTGTCCCGAGAAAGCTGTCATCTCTTCGAAAAGACTTTAGCAAACGACGTTCCTCATCAGTTTCGGCAGAACTCAGCCGTCGCATCCTATTTTTATAGGTTTCTGAAGCTTTTGCTGTCATAGCCTTCCAATAGCGTCCGTTTCTGTCTTTTATACATTCTTTTTCTTCAGGAGAGAGGGATGTTTGACTAACCAAATCGCAATTTCTGCCATTCTCTTCTAATTGTTCTCTTGCCCAAATGCAGAAACGAGTCGCTACATCAGACTGAATTCTATGCCCAAGAGCAATAATCATGTCAAGGTTATAATGGGTAAGGTTTCGCTTAACCTTACGGTTACCTTCTTGACGAACTAACAAGAAGTCCTTGTGAGTTGCTTCGCTGTCAGTCAACTCATCGGCAGAATAGATATTTTTTATATGAAGAGCAATATTCTGTTGCGTAGTATTATAAAGCTCTGCTAACTGATTTTGCGTCAGCCAAAAATCTTCATCGGAAAAAAGAACATCCATTTCAAAGCATGATAATGTAGGTTGGCCTTCATTTAGAAATCGGGTTGTGCGAATAGCCATAACCTTTGCTTGGTCAGGATTGGCATTGAGATAGAATCCCTGCCCGAAATCCTTGCCACGCTTACTACGAGAAAGGTCAATTTCTTCGATGGCTACGTTAGAGCCGTGATAGAGTCGTGTCATATCTTGCCTCCTCCCCGTTGGCAAATAACTTGGAGATCAGAAACTGCATTATCAATAGAGAGGGTATGTTCGGCCACATAGCAGTCGAGAAGGAAATCTATACCTGTAAAACGGCGCAGATATGCGTATGCCTGTGAGTTGGAAAGGTTGTACCGCTGCGCAAAAGTTCCGACACACGCCACTACATATTCTATTTTGTCAAATATTTCTTTCTTGTCCATGACTATGCTTTATTGCTTATAATTAAATCTTTAACATCAATATCAAGTAGCTCTGAAATCCTGACAAGCGTATCAAGAGATGGTTGTATTTTGTTGGAACACCATCGGGAAGCCGTAGCTTCATTTTTACCGACCTGCTCGGCAAGCCATTTGCCGGTTTTGCCATTTTCAACTGATACAAAACTACAAACAAAATATGAGAAACCTATTCTTTCTATAAAATATTTTGCATCAAGCGAAGAATGCTGCTATGATAACCCGTTGGAGCAGAACGCCAAATAACAATGCCTGGCAAAACTAAAGAATAACCTTTCCCAAGTTAATAATCCATATTACCTACATGTACATGTTGTTAGTACCAACATGCGCATGTAAGTCATACCGACATATACATGTAGGCAATGTTTACATGCACATGTAAATACATGCTTTTATTACTATCTCCATTACTCCGGTTTATGAATAAAGTACTTCACATTATAAGTTGCCTGCAACCGCAAGCCATCGACTTGAAGGAAGTACAAATACGCCCCGGACGTATCCATACACGAAAAGATACCGTGAAATACGACCTTGCCAAGTTTGCCACATCCAAAGACATACACATCAAGGATGTGCTGAAAAGACTTCTGGGGATAGATAGATATAAACGATACTGGCAAGCTATCAGTTCTAAGCACTCATGACCGCCGCATACACCAGCATCACCACGACAGTCAGTCCGCCTGTCAGTATGGGAACGTTGGCATGAGTGACGTGTCCGGCACGCTTATATCCGCTGACTTTCCGGAACAGGAAGAAAACAAGGCAAGCTCCCGCCAGCCCTACCAGCATACCCGCCAGCAAGTCGCCCGGATAATGCACACCGAGATATACGCGCGAATAGCAGGTCAGCACTGCCCAAGCCATCATGAAAAACGTGAGCCACCGTCTGCGGAACAGAAAAAAAAGATAGAATGCCAGTCCGAAAGTATTTGCCGAATGGCAGGAAGGAAAACCATAACGCCCGCCGCGATGATTGTTCACGATGTGCACCATCTCTGAAATGGGATTGTCCAAGTTGGAAGGACGCATACGTTCCACGTATGGACGTATCAGCGTGGCGCAGACCTGATCGGCAAAGGTAATTACCAGCGCCACACCTATCACGCACATCAGCGCCGTGCGCCACGACAAGTTGCGCCCTATCACGTAAAGCAGCGCGGCATACATGGGAATCCACTGCCACTTGCCGCTATAGGCACTCATAAAGTAGTCCCAGAACGTGTTGTGCATTCCGTTGAAGAAAAGGAATATATCAGTATCCACACTGACAAGACCTTGTAAAGCGTCCATTAACATCATCATAAGTTTTTTGCAGTTTATATTCCTTTCATCTTCCAGCTATATCATCATATAGCTTTTGCAGATACGCTTTTCCCAACGGCAAATTTTTTCCTTTTGACGGTCCTTCATCCAGCGCTACGGCATTGGCCTGGCAATTGAATATTACCTGGTTATCCGGGGTCACCATACCAAAGGCATCAGGCACTGTAAAGAATGCGAAATGGGGAGAAGCCGGGTTGAGCATATCTTTGCTGAATGTAAACTCGTTGTGCGGCAACGCCAACTGCGCCAGCAGAGTGGCCGCAATATCCTGTTGGGAACCATATACATCAATACGTTTGGGTTCACGGACAGCGCCGCCTATCATAAGCAGGGGAATCTGATAACGCTCCACCGTGAGATTGTTGAGATTCTCGGGATAAGCTCCCAGATGGTCGGGCACCAATACGATGACCGTATTTTTCCACTGAGGCAATTCACGATACTGTCTTACGAAATCACCCAGGCAACTATCAGCATAGGCAAATGCATTCAAACGGTCATTTTCCAGACGACGGTAAGGAACTTCAAACGGTTCGTGGCTGCTGGAAGTCTGCAAGACACGGAAATGAGGAGCAGGCCGCTTTGCCGAAGTCTCTTCCGAAGCTTCTGCCTTCAAATCTTCCAGCAGGCGGTTGAACACCAGATGATCGTGCGCCCCCCATTTACTCAAACGCTCCGAAACAGGGAAATCCCTGTCGGACACAATCGTCTCGAAACCGGAAGACACCAAGTAAGAACGCATGTTGGTAAAGTCGGCATCACCTCCATAGTAATATTCAGTTCCGTAACCGGCTTTCCTCAGACTGCCGGCAATGGCCGGAATGGATTGCGTCTTACGAGGATATTTCATGATACTGGTAGTGGGCTGCGCCGGATAACCGCTCAAGATGGCAACCAAACCGCGGTCGGTACGGAAACTGTTGGCATAGAAGTTTGTAAAGAGAATCCCCTCCTTACTCAAGCTATCCAAATTCACAGCTACGTCCGGCTCTCCTCCCAAAGTTGCCATCAGCCTGGACGAGAAACTTTCAAGAATCACAAAGAGTATGTCGGGGCGACGGGTAGTAAACAGGTCGTGCAACGAATCGGCCGATGGTTGCAAAGAATCAGCAGTGGTTGCCTCTGCACCGAAAACGGCAGGATCTGTCAACCCTTTAAAAAGGCATCCTGCCTCCGCATCCTCCATAAACCGATACTGGCTGCCAAAATCTTTCTGTTTAGACAAAGATTCCATCAAACTAAAGGCCGGATTTATGGCGGCATGGTTCAAGCGTTGGTTAGGACTGTAATAGACTTTGCCCACATTCATGGTCGATACGGTAAATCCTCCCCGGATGGGAATGAACAAGATACCTGTCATCAGGAACAGCACCCCCGACACCCGCAGACGGCAGTATGGCAACTTCATTCCAAGCAACCGTTTTTTCCGCAACAAGACTCCATAAAAAACGGCATAAAGTATTGCCGCATAAACGGCCATCGCTATAATGCCGCCCATCACCATCCAAAGGCTTACACTGGCAACCGCATCCTTGGGAGAAGAGAAGAAATAGAATAAGGGAGTGGCATCCAGCCGGAATCCCCAATACTCGTACAACCCTATGTCAACAATAAAAATAATGGAAAGCAGGATAGAAATGAAAAGAAAATATCCGCACCAGATGCGATGAAGGACTTTAGACAGTGTCCATGCGGAAGCAATGAAAAGAAAACCGGGAATGGCGGTCAGATAGCCAGCCAAAGACAAATCCAAAGGTAGCCCATGCCAAATGGTACTGAACCAGTCCGCACACGAAGAATCTTCATAAAGCGAACGGTAATACAGCATGAACAGAGGTTTCTGCAATGCAAAAATGCAGATAAACAAACAATATGTCTTGATAAATCCTATAAGCCTTTCTTTCATCGGTGCCTTTCTTATATCTTATATCTAATATAAGGCGCAAAAATAAATCTTTTTATTCTAATTCTCGTCATTATTGGCCAAGAATTGCGGTGAAAGAAAGGCTTATAGCTTTTTTTTAGATTATCCGTTTACACGCTTATAATCTTCCAGGAATTTCTTCAGGCCGGCATCCGTCAACGGATGGTTAAGCAGTCCTTTGATGGCGGAAAGCGGACAGGTAGCCACGTCAGCCCCCACTTCGATGCACTGGATGATATGTGCAGTATGACGTATGGAGGCAGCAAGCACTTGGGTAGCATACCCATAGTAACGGTACATTTCCACGATTTTTCCCACCAGTGCGACGCCGTCTTCGCTGATGTCGTCAAGACGTCCTACAAAGGGAGAGACATAAGTAGCTCCCGCCTTGGCGGCAAGCAATGCCTGTCCCACAGAAAAGACCAAAGTACAATTAGTACGTATTCCCTTGGAGGAGAAATATTTGATCGCTTTGATACCATCGGCAACACAAGGCACCTTTACCACAATATGCGGATTCAAGGCGGCCAGTTCCTCCCCTTCTTTAATCATGCCTTCATAATCCGTGGCTATCACCTCGGCACTAACGTCTCCCTGCACAATGTGGCAGATGTCCACATAATGCCTACGCTGGTTATCTACACCTTTAATGCCCTCTTTCGCCATGAGCGAAGGATTAGTAGTCACACCGTCGAGCACGCCCATATCATAGGCTTCCCGAATCTGGTCCAAATTGGCTGTATCAATAAAAAATTTCATGGTATAAATGGTTTAAACAGTTGATGTACAAATATAACGATTTATACTATAGATAAGTTGCGGATACCTTTATTTATTTTCCGGCAACGCATAAAGGAAGAGAGGATCGTCATACTTATAGCACAGCAAATAAAAGGTAGTTCCATCTGTAAATACTTTCCCCCAGCGGTCCAGCCGATAGCGCGCCACAGGGTTGCCTCCCCAGTCGTATTGCTCTACAAAAATATAACCGTTACCTTTATTGGTTTCTTGTCCTACTTTAATGGGAGTACGCCCGCTATAAACCAGAAAGAAGTAACGATCCGTAGCAGAAATCCCCCAATAATAAGTCACATTATCAGGCCCCAAAGTTTTTACATCGTCTTTGGCATCCACTCCTTCCGCATCAAATGAAATGTCACGCACAATACGGGCTTCCTTATCCATCACCAACAGTTTACGGAAGTATTTGTAAGCATATACAATACGGCTGCCTGACGGGGACATGGCAAAGTCTCCGATATAGGCTGCCCATCCTTTGTGCTTTTTACTGAAAGATAGGTTGTAAATCTGCTCCGTCACAGTTGAATCTTCCCGTAATACCGTACGGAAAAGCGCTTTCCCACCCCGGACATTATCCACCGAATAAAGAGTATCGGGGGCAGCAACAACAATTTGCTTGTTAGAATAAGTGCTTCCCTTTATTTTTTGAAAATCAACAGGCACAGGTTTCAATGTTCCGGCAGTATCGGCCATATAGAGTCTGGATGTAGTCGTTTCATACAAATAGGCACCAGGAGCTTTTTTACAACTCTGCACCAGATGCGGATAAATGAACTCTCCCGGTCCATTTCCCTGTTGTCCCATAGAAGCCATATACCGGAAATCAGGCAAGTGATACCAATGGAAGAAGTTGGGCAATGCACCTTCTTCACCTCCCATCGGTTTTACAGTGGTAGTTCCATTCTCTTTTCGTATCTGTACCATGCCTCCTGCAGGACGATTCTGAAAAAGGAAACATCCTTCAATGATCAATACTTCCGGTTCGGAAAGCTTGAAAACCGGGCCATTCTCATCAAAAAGTTGTTGCTTGCCGGACAATTCGACAAGGGGGCCAAAATCATCCTCGCTTAAAGTAACGCTTCCGGCAACCAAAGGCGGTTCCGCAGGACATACCGGTTCTACAGCCACAAACAACGTATCAGCAATGGCCCGTTCTTTTTCTGTCCTGTGTTTGCAAGCCGAAAAAAAGAAAAGTACCAACAAAAAAAGAAAGTTAATGTATTTCATGGCTTATTTAAATTTTGCATATAATATATAGTTGTTGTCATTCTCATGAATGCCATCCGCCAACTTCTGCAAACGCTCACGTTCTTTGGAAGAAAGATTCGTCTTGATCTCCAGATGTTTCTCCAATGCTTCTTTCAGTTTGGCAGGTTCCATATTGAGTATATAGTAATCACCGCAAGCAAACAGATAAGCAGGCATATCTCCTAAATAGTCATTCACGAATCTATAAAAAGCCCCCTTCAGTGTCTTCTTGTCCATGATGTAATAAGACGGAGCCTCAGTAGTATAGTTATTTTCGCTCACTTGCTTCTTCACCGTAGCGTCACCAACAAAATGGTGAGGCAATTCTTGATAAAAATGTATTGGAACTTCTTTGGTCTTGAAATCTACCGTAAAGCGTGGATTCAAACGCCCCTCCTCAAAATGATAGAGCGTATCGGAACGAAGTTCGAAGAAGGTAAAGAGGAATACGTCAAATGTACCGTTGACCTTGCCGCTGGACACTTCATTACTGAAGTCCGGACGTACCGCCAAATGACGTCCGGGAATGGTATCTATCAAGTTTCCCTGAAGGTCTTGACGCCATGCCACGTATGGCAGATTGTTGAAAGGGAGAATGAACACGGATAACGTGGAATTCCGGCTGTCCACCTTAAACTTACCCTTCGGAACCAGAGTGGGCAAAGGGATACTTTGTACATACCGCCCCTTCAAATCGTAGGCAAGCAAGGATTTCGCATTCCACGGCAAGATATAAATACGTTCCGATGATTCATCAATCTGGGCATCATACACTAATTGATACTCTCCCGGCCCTTGTCCGAAGGAACCTACATTGGCCAAAAATTTACCGGACTTATCAAACAGCTTGAAAGGAGTCTGCTGCCTGCCATATACCAGAATGTAATTATCAGAAACCAAAGCATTCCCTGCCGGTACCAATGCCTCGTCACTATTATCCAGTTTCACGACTTGAAAATCTTCCGCAACAGCGCTCAAATACAAAGTGACCGTATCCTTTAATGCGGAAAAATCACAGACCCATACGGAGTCACCGTTCACAACTTCTACAGAGCCTACTACCGGCCGTTCAGCCAAGCCATCATTTACCTGTTTTCCAGTGCCATTGCAGCCTGCTAATAAAGCCATCCCCACCAACAGGAAAAAAGCTTTCATCTGTTTCTTGTTTCTCATGTCCTTGTTATTTTAATAGTATGGCAACAAAATTAGAGAAGAGTAAGCAAAAGCGCAAACTTTCCCATAGACAATACGAGAAAGTCGTAAGGCATATATACTACTAATATACAGACATATAAGTTATAAACAACCAGATAATGATATAGACAAATTCTAAAAATGCCGCAAAAAAGAATCCAAAGTCTCATCGTCCGCGGTCAGCCCGAACTTATCCTTTTTCACACGTTGCTTTTTACGACTGACGGACGTACGGCTGATACAATAAATATCGGAGAGATCTTTGATACTTACTCCTATCTTCACCAGACAACAGAAGTTCATATCCTTTTCAGACAGAGAAGGAAAGTTTTGTCGCAGCCGTTGCGTAAAGTTATCATAACTCTTATCCACAGTCTGCCGGATATCCTCCCAATCTTCTTCGGACAAGGCAATACGCGAGTGGCTATCCGTTTCCTCCCTGTTCTCTTCCAAAGAAGGAATCTTATGAAAAGACTTCATGCGGCGGAATAACGACTCGCGCAACTGCGCTTCCTTTTCACGCAAGAGGGTCAGTTCCTCTGCCTGCACCAGCAACTGTTGGGTTTGCTCCAGACGGGCAGTCTTTTCTTGCAACAGCAATAGGTCAGTCTGGCGTTTCCGGTACTGCCATACGAAATAGAAGACAAAAACAATCAGAATGACACTCAATCCAAGGGATAAGACCATAATCTCTTGGCGCTGCTTATCTATCTTCAAACGATTCAGTTCATTTTGCATCTTCTCTTTCTCATAGCTAGTGCGGCTTTCCACAAATTCTTCCTTCCGGATTTCACTCTTCAAGATATTGTCCGCCTTCAATGCCAAATTATAGGCCAAGCTATCCTTTCCACACGAAGCATAAAAATTTCTCAACCGGAGTGAGGCCACCCCCGCCACCCAACGGTTCAGGGAATTGGCAGCAATCTCATAATAGTGGAATGCGGAATCAGCCTGCCCCGTCATTACAAACAAATTTCCTTTAGCCAGACAATAATGCGGTATGACAGAGCGCGATACCCTGCAATCACGTATGGAGTCCAAGCAACGGATCGCATCAAGATAGCGTCCCATGGCAGCATACGCCTCGGGCATAATCACGCACAACTCCTGTTGCATCCAGCCATCCGTCCTCTCACCCATATTCCTACAATAGGCCAGGGCCTGTTCAAACTCACCCAACTTCATACAACGGAGTGCCATGGCATAATTTACCCTTGCTTCCTGTTCTTGGTCCGAAAGATAATCACATGCCAGAGCGGCATACCTTTTTGCACTGTCCAACGTGGAAGTTGCCCAGATTTTCTTATAAAATATCCAAGCTACCCTGGCAGAATCAGGTTGCAAGGATTCCGATGCCGCATGTTGCCTTCCACATGAGGTCAGCAAGGGCAACAAAAGCAATATATAAAAGACTCCGTACTTCATTTATAAAGCTATTAGCGGTTCCGCTTCAAAAAAAGATGACCGGTAATTGTACCGGGCAGTTCATTTTCATAATGCGTCACCATAATCATCGTTTTATCTTTTCTATGGCAGAATGCCTCAATTATCTTTTTCACCCGGCGACGATTGTACGTATCAAGCCCATGGAGAGGTTCATCCAAAATCAGCAATTCCGGATCCTTCACAAAAGCACGGGCCAAAAGAGCCAAACGCTGCTCTCCACTGGAAAGCTGCAGGAAAGGCTTATCTTTCAGCCCCGCAATACCGAAAACATCCATCCACCATTCACATACAGCCAGCTGTTCCTCCCGAGGACGCTTGTACAGCCCGATGCTGTCATGCAAACCGGACGCCACTATTTCAATGGCGGGCAAGTTCTTCAAATAGGCACGGTGCATTTCAGGACTGACATAGCCAATATGTTTCTTAATTTCCCAAATACTCTCACCCGTTCCGCGTTTCCTGCCGAACAGGCTGATATCGCAGGCGTATGACTGAGGATTATCGGCACACACCAGACTGAGCAAGGTAGATTTGCCTGCACCATTTTCTCCACTCAGCGCCCATTTCTCCCCGCGCATCACCGTCCAATCCAATTCTTTCAAGATGGTGCGGTCATCATAACGGATGCTGACCTTGTTCAACTTTACCACCTCATCCGAAGTATAATTCCCGCTTCCGTACGGCAAATCAAGAATACGTTGCTGCAACTCATCCATGGCAACAGCGGTATCCTGCCCACGGAAAGCCTGCATATATACTTCACGCTCCACTTTTTCACCCACCGTCATGTTATACACAGGCACCACGTGAGTGATGAAAGAAGGTATGTCATCCAACATGGAAAGGACAAGGACAATCTGCAAAGAATCCATACAGCTGAGCTCTTCCAATAAATGGAAAAGAAGTTCGCGGGTAGGAACATCCAGCCCGATAAACGGATTATCCATAATAAGAATACGGGGAGCGGTGAGCAATGTCTTTGTCAACTGGAACTTACGCAACTCACCGCTGCTGAGAAGAATGATTTTTTTATCAAGCATAGGTTCGATACGGAACAACTCGAACAATTGGCCCTTCAAAGCGCTGTCAGCGACCTCCCCCAACATCTCACGCACTTCGGGAGTATCTTCTTGGTCGTGGGCGTTCCATCGCTGCTGATAGTAGTAATTGGCATCGGCAGAGCCGTAAGTATCACGGAAAGCTATATATTTAATATTATCATAGGCTGTCTTGGTAGCCGACGGAGAAAAATCATAAGCCAGTTCACCTTCCCTCAAAGGATACTTGCCCGTGAGCATATCTACCAGAAGGCTTTTCCCTGCCCCATTAGGACCTACAACGGCAATGTGCTCTCCCGCCAGAAAGTCGAGAGTTACGGGCCGGGCCAAACGAACAAGCGGGTTGCGTACTACGCCCCCCGCTATGTGTATAGTGTATGGTTGCGCCATTTCAAACGTATTTAATATAGTTGATGGCGCAAAGATAAGATTTTTTTAAAGATGAAGGATCATTGCCGACTGTGCAGGCACAAGTATTTCTGTTCCATACACCGTACCCAGACCTTGTTCATTGATAAAGCCGTCTTTGCAAACCACCGTATATTTACCTTCGGGAACAGCAACTTTTGCAGGCTGCTTGCGGGAGTTCAGGATTACGATTATACTTTTCCAAGCATCACCGTTCGCATTGTCCTTCAATTGATAGGCCACAAGATTACTGCCATCGACTGGAAGGAACTCAAGGTGTTTACGCACCAAGCCGGCATCACCCATGCGGAAAGCAGGATGATTCTTGCGAAGCCGGATCAATCCTTTATAATAAGCAAAGACATCGGCATGTTCCGTCTTGCGTTTCCAGTCTATGGCGTTGATGGAATCGGGACTCTCATAGCTGTTGTGCACTCCCTTCTTGTCACGCATCACTTCCTCGCCTGCATAGATGAAGGGGACACCCTGCGAAGTGAATACAGCGGTTTGAGCCAGTTTATCCAGTTTTGCCTGTTCTTCGGGAGTGATGCCCGGAATACTGGACCTCAACCTGTCAACCAGACACATATCGTCATGGCATGACACATAACTAATCATCTGTGTAGGTTGCTCTGCCCAAGGAGCCTTACTGTAATTAACAGAATCATTGTTTACCTGCGGATGCTTAATGGCACCTACAATACCAAACTTGATGCTCTCCTCTCCTCCGGGAAGCCCGGCAAGGAAAGCCCCCTGATGATTGTCGTTGAACGGACCGCGCAAAGCGTCGCGCATCTCGTCGGAGAAAGCGGCAATGCCCGGCATCTTGTAAGTGTTGGCTTTCATGGCCAAAGAATCCTGTGGCATCTGCGGAGCCTGAGCCGCCCAGCCCTCACCATATATAAAGATGGTAGGATCAACAGCCGTTGCAGCCTGGCGTATCTCGTTCATGGTCTCGATGTCATGAATTCCCATCAAGTCGAAACGGAAGCCGTCGATATGATACTCGTTTATCCAATGCAGAACAGATTCTACCATATACTTACGCATCATAGGGCGGTTGCTGGCAGTCTCGTTACCGCAAGCCGAAGCATCCGCATAAGAGCCGTCGGGCTTCTGACGATAGAAATAGCCGGGAACGGTACGCTCAAAGTTGCTGTCAGAAGTATTGAAAGTATGGTTATATACCACATCGAGCACTACACGGATGCCTGCCTTATGCAAAGCCTGCACCATCTGCTTGAATTCACGGATACGAACCTCCGGCGTATAAGGGTCAGTAGAATAGGAACCATCGGGTACATTGTAGTTCTGAGGGTCATATCCCCAGTTATATTTATTCTCATCCAACTTGGTCTCATCCACTGAAGCATAATCGTAAGAAGGCAAAATATGCACATGGGTTATTCCCAACTCTTTCAGATGGTCGATACCGGTTGCCAGTTTATCGGGATTGACCGTTCCCTGTTCTGTCAGTGCCAGGAACTTTCCTTTATGTTCAACGCCCGAGGACGGATCAATGGAAAAGTCACGGTGATGCATCTCGTAAACAATGACATCTGCAGGAGAAGCCAATGCAGGCCGTTTGTCGTCCGCCCACCCTTCAGGATCAGTGGATTTCATATCAATAATCGCCGCACGTTTACCGTTCACACCAACAGCTTTGGCATTGATTCCCGGTGTGTCTCCCAACCACTTGTCGTTGATTTTGACATTGAATGTATAAAATTTGCCTTTCAAGTCTTTTTCAACTTTGGCAGTCCATGTTCCCTCCTCGGACGGATTCATGGAAATTGTTTCGTAAGCATGTCCTCCGTCTCCTGCCTCAAACAGCATCAGACGAACTTCATCCGCCGTGGGCGACCATAAGGTAAACTGCGTTGCAGCAGGTGTATATTCCATTTCAGTCAGACTGCCGGAACGGACCGGATAAAGTTCATACGAAGCATATTCGTTCTTTGCGGGAGCACAACTGGCGATGGTCGTTGCAGTTACTCCAATAATGGCAAGTTCATTCAATTTCATGATACTGTCTTTAAGTATTAAATATTTTATTAGATTTCAAGTCTTATTTCATCACCCTATCCATTGTCATCACTTTATCCCCTTTTTTACCTTATCCGGATTTTTGGCTATAAAATCCTTCCATCCATGATAGCCTTTCTCCACTGCCGGACGTCCCATCTGCAGAAAATGACAATAGGCAGCAGCGAGTCCGTCCGTTGCATCCATAAACACCGGCATATCTTCCTTTGGGAAATGCAGCATACGCTGCAACATGTCGGCAACTTGTTCTTTGGATGCCTGTCCGTTTCCGGTAATCGCCATCTTTATTTTTAGAGGAGCATATTCCGTAATAGGGATGTCCCGGCTCAAGGCGGCTGCCATTGCCACTCCTTGCGCACGCCCCAATTTAAGCATAGACTGCACATTTTTTCCAAAAAAAGGAGCTTCAATAGCAAGTTCATCAGGCAAATAACTCTCTATGATGCTCAGTACGCGTTCATGGATATGGCGCAATTTTAAATAGTGGTCACCAAACTTACGGAGGTCAATGATGCCCATAGCTATCATTTCGGGTTTTACACCCGTAACACGCAACACACCGTACCCCATAATAGTGGTGCCGGGGTCAATACCCAGAATTATCTTTTCCTTGACCGGCTGTATCACACTATCACCTCCATCAATGTAGGGAATCCTATTACTTTATCCTTGAATATGTTCAGTAACTCCCCGTTCAACTTGACACCCTGTTCTTGATGCCAACGGTGCAACTTGGCAGAATCTTCCACTTCAAACTGAACCGAAAAACAAATACTGCCTTCCTCTATGTGGCTCAATATGCGGGAAATCCGGGGAGCGTGCAAAGTACCGTTTTTCTCAACTTCGGGAAGATAGTACTCCTGCATCCAAATCAGGAAGTTTTTTTCCTGTCCTTCCTCTACGTGATAGGTCGTATTATATATCAGCATAACGTCTTTTTTTCAAATTCTTTGGCAAACATAGCAATTATTTCAGAATAATGCATTATATTTGCACCATCAAAAATGCGGGTAGCTCCGCAAACGTTAGCAACGGGGCGTTAGCTCATCTGGCTAGAGCGCGACACTGGCAGTGTCGAGGTGATCGGTTCGAGTCCGATACGCTCCACATACACAAGATTTAAAGCTCTGATTTTCAGAGCTTTTCCTTTTTACTAATCTCTTTATTCCCCCATTCTATTCCCCATTAAAAGAGTTTTGAATTTATACTACTTTAACTCATCAATTAGTTTACTAGCACCATAAAATCGTATTTTCAACTGATATAGAGATAAAATGGGAACATATCACATTTCTCCTTCCTCCTACAATATCATTCTCAATAAAAGATATCCTACTAAAAACGGATACTAAGTTTTACGCTATCACATCAGTTCATCGGAAAGTGAACTTTGGGCAATGGGGAATACATAACAGGAACAAGCCAAAGCAATGAAACGCTGTATTTGTGATTTTTTTTTATTCCTGAATATACTAAGAACTTCAATAAAGAGCTATCTGCTTCGGATGTAAAGCTTTACGATAAGATTAATAGACCATAATCGTCCCGATAACAAACCGAATATATACCACCATTTGATTATGAGCCGGAAAGAGCAGTCTAATAAGAAAAAACTATCCCCGCTTACTAATCATAAAAATACTAAGAATGGAACAATCAAAGGTAGTTTTGACCGTGTAAATTTATTTAAGCAAGCAGCAGAAGAAGAAAAAGAAAAAAAAGAAGAAGAATTTGATAAACTATTCAATTACAATCGCCAAAGTATACAGAATCTTTTAATTACTACGTTTAATGAAAAATGGTTCTGTAACCGAACAACTTAAACTACAAAACAAGGTCTTCAATCCGCTGGAAGAGATATAGATATTAATCAGGAAATTTGCTTTCTATCAATCTTGAAATCAATAAAGTAAATGGTCAGACATTCAATCTGCAGACTCATGCTGCTATCAAGCAAAAAAACATCAGACATATAATCTATTCAGCCCTAAGGGATAAACAACAAAAATAAAAAAGAAAAAACGTAAATTATAACTATTGTGCTATTTTAGGCACGAAGGTGTACTATAATTAAAAACAAAGGTAAACATATAAAACACATTATATGCTCACCCTTGAATTATTTTATCATTTATTTCCATTCAAAATCTCAAATCTATATTTTACAGGATAAAATATACTTAAGAATTGCATTGTCTAAGCAAACGGTCTGAATAGAGCTAGTAAATATGTTTTAAGAAAAAGTATACAAAACTAGCGCTGGAAAAAGCGCACATACTTTGATAATCATCACCTTTTGTCTCATTAGCAAAATCACATACTGATTTAACCATTAAACATTGCTTTTTCTCTATATAACCTGTTTTATATAATCCGTATCCTTCCATTTCTACTCCAGCAAGCTTTCTTTCGCCAACTTTCAAGCCATCTGCAAATTTTGAATTTGCAACAACATATGAACCACAAGCTGTAGGAGCGATCACTATTTGTGGTATTTTATCAATTTTATGCAGAAAAACTTTTCTTAGTTGATTGTATATTTTAGTATCTACATCTTCTTCTGTAAGAAAATGATGAATCGTACCTAACAACTCATATTCAACATCTAAAGGATTATAACTAGGTTCTAAAAATGGCTCACCGTCTTCATTAGATTTCAATTTTCCACTACCATAATCAAAAATTCGCTCAGCTATAATAATATCTCCCATATTTACTTTTCCTTCAATACCAGCACAAATTCCTGTCATAAATAAACATTTAAGCTCAAAAAGACTAAACATCAATGCAGAAACCACTGCAGTAGCCTGCATTCCCATTTCGTTTACACAACATGACACTATTTTTAATCGACTTCCATTTATGGTAGAGATCTCTGCTGAATAAAAATTAAACGGATGTCCTTCAACTTTAAATTTCTTCCAATCAATGTTCACAAATGCAGACTGCATTAATGAGAATTCTTTATCTAATGCACAAATTATTCCATAATCAAAGCGATACTTCTCACCTAATGATTTTGAGAAAAATTCTTTAGTTCTTATTAAATGCTGAATCTTATTTTGCAACTTTGTTTTCCAATCATTTTTACTTAAATCAAATTTAAGTAAATGCCACAGCTTATCTTCAAATTTACTCTTAGAAGTTTCCAGTAGATCATCAAATTGAGAAAATCCTATTATATGAATAGGTATATGAATATATGTACTTGTGTATATTTCATCAATAAATTTAGGACTTTCGTCAGCATCTGGCTCACTGTCATCATTCAAAGGCATAACTAAATCCAAGAGCAGTAAATCATAGTCATACTTAGTTAATAACTTACGTCCTTCATTTATTGTTATTGCAGTATCAATATTATCAGATGGTAATAAACAATCATCTGTCAAATATCTCTTTATAGCTTCTGTTTTAGGACGA
>OKTX01000279.1_pt1 | contig 40110 bp, 36 predicted proteins | sample 1606261 | NCBI WGS metagenome assembly OKTX01 (sample SAMEA3879543, study PRJEB24766) | human gut metagenome | biome: human-associated habitat; feature: feces | place: USA | collected 1985/1987 | reverse complement strand
CATCTGTCTTACGATCATCTCAACGTGCTTATCATTGATCTCAACACCCTGCAGACGGTATACACGCTGTACTTCCTGAAGCATGTAGTCCTGTGCTGCACGAAGGCCTTTGATCTTCAGGATGTCATGTGGATTTACACTACCTTCTGTCAGTTCATCACCGGCTTCGAGTTTTGTACCGTCTAAGATCTTGATACGTGATCCGTAAGGGATCAGATATGTCTTGCTTTCGCCTGTTTCTTCATTTGTAACAATGATCTCACGTTTCTTCTTTGTATCCTTGATCGTAGCAATTCCGCCGAACTCAGCAATGATCGCAAGTCCCTTTGGCTTTCTCGCTTCAAAAAGCTCTTCGACACGAGGAAGACCCTGTGTGATATCATCACCGGCTACACCACCTGTATGGAAGGTACGCATTGTAAGCTGTGTACCAGGTTCACCGATTGACTGGGCGGCGATAATACCTACTGCTTCACCGACCTGTACGGCTTCACCGGTTGCCATGTTGGCACCGTAACACTTTGCACAGATACCAACGTGGGAACGACAGGTTAAGATCGTACGGATCTTCACTTCCTCAATAGGCTCACCCTGTGCATTTACGCCAACACTTAAGATCTTGGCTGCACGGCTGGGGGTGATCATGTGGTTGTGCTTTACGATCATATTACCGTCTTTATCGTAAATATCCTCACAGGAATATCTTCCTGTGATTCTGTCTTTCAGGCCTTCAATGGTCTCTTTACCATCCATGAATGCTTTGACTACCATACCGGGGATCTCTGCCTGACCCTCGCAGCAGTCTACCTCACGGATAGAGAGCTCCTGAGATACATCAACCATTCGTCTGGTCAGATAACCGGAGTCTGCTGTACGCAGAGCGGTATCGGACATACCTTTTCGTGCACCATGTGCAGACATGAAGTACTCCAGTACGTCCAGACCTTCACGGAAGTTTGATTTAATGGGCAGCTCGATGGTTCTACCTGTGGTATCTGCCATCAGTCCACGCATACCTGCCAGCTGTTTGATCTGCTGACTGGAACCACGCGCACCGGAATCTGCCATCATGAAGATGTTGTTGTATTTATCCAGACCGGACAGCAGTACGTCAGTCAGCTCTTTATCGGTCTCGTTCCAGGTCTCTACAACGGCACGATAACGCTCTTCCTCAGTGATCAGACCACGTCTGAAGTTGCTTGCGATCTTGTCTACGGTAGCCTGTGCGGCTGCCAGCATTTCACCCTTCTTCTCAGGGACAGTCATATCGGAGATGGATACGGTCATAGCTGCTCTGGTAGAGTACTTATAACCGATTGCCTTAACATCATCCAGTACTTCTGCAGTCTTGGATGCTCCGTGAGTATTGATAACCTTCTCCAAAATCTGCTTCAGCTGCTTCTTGCCTACGTGGAAATCTACTTCCAGCTTCATGAAGTTCTCAGGATCGCTTCTGTCTACGAATCCCAAATCCTGAGGCAGGATCTCATTGAAGATAAATCTTCCCAGAGTGGACTCTACCGTACCGGTGATGGTCTCTCCGGCTGCATTTACCTTGTGCATACGCACATGGATACGGGAATGTAAGGTCAGTGCCTGATTCTCGTATGCCAGAATCGCCTCGTTTACACTCTTGAAATACTTGCCTTCGCCGATTGCTCCGGGTCTCTCCTGGGTCAGATAGTAGATACCAAGTACCATATCCTGGGAAGGAACGGCTACTGGACCACCATCGGAAGGCTTCAGTAAGTTATTCGGAGACAGCAGCAAGAAACGACACTCTGCCTGTGCCTCCTGGGACAGAGGAAGATGTACTGCCATCTGGTCTCCATCGAAGTCCGCGTTAAATGCGGTACATACCAGGGGATGCAGTTTGATGGCCTTACCTTCTACCAGAATGGGCTCAAATGCCTGAATACCAAGTCTGTGCAGTGTCGGTGCACGGTTCAGCATAACAGGATGTTCCTTAATAACCTCTTCCAGCACATCCCATACCTGCGTATCCAGTCTCTCTACCAGCTTCTTGGCATTCTTGATGTTCTGGCTGATTCCCTTGGCTACCAGCTCTTTCATTACAAAGGGCTTAAACAGCTCAATTGCCATTTCCTTGGGCAGACCACACTGATAAATCTTCAGTTCCGGTCCTACGACGATAACGGAACGTCCGGAGTAGTCTACACGCTTACCTAACAGGTTCTGACGGAAACGACCGGTCTTACCCTTTAACATATCGGACAGAGACTTCAGTGCTCTGTTGCCGGGTCCGGTAACAGGACGTCCGCGTCTGCCGTTATCGATCAGAGCATCCACAGCTTCCTGCAGCATTCTCTTCTCGTTACGAACGATAATATCAGGAGCGCCTAACTCCAACAGTCTCTTCAGACGGTTATTACGGTTGATGATTCTTCTGTACAGATCATTCAGGTCGGAGGTTGCAAAACGTCCGCCATCCAGCTGTACCATAGGACGAAGATCAGGCGGGATCACAGGGATCACGTCCATGATCATCCATTCGGGCTTATTGCCGGACTCGCGGAAAGCTTCCACAACTTCCAGTCTCTTAATGATGCGGGCACGCTTCTGACCGGAGGATTCCTTCAGTCCGGTCTTCAGTTCTGCTGCATCCTTCTCCAGGTCAATGGCCTGCAGCAGCTCTTTGATAGCTTCCGCACCCATGCCTACACGGAACTTGTTGCCCCAGGTCTCTCTTGCATCCTGATATTCCTTCTCGGACAGCACTGCCTTGTACTCAAGGTTGGTGGTTCCCGGATCCAGAACGATATAGGAAGCGAAGTACAGAACCTTCTCCAGGATTCTGGGAGACAGATCCAGGATCAGACCCATACGGCTGGGGATACCTTTGAAATACCAGATATGGGATACCGGAGCAGCAAGCTCGATATGTCCCATACGCTCTCTACGAACGCTGGCTTTGGTAACTTCTACGCCACAACGATCGCAGACAACGCCCTTATATCTGATCTTTTTATATTTACCACAATGACATTCCCAGTCCTTGCTGGGTCCGAAAATTCTCTCACAGAACAGACCGTCTCTCTCGGGCTTCAGTGTTCTGTAATTGATTGTCTCCGGCTTTAATACCTCTCCATGGGACCACTCCCGGATTTTCTCCGGGGAAGCTAATCCGATCTTGATGGAATCAAATGTCATAGGCTGATAGGTTGTTTCATTTTTTGTTTCTGACATTAATGGCACTCCCTTCTATACAAACTATACAAAGCATTAAAATTCATCTTCACTGCCGTCAAAGCTATCATCGGTGTAATCATCCTCAACGTAATCGTCGTCCTCGGAGTTCACCAGTTCACCGTTATCATCGAATTCCTGTGACTGATAGCCCATCTCGCCAAGGGAGTTCTTATCGTAATCGTCATCGTACTTACGATCGCCTTCCATCTCATAACGGTAATCGGTATCACCGTAATCAACGCTCTCCATGATCTCAACCTCGGTATGATCCTCACGCAGCACTCTGACATCCAGCCCCAGTGCCTGTAATTCCTTCAGCAGAACCTTGAAGGATTCGGGGATACCGGGCTCAGGGATATTGTCTCCCTTGATGATTGCTTCGTAAGTCTTCACACGTCCTACAACATCATCGGACTTCACAGTCAGAATCTCCTGCAGGGTGTAGGATGCACCATACGCCTCCAGTGCCCATACTTCCATCTCTCCGAAACGCTGTCCGCCGAACTGTGCTTTACCACCCAGAGGCTGCTGTGTTACCAGGGAGTACGGTCCGGTAGAACGCGCATGAATCTTATCATCTACCAGATGATGCAGTTTCAGGTAATGCATGTGTCCGATGGTTACAGGACCGTCGAAGTATTCACCGGTTCTACCGTCGCGCAGACGTACCTTACCGTCTCTGGAAATAGGAACTCCCTTCCATACGGATCTGTGGTCTCTGTTCTCGGACAGATACTGCATAACTTCAGGGAGAAGCTCCTCACCGTGCTTGCTGGTGAAGGTCTCTCCGGCCCAGGGCTTACCGTCTGCGGTAGTCTCCTGACCCTTTTCCTTCCACTCTGCACTCTCTGCATCGTCGAAAGGAAGATTTACATAATCGTTGGCAAGATCCAACGTATCCATAATGTCTTTCTCGTTTGCACCGTCGAAGACAGGTGTTGCCACATTGAAGCCCAGTGCCTTAGCAGCCAGGGAAAGGTGGATCTCCAGGACCTGTCCGATATTCATACGGGAAGGCACACCCAGAGGATTCAGCACGATGTCCAGAGGACGTCCGTTGGGCAGATAAGGCATATCTTCTACCGGAAGCACGCGGGATACGACACCCTTGTTACCGTGACGACCTGCCATCTTATCACCTACGGAGATCTTTCTCTTCTGTGCAATATAGATACGGACTGCCTGATTTACTCCGGGAGCCAGCTCATCGCTGTTCTCGCGGGTAAATACCTTGGCATCCACTACGATACCGTATTCACCGTGAGGTACCTTCAGGGAGGTATCTCTTACTTCTCTTGCCTTCTCACCGAAGATTGCGCGTAACAGTCTCTCTTCAGCAGTCAGCTCGGTCTCTCCCTTAGGAGTAACCTTACCTACCAGAATATCTCCGGCACGGACTTCTGCACCGATACGGATGATACCTCTGTCATCCAGATCCTTCAGTGCATCATCACCGACACCGGGAACATCACGGGTGATCTCCTCGGGTCCTAACTTGGTGTCACGTGCTTCTGCCTCATACTCCTCGATATGAACAGAAGTATAGACATCATCACGTACCAGTCTCTCACTTAACAGAACAGCATCCTCGTAGTTGTAACCTTCCCAGGTCATGAAACCGATCAGAGGGTTCTTACCCAGAGCCAGCTCACCCTGTGAAGTGGAAGGGCCGTCTGCAATGACCTGACCTGCCGCTACATGGTCGCCCTTGAATACGATGGGCTTCTGATTGTAGCAGTTGGACTGGTTACTACGGGAGAACTTGGTCAGATGAATCTCTGCCTTCTCACCGTCATCATACGCGATACGAATGGTCTTGGAAGATACGTAAGTAATGGTTCCGGGCTTTTTAGCCACAACGCAGACACCGGAGTCAACCGCTGTCTTTACTTCCATACCGGTACCTACTACGGGTGCCTCGGTGCTTAACAGAGGTACTGCCTGACGCTGCATGTTGGATCCCATCAGCGCACGGTTCGCATCATCGTTCTGCAGGAAAGGAATCAGTGCAGTAGCCACAGAGAATACCATTCTCGGGGATACATCCATGTAATCAAACATAGCCTTGGGATATTCCTGTGTCTCATCCAGATAACGTCCGGAAACCGAATTTCTCACGAAATGTCCTTCTGCATCCAGTGCTTCATTCGCCTGTGCTACATGGTAATTATCTTCTTCGTCCGCAGTCATATAGACTACTTCATCGGTAACGCGAGGGTTCTTCGGATCGGACTTGTCGATCTTACGGTAAGGAGCCTCTACGAAACCATATTCATTAATTCTTGCATAACTTGCAAGAGAGTTGATCAGACCGATGTTAGGACCTTCGGGAGTCTCGATAGGACACATTCTTCCGTAATGGGAGTAATGTACATCTCGAACCTCGAATCCGGCACGATCTCTGGACAGACCGCCGGGACCCAGTGCAGACAGACGTCTCTTGTGGGTCAGCTCACCCAGAGGGTTATTCTGGTCCATGAACTGAGACAGCTGGGAAGATCCGAAGAACTCCTTCACTGCTGCGGTCACAGGCTTAATATTGATCAGAGACTGGGGAGAGATCTCCTCAGCGTCATGGGTAGTCATACGTTCACGTACCACTCTCTCCATTCTGGACAGACCGATACGATACTGGTTCTGCAGCAGTTCACCTACCGCACGGATACGTCTGTTGCCCAGATGGTCGATATCGTCATCGTTGCCCAGACCATACTCCAGATGCATATTATAGTTGATGGAAGCTAAGATATCTTCCTTCGTGATATGCTTGGGTACCAGTTCATGTACATTCTTCTTGATTGCCTCTGCCAGCTTCTCGGGATCCTCGCCGAACTCCTCAAGGATCTTCTCCAGAACGGGATAGTATACCAGCTCATGGATACCGAAATCTCTGGGATTGCAGTCTACATAATGGGTCAGGTCTACCATCAGGTTAGACAGTACTTTTACATTCTTCTCTTCTGTCTGAATATATACGAAAGGAACTGCGCTGTTCTGAATGGTATCAGCCAGTTCTGCTGTCACCTTGTCACCTGCGGATGCGATCACTTCACCGGTGGAAGGATCTACTACATCTGCAGCCAGGATTTGATGACGGATTCGATTCTTCAGAGCTAATTTCTTATTAAATTTATACCTTCCGACTTTGGCTAAATCATATCTTCTGGGGTCGAAGAACATAGCATTGATCAGGCTCTCTGCGCTCTCAACACTTAAAGGCTCACCGGGACGGATCTTTTTGTATAACTCTAACAGACCCTCCTGATAATTCTCAGCAGTGTCCTTGGTAAAGCTTGCCTCGATCTTAGGCTCGTCGCCAAACAGCTCACGGATCTCATCGTTAGTACCGATGCCCAGTGCACGGATCAGTACAGTAATGGGAACCTTACGGGTCCTGTCCACACGTACATAGAAGACATCGTTGGAGTCTGTCTCATACTCCAGCCATGCACCACGGTTCGGGATCACGGTGCAGGAGAAGAGCTTCTTACCAATCTTATCATGTCCGATTCCGTAGTAGATACCGGGAGAACGAACCAGCTGGCTGACGATAACACGCTCTGCGCCATTTACCACGAATGTTCCGGTATCAGTCATCAGCGGGAGATTACCCATGAAGATCTCGTGCTCACTGATCTCTTCCTTCTCCTTATTATAGAGGCGGACCTTAACCTTAAGAGGTGCCTCATAGGTAGCATCTCTCTCTTTACACTCTTCGATAGAATACTTCACATCGTCCCTGCAGAGTTCAAAATCCACAAATTCCAGACTTAAGGCACCGCTGTAGTCAGCGATCGGAGAGATGTCGTCAAAGACTTCCTTCAAGCCTTCGTCTAAAAACCACTGATAGGAGTCCTTCTGGACCTCGATCAGATTGGGCATCTCTAAAACCTCTTCTTGTCTTGAATAACTCATACGCATAACCTTGGTACCGGCAATCGGACGTATTCTGTTCTTTTCCATTGACATTTCACCCCGTTCTTTCAGATTTAAAGCCTATTTTGCGTCGGCAACAATGCAATATATATAAACGTCAAATTTTATGCATGACAAATAAGCATAGCACCGCACAATAGTGCACTATCCATAATAGCACAATGATGGAAATACGTCAAGGAAATATTTTGAATATTTTTGAAAAAATGAATAATTTAGAAAATACAAATAAGAAAGAACCATGCACCGGCAGGTGCCGGCACATGGTCCGTCATATACTGGTTAAAAATTACTTCAGAGTAACCTTTGCGCCAACTTCTTCAAGCTTCTTCTTGATGTCCTCAGCCTCTTCCTTAGAAGCGCCTTCCTTAACAACCTTAGGAGCTCCGTCAACTACGTCCTTAGCTTCCTTCAGGCCCAGACCGGTTACTTCACGAACAACCTTGATAACCTTAACCTTCTCAGCGCCAACCTCGGTCAGCTCTACGTCGAACTCGGTCTTCTCTTCTGCTGCTTCAGCAGGACCAGCTGCTGCTACAACAACGCCAGCTGCTGCGGATACACCGAACTCCTCCTCGCAAGCCTTTACGAGATCATTTAACTCTAATACAGATAACTCTTTGATAGCATCGATTAATTCCTGTGCTGTTAATTTAGCCATTTTAATTTCCTCCATTTGAAATATTTTGATTGATTGTCAATTAGCTGCAATATTATTCAGCTGCGGGGGCTTCTTCTGCGGGTGCTGCTGCTTCGCAAGCTGCTGCGCCGCCTTTTTCAGCCAGCTGATTCATAACACGTGCAAAATTGGTGATAGGACTCTGTAAGCTGCCAAGCAGTTTGGAGATGAGTACGTCTCTGGAAGGGATGTTAGCGATTGCAGCCATACCCTTAGCATCATAAACAGTACCTTCTACCACACCGGCCTTGATCTCAAGCTTATCAGCAGTCTTAGCGAACTGAGCCAGTACTCTTGCAGGAGCGGTTGCATCCTCAGTAGAGTAAGCCATTGCGCTGGGTCCTTCCAGATACTCGGACAGACCTTCGAACTGCGTACCCTTGAACGCGAAGTTCATCATGGTGTTCTTGTAAACCTTGTAGGTAACTCCTGCCTCACGTAAGCTCTTACGTAACTGGGTATCCTGCTCAACAGTAAGTCCACGGTAGTCTACCAGAACTACAGACTGGGCATCCTTGATACCAGCAGAAATCTCTTCTACTACAGGCTGTTTTAATTCAACTTTTGCCATTTCTTTACCTCCTTATAGATTTTGTGCCGATAAGAAGAATATAAATAGAATCCTATAATGTAAAAAACTCTCTGTGAAGACACAGAGAGATGATATCATCATACTTATCTCCTCGGCAGGACTTACGCTCGGTCTCCCTTGCACCTGCTGTCTTCGGCATGGTTTTACAACCTCAGATAGAATAGCATAGGAGACCGTACTTGTCAAGGATTATTTAGTATTTTTTTGCGATTTTTTTTACAAAAACCGCCTCACTGTAAACAGTGAAGCGGCTCTTCTTGCATTCGTTATCTAATTAGATTAGAGATCAGATTAGAATTTTGCAACGCTGACCTTAACGCCAGGTCCCATAGTGCTGGTCAGGGTGATGCTTCTCAGATACTGACCCTTTAATGCGCTGGGCTTAGCCTTTACGATAGCGTCCATAAGTGCATTGAAGTTCTCCTGCAGAGCTTCCTCAGAGAAAGAAGCCTTACCAACGGGAACATGTACGATGTTGGTCTTGTCAAGTCTGTACTCGATCTTACCGGCTTTGATATCGTTAACTGCCTTGGTTACATCCATGGTTACGGTACCAGCCTTAGGGTTAGGCATTAAGCCCTTAGGTCCGAGAACCTTACCCAGACGACCTACAACACCCATCATATCAGGGGTTGCTACTACAACATCGAAGTCCAGCCATCCTTCGTTCTGGATCTTCGGGATCAGCTCTTCGCCGCCAACATAATCAGCGCCTGCTGCTTCAGCCTCGTTGATCTTATCGCCCTTTGCGAATACCAGAACTTTTACAGTCTTACCAGTTCCGTTAGGCAGTACAACTGCGCCACGGATCTGCTGCTCAGCGTGACGTCCGTCACAACCGGTTCTGATGTGAACTTCGATGGTCTCATCGAATTTAGCAGTTGCAGTTTTCTTAACCAGAGCGATAGCATCGTTAGGCTCATAGAATGTAGCGCGATCTACCAGCTTGGCAGCTTCGGTATATTTCTTACCATGTTTCATTATTTTACCTCCTAGGTTCCAGCGGCAATCTCATTGTCGATTGCCTCCCAAATATTTATAAGTTACTCCTCAACAACAATACCCATGCTGCGTGCAGTACCAGCGATCATGCTCATAGCTGCTTCCAGGCTTGCTGCATTCAGATCCGGCATCTTCATCTCAGCGATTTCCTGAACCTTAGCCTTGGAAATGGTAGCTACCTTGGTCTTGTTGGGAACGCCGGAACCGGACTTGATGTTGCAGGCTTTCTTTAACAGTACTGCTGCAGGGGGAGTCTTTGTAACGAAACTAAAGCTTCTGTCTGCATATACAGTAATAACTACGGGAATGATAAGATCTCCCTTGTCTGCTGTTCTTGCGTTGAACTGCTTTGTAAATTCAACGATGTTCACCCCGTGCTGTCCAAGTGCAGGACCAACAGGGGGAGCCGGTGTTGCTTTGCCGGCAGGGATCTGTAACTTGATATATCCTTCTACTTTCTTTGCCATTGTGGCACCTCCTATAATGTGGTAATTCGGCGCAGGCTGCTTTGTTGCTGCCTCCTGCTCCCACTGGAACGTTTCCGTTCCTTTTGTGCTGCCTCTTTCCGATCCTTACGGACCAGAAAGTTTATATTTTATCCCGGAAATCTCCGGAAGAAAATATCTTTGTCTGCTTTTAAAGCTTTCTGACCTCTGCAAAGCTGATTTCCACAGGGGTCTCTCTTCCAAACAGTTCTACATTGATGGTAGCTGTCTGTTTGCCATAGTCCAGTTTCTGCACCACGCCGACGGTATCTTTCCATACTCCGGCCACAACAGCAATGCTGTCGCCCTCGCCAAAGTCGATCGATACATTCTCGGTCTTAATGCCCAAAGGCTTCATCTCAGCTTCTGTAAGAGGTACAGGTTTACTTCCGGGACCTACGAAACCGGTCACACCACGGGTATTACGAACGACATACCAGGTATCATCGTTCATTTCCATATTAAGAAGTACGTATCCGGGGAACATCTTCTTGGATACCGTCTTGCGGGCTCCGTCCTTCAGTTCCACCACATCCTGCATAGGGACTCTTACCTCAAGAATCTGTTCTGCCAGATTCTTGTTGTTCTCTATGGTCTTCTCGATATTGGCTTTGACCTTGTTCTCATATCCTGAATAGGTATGGACTACATACCATTTTGCCTCTGCCATACAATCACCCTCGCTCTATAATGATGTTAAGAAGTTTACGCCGTACTGAATAAAATAATCCAGCACTGCAATAATCACACCAACTACAACTGAAATTGCAACAACCGCTACGGATTGCTTCAATGTGGATTGTCTGTCCGGCCATGAAATTTTCTTAAATTCAGCTTTTACGCCTTTGAAGAAACTGGGGCGCTTCTGTTTTTCTGCGGAATCTCCCATTTCGACCTCCCATGTTAGAACGGCTGATTATTTGGTTTCTTTGTGCAATGTATGTGTTTTGCAGAATCTACAATACTTCTTGGTTTCCATTCTATCAGGATGAGTCTTCTTATCCTTGGTAGTATTGTAGTTACGCTGCTTGCACTCGGTACATGCTAAAGTAATTTTTGTACGCATTTTTCTACCTCCACTTGTTTTCTGATCTCTAAATTTAAGCATAAAAAAAAGACCTAAATCTCATCTCGCTTGGATACTATACCATAATCCGCCCTGTCCGTCAACTGTTTTTCCCGAAAATCCCTTTATTTTTCTTGTTTCTTCTTATTATTTATGCTATAATCCTCTCATAAAAGTGGGTTACTGTAATTTTTTATAAAATAGATGCCAGGGTCAACAGGTCTAAGCCCACATGAGCTTGCTCATATGTGGGTGAAAGACCTTAGGACCCGCCCCGATATGAGCATAAAAGTGGGATGATAATCCCACGATATGCGAATATTGGGTAGGATTGTGGGAGTGCGTAGCACGGAGCAATCCGCAGGCATCAAAGTCGGAGGCTTTTGACCGCGACATCTAAAATTTCCTTGATTACGGAGGAGAAAGGAGATATCTATGAGTGCAGTTCTCAATACTGTTTACAATAATTATCTGACGGCGTACTCGCCCAGACAGCTGACGAAATACGACACACATAAAAAGAGTGAACTTCGCAGTGTCTATAATTCCATCATAAAGCTGAACAAGGATGCACCCTGGTATCTCCCCACCACCAGTAAGGATACTCAGTATTATGCTGTGGATGTCAAGGAGAACGCCAGAGAGCTTCACAACTCCATCGCACAGCTCGGCGGCCTGGAGCAGGACGGCATGTTCCGTAAAAAAAGTGCCTATTCCACCAATGACGATATCGCTGAGGTTGCCTATATCGGTTCCGACGCTTCTTCCGCCGCTTCTCCTGAATTCGATCTGGAGGTACGCGCCCTTGCCACTCCCCAGGAGAATCTTGGATATTTTCTCCCGGATCTGGCTACCACACTGGCTCCGGATACTTATTCCTTTGATATTGCGATCAACGATATGAACTATGAATTCCAGTTCAATATTAACGAGGGCGATACCAACCGTCAGATCATGGAGCGGCTGTCGAGGCTGATCAACAACGCGGACATCGGCATCCGTGCAGAGGTAGCGGAATCCGATTCCCGTTACGCACTCCGCCTGACATCCGACGCCACCGGTATTCCGAACGGCAGACCGTATCATTTCCGGGTCAGTGATGATCATACCAGCAAGACCTCCGGTGTCGTAGACAATATGGGACTGAATTATATCAGTCATTCCGCTGACAACGCAAGCTTCCTGATCAACGGTGAGGAACGTTCTTCGTCTTCCAACCATTTCACGGTGGGCAAGTTGTTCGATGTACAGATCAAGGCCGTAAGTCCCGAAGGCAAACCGGTACATATCGGACTGAAGACAGATACCGAATCCATCACCGACAATATCAACCAGCTGGTAGGCAGTTACAACAATTTCATCCGTGCGGCATCTTCCTATCTGAATACCCAGTCCAGAAGCAGACAACTGCTACGGGAATTTTCATCCATCGCATCCCTGTACGGCAATTCTTTGGAAAGTATGGGAATGCATCTGGAGGATGACGGTATGCTCTCCATCAATGACGAAAGACTGCGGCAGACCGCGGCAGCCTCGGGAAATGATCTGTCGGCTTTCAGTGTATTAAAGGATTTCAGCAGCTCTCTGTTACACAAAAGCGATCAGGTCTCGCTGAATCCTATGGATTACGTAGACAAAAAAATTGTGGCCTACAAAAATCCCGGTCACAATTTCATCAGTCCTTATACCACCAGCGCTTACAGCGGTATGATGTTCAACAGCTACTGTTGATCCCCGTTTTAGGGGATTCGATCAGTAGCTGTTTCATTTTTACTTATTTTACTTCTTATTTTGTTTTCTTGTTTTTCGCCTTGTACTTATCAATCTGTACAAAATCATCCATCAGCTCCAGAATCTTATCTCTTCCGGTCTGATTCAGTTTCACATAATTCTGCATAACACGATTTTCCAAAAGCTGTGCTCCCAGGGATGCGTCCCTCTCCAGTGATGAAAAATCTACAGGATTCAGACTCAGCTTGTCACACATTTTGATAACTGTTCCGTATGCCATCCCTTCAATGCCGCGCTCCAGAGCCGTTACCAGTGTGCTGTAAGGAATATTCATCTCCATGGCAAACTGTCTGACACTGCGATACTGTCTTAAGATTTCTTTTTTTAAGATTTCCGCCTTAGTCATATTTATTCCTCCACATATCCTCTAAACTTGGTACAGCTATAATATACGATTTTCCGTTTCCTATTTCAAGTAAAAAACAGAAAATTAAGAATTTCGACGAAATTTTAACAATATTTTTATATTTCCTCCAGGCGGTCCAGCCAGATCCTTGCACAGGCATCACTGGGCATACGCAGATCTCCTCTGGGGGAAAGTGCCACGCTTCCCACTTTGGGTCCGTCCGGCAGGCAGGAGCGTTTAAACTGCTGCGAGAAAAACCTCCGATAGAAATTTTTCAGCCATTTTTTAATGGTCTTAGCATCATATTTTCCGGCAAAGGTCTCTTCTGCGATCCGATATACCTTATCCGGCGCATAGCCGCAGCGCAGCATATAATATAAGAAGAAGTCGTGCAGTTCATAAGGTCCCACAAGATCCTCTGTCTTCTGCGCGATATTTCCTTCTACCGGCGGAAGCAGTTCCGGACTCACCGGCGTATCCAGCACATCCTTCAGTACATTCGTCAGTTCTTCCTGTCCACAAGTGTCCGCATAATACTGCACTAAGTGTCTTACCAATGTCTTCGGCACGCCCGCATTGACGCCATACATAGACATGTGGTCTCCATTATAGGTAGCCCAGCCAAGTGCCAGTTCTGACATATCTCCCGTACCGATGACCAGGGCATTCTCCTTGTTCGCAATATCCATAAGCACCTGAGTGCGTTCTCTCGCCTGCCCGTTCTCATAGGTAATATCATGACATTCCATATCCTGTCCGATGTCTGCGAAATGTCCGGTCACTGCCTCACGGATATCCACTTCCCGAAGTGTCGTACCCAGAGTCTTCGCTAACAGGCAGGCATTCTCGTAGGTCCGGTCCGTGGTACCGAAGCAGGGCATGGTCACGGCAATGATTCCTTTTCTTGCAAGTCCTAACAGATCAAACGTCCTCACCGTCACCAAAAGTGCCAGTGTAGAATCCAGTCCTCCCGAGATTCCGAGAACCGCCGTCTTACCACCGATATGTTCATAGCGTTTTTTCAGACCATACGCCTGAATGGATAAAATATCTTCACATCTTCTGTTACGAAGAGCCGGATCCTCCGGTACAAAAGGATGCGCCGCGAACTTCCGTTCCAGTTTGGTCTCCGTAAGTTCCATGGAAAACGGAATCTTACAATAGGAAACCGTCGGCTGTTTTCCAAAGGTTCCCATTCTTCTGCGCTCGCTGCTTATTTTGAGCACATCCAGGTCTGTGTAGAGAATTCCTGTGGCGAAACGGGAAGACTGTGCCAGCAGTGTTCCGTTCTCCGCAATCAGATTATGCCCTCCGAATACCAGATCCTGAGTGGATTCTCCTTCTCCGGCGGAAGTATAAATATACCCACACAGAAGTCTTGCGCTGGTGGATTTTACCAATAGTTCACGGTAAGCGTCCTTGGATACCGTCTCATTAGATGCCGACAGATTGGCGATCACCGTAGCCCCTGCCAATGCATGGAAAGTGGATGGCGGATCCGCCACCCACAGGTCCTCGCAGATCTCACAGCCAAGAACCAGCTCCGGCAATTCCTCACAACAAAACAAAAGATTCGTTCCAAAAGGGACCTCATATTCTCCCAGGCGGAAATTCGTTATCCTTTCCTCCCCGGGAGTAAAATATCTGCCCTCGTAAAATTCCGCATATGTCGGAATATTTTTCTTCGGGATCATTCCCAGAATACTTCCACGATATACTGCGGCAGCCACATTATACAGACGACCGTCCTTTTCCACGGGAAGTCCCACAAAAAGCAATGCTCCCAACCGGCTTGTCTCTTCTGCGATCGTAAGCAGTGCTTCTTTTGCCTTCTTCAGCAAAAGATTCTGCAAAAAAAGGTCATTACAGGTATACCCGGTAATACACAGTTCGGGAAACACTATTATCTTCGCTCCGTGTTCCGCCGCTTCTTTTGCCTGGGTACAGATTGCCCGGGCATTATAGACCGGATCCGCCACCCGGATCCCCGGTGTAGCGGACGCAACTTTGACAAATCCCTGTTTCATAAGCTTCCTCACTTTACGGAATCCATTACCGGATCATCTGTTTTAATTCATCCACGGTAAAGTTATAGTTTTTATTACAGAAATGGCAGTTCACCTCGATCGGCTTAGCATCATCGATCATAGACTGCAGCTCTTCTCTTCCGATACTGATCAGGGCCTTGCGCACTCTGTCCTTGCTGCAATTGCAGGCAAATTCCACAGGAAGCGTATCCGTGATCTCCGGATTCATTCCCAAAAGCAGTACTTCAAGCATTCCCTCCGGAGTCTTACCTGCATCCAGCATAGCGGTCACGGAGGAGAGATTCTTGATATTCTCTTCCAGCCTGCTGATGGTCTCCTCCTCTGCGAAGGGCATCAGCTGTACAATAAAGCCGCCGGCCTGTCTGACAGTGTTGTCTCTGTTCATCAGTACTCCCAGCCCCACCACGGAAGGTACCTGCTCGGATACTGCAAAATAATAGGTCAGATCCTCTGCGATCTCGCCGGTCTGCAACTCGGTCTGTCCCACGTAAGGATCCTTTAGTCCCATATCCCGGATCACACTTAAGACACCGTTTCCCACGGCGCCGCCCACATCCAGTTTTCCCTGGGCGTTTGCAGGCAGGATCACATCGGGTACATTCGCGTAGCCCTTTACATGTCCGTTACCGTCTGCTGTCACCGTAAGTCCTCCCACGGGACCGTCTCCCTTGATCTGCAGTGTGATCAGTTCATCTTCTCCTTTTAACATACTGCCCATCATAGCTCCGGCACTGAGGAGTCTTCCCAGTGCAGCTGTGACCACCGGGCTTGTATTATGCGCTGCCCTAGCCGTCTCCACTGTCTCTTTCGTTGTACAGGCGAATGCACGGATCTGTGCATTCGCGGCAGTTGCGCGTACCATATAATCTTTCATTTTATTCCACGAACCTTTCTTACAGCAGCTTTTTTTGCTGCTCTTTTGCTACGATATATACTCTCTCGCTGGTCTCGGCCGCTGCTTCACCGGTATCGGAATCCTTGATTTCAAGGATCTTTAATCCCGCCTGCTCCACAAGCGCCCGCATCTGCTCCACCGTATAGCCCCGCTGCAAATGGGTCTCTGTGAATCTCCGGAAAACATCGTCCTCTTCCTGTACGAAGATAGTCAGATCATACTCATTGATCTCTTCTTCCGGATCGTAATAATTCTCCCAGATAAAACTGCAGTCCTCTCTGTTCTCCGCAATGGTGGTATTGCCGATGACCTCCCGGTATTTATAGGCGGTATTAAAATCAAAGATAAATACCCCGCCGGGATAGAGATAGTTGTTCACCAGCTGAAATACCTGCCGCAGTTCCTCTTCTTCCAGAATATAATTCACGGAATCACAGACACTGATCACCGTACCTACGGTAGAATACAGATCCAGTTCCCGCATGTCCTGATGAAGATAGAGGATTTCCGAACCGCTCTGTGTTTTTTTGTCCATGGCAATGTTCAGCATCTCCTCGGAATTATCCACGCCAATGCAGTCATACCCCTTTTTATACAACAGCTCCGTCAGTGTACCGGTTCCGCACCCTAAGTCCACCACCAGATTTCGCTCAGAATCCAGAATGCCTTCCGCATCCCGCGTAGGTTTGGATACACCGTAAGCCGTAATCAGCTCATCTAAGCGGTCACACCACATATCATAGGGCGTGTTGTCCATGAGTTCGTCATATACTCTTGCAAATTCTGTGTAGATTTCTTCTGTATTTTCCATAATTACAGTATCCCCGTTTTTTTAGAAAATAGTTCCAAGTGCTCCAAATACGCCCATGCTGAGCAGACCCATGATCACACCTGCCAGTACCACTCCCAACATCACGGCAATGACACTGGACTTAAAGTCCATGTCTAACAGACTGGCTGCCAGAGTTCCGGTCCAGGCGCCGGTTCCCGGAAGCGGAATGCCTACAAAGAGAAGCAGTGCCACGAACAGACCTCTTCCGGCCTTCTCCTGCAGTTTCTTGCCACCCTTATGTCCTTTTTCCAGGCAGAAGGTGAAGAACTTGCCAATGACCGGCTTGTCTGCGCCCCATTCCAATACCTTTCTGGCAAAAAAGAAAATAAACGGCACAGGAAGCATATTGCCCAGGATGCAGACAATATAGCTGGGAAGCAGCGGCAGATTCATTCCCACCGCAATAGGAACAGCGCCTCGAAGCTCAATCAAAGGAACCATAGATACCAGAAAAATGATCAAATACTTTTTTAACATGTGTTTGCTCCAATTCTTTTATTTTTTAATTATGCCCGCTTTTCCAGATATTCTTTCAGGAAAGCGATCAGACGGTCCATTTCCTCATCCGTACCGACTGAGATACGCAGAGAGTTGGCAATTCTTTCTTTGTTCCAGTGTCTGACATAGATGTCTGCTTCGCGAAGTGCAAGAAAAAGCTCTTCGGCAGGTACTTCCTTATGAGAAGCGAAGATAAAGTTCGCCTTAGAATCCGGGAAAGTAAATCCAAGCTGCGAAAGCTCCTTCTTAATGCGCTCTCTGGTCGCCACGATCTTCGCCGTAGTCTCTTTAAAATAAACATCATCCTTTACCGCTTCCACACCCATGACCTGAGAAGGCAGATTCATGGTGTAGGAGTTGAAGGAGAATTTCACATCATTCAGATAGTGGATCAGCTTTTCATTACCAATACAGAAACCGATACGCATTCCTGCCATGGCTCTGGACTTGGAAAAAGTCTGCACCACCAGAAGGTTTTCGTATTTTTTAAGCAGTGGCAGGGCACTCTTACCGCCGAAGTCCACATAAGCCTCATCCACGATCACTACCACATCGGGATTCGCCTGCAGGATCTCTTCGATCATTTCCAGCGATTCCTCCACACCGGTGGGTGCGTTGGGGTTTGGGAAGATCACGCCGCCGTTTGGCTGCTTGTAATCCTCGGGATCAATGTGCCAGTTCTCATCCAGGGCACAGGTACGATACGGGATCCGGTATAGATCCGCCCATACATCGTAAAAGGAATATGTCACATCCGGGAACAGGATCGGTTTTCCGCTGTTAAAAAAAGTCAGGAATGCCATGGATAATACATCGTCGGATCCCACACCTACAAATACCTGTTCCGGCTTCACATGATAGTATGCAGCCAGCGCATCCACTAAGGGCTGTGCATTGGAATTCGGATACAGCCGCAGAGATGCGCTTTCCATATTTTCCGCTGCCCGCCGTACTCCGGGTGCCGGAGGATACGGGCATTCATTGGTATTCAGTTTGATCATGTTCGGACGGTTCGGCTGCTCGCCTGCCACATAGGGCACCACCTTACGCACATTTTCTTCCCATTTCATAATGTTGTTTGCTCCTCATTCCGCACACTTTTTCACGACTTCATTACCCTGTGTGCCGGGCAGTTATTTCTCATTTTCGTTCTGTCGCTGTTTTAACTCTTTCCGATAGCTTTCCGCCTGTTTTGGAACCCCTAACTGTTCATAGCACCGGATCAGTCCCTGCAACGGTTCTTCTCCTGCGCTTCTAAGCGTTAACGCCGGCTGTGTCTCATATGCTGCATTATAATACCAGATGGCTGCTTCTTCGTAGTCTTGCTTCTCTTCATAAAAATGACCCAGTTCACAACAGATCTCCGAACACCCTTCTAGCGCGATCACCTTGGAAGTGTGCTTGAAAAACGACACGGTATCGCCCCGCAGTCTGGCCGCTTTGGCTGCCACACAGCAGCCTTCCGTGATCTCGTCCGTACTTCTGTCCGGGGAAGAAACTTCCGTCCGGAAGTAATTTTCCGCTTCCTGAAGATCCTGCACACTTCCTGCCAGGAACAGTTCTCTGGCATACATGCCGTACAGTCTTCTGGATAATTGTCTCCCCGCAGCAATCTGTTTTCGGAAATTACCCAGATCTCTGCCTGCATGATTCTGCTCCGGCATGTGAGTGATCACGATGTCACTGTCATAGACCACCGGCGCAAGCCGTACCATTTCATGGATTGGCTCCTCCCACACAAAGTTCCGCAGTCTGCGGAATAATTTGGGACGATACTCTTCATCAAAATTATAGACCGTGCCGTTGTGTAGCTGATTGCCGTATTTCATCTGGACGATCTCAATTTCAGGAAGCAGTGTTTCTTTCAGCTGGCGGAATCTCTGCCTGTTCTCCTCCGAAAGCACCTCATCCGCATCCGCTGAATATATATATTCCTTCGACGCATTGGAAAAGGCAAAATTCCTTGCTGCGCTGAAATCATCGATCCAGGTAAAATCGTATATCTTATCGGTATATTCTGCAGCGATCCGCTTCGTGGCATCCGCAGATCCCGTATCCACGATAACGATCTCATCCACCAGGTCTTTGACACTATCCAGACATCTTGCCAGAATCCGTTCTTCGTTTTTAACGATCATACATAAAGAGATTGTGATCATTTCGGATCTCCGTTCCCGCATTTTTACATGCGATGCTGTTCCTACAGTACTTTGGATAAAAATTCCTGTAATCTCGGACTCTGGGGATTGGTAAAGAATTCCTGCGGCGTATTCTCCTCCACGATATTACCGCCATCCATAAAGAGCACCTTCGTACCTACTTCTCTGGCAAAGCCCATCTCGTGGGTAACCACCACCATGGTCATGCCGCTCTCTGCCAGTTCCTTCATAACTTCCAGTACTTCTCCTACCATCTCAGGATCCAGTGCGGAGGTAGGCTCATCGAACAGCATTACTCTGGGGTTCATCGCCAGGGATCTTACGATGGCGATTCTCTGCTTCTGACCGCCGCTTAAGGAGGCAGGATATGCATCCGCTTTTTCCTCCAGCCCTACTCTCTTTAACAGCTTCAGCGCATTTTCTTTGGCTTCTTCCTCGTTCATCAGTTTCAACTTCACCGGAGCGAGAGTAATATTATTCATGATGGTCAGATTATTAAACAGGTTAAAATGCTGGAACACCATACCCATATGCTGACGGATTTTGTTGATGTCGATCTTTGGATCCGTGATGTTCTGTCCGTCAAACCAGATCTCACCGCTAGTAGGTCTCTCCAATAGGTTCAGGCAACGCAGAAAAGTACTCTTACCGGATCCGGAGGGTCCTACCACTACGATCTTCTCTCCGGGATGAATATGGTAATTTACTCCCTTTAACACCTGATTATCTTCAAAGCTTTTATGCAGATCTTTAACGATTATCACTCTTACGCAGCCTCCTTTCCAGTTTTGCAAGCAGGATAGACAGTACTTTGGTCAGCACGAAATAGATGAACGCGATACCAAGCAGCGGTGTAAATACATCGAACAGCTTGGAAGTCATCTGATTTGCCACACGGGTAAGGTCACTCATTCCTACGTAACCTACAATAGAAGTCTCCTTGATCAGCACGATAAATTCATTGCCGAGAGGAGGCAGAATGCTCTTAAACGCCTGAGGGATAATGATGTAGCGCATGGTCTGGAGCTTGTTCAGTCCCAGGGATCTTCCGGCTTCCATCTGTCCCTTGTCCACTGCCAGGATACCTGCTCTTACGATCTCCGCCACATAGGCTCCGGAGTTAATACCGAAAGTCAGGCTGGCGATCAGCACACTGTTCTTACAGGTAGCCAGAATACCGGACCACATGATCAGTAGCTGTACTGTGGTAGGTGTTCCCCTTATAATATCAATATAAGCGCTTGCGATGCGGGACGCTATGGTCTTCGATCCGTTCTTTCTCGTAGAAAGTTTTAAAAATGCTGCTATGGTTCCGATCAGAATACCGAGCAGTGCCGCAAAAAAAGAAACCTCTAAGGTTACTCCCAGTCCTTTCAGATAAAGCTTCCATCTGTCCGCTTCAATGAAGGCTGCATAAATATGTTGCCAGATATTTTGCATGTTATTTCCTATGCCTTTCTTAAATGAAATGATGAAATGTATAAAAATTGCCATTACCTACCTTAATATAGCAAAAAGAAGAGAATGGCACAAGCCATTCTCTTCTTTTTTATATATATTTCATGCATATTTTTAACACATATTTTGTATAAATTATTCACCGATGTACTCAGATACCAGTGCATCAAAGGTACCGTCTGCCTTCAGATCTGCCAGTGCCTGATTTACCTGCTCTACCAGTTCACTTCCCTTAGGAAGTGCAATTGCATATTCCTCGGTCTCGAAACCGAACTCTGCGCCGTCGATAATCTTAACCTTGCCTTCGAACTTAGTGTTGAATACTTCTGCAGGGTTCTTGTCGATGATAACCGCATCTACTCTGCCGTTTACCAGATCGTTGACCGCATCGATGGCTCTATTATAAGTCTGTGCGGTAACACCTTCAATGTCCTCGGAAAGGAACATTCCGGTAGTACCCAGCTGGCTGCCGATCGTCTTGTTCTTCAGATCATCAGCGGTTGCAATATCGGAATCTGCCGGTACAATGACGAACTGTACAGCCTCGTAATAAGGATCAGAGAAATCCACCTGTTCCTTACGGTCGTCGGTAACAGTCATGCCTGCGATAGCACCATCAATTCTGTTGCCAATAGAGCTTACCAGAGAATCGAACTCCATGTTCTCTACCTGGACTTCCATGCCCAGCTTCTCTCCTACTGCCTTGATCAGAGCTACGTCAAAACCATCAGGCTCTCCGTCATCTCCTACATACTCAAAGGGAGGGAATTCTGCGTTGGTACCGAATACCAGTACGCCGCCCTCGGTCTTATCAGCTGCCTCAGTAGCTGCAGCTTCGGTAGTTGCAGCTTCGGTAGTTGCAGCAGCAGTTTCAGCCACACTGCTCTCAGTAGCCTGGTTACTCTCCTTTGTTGTGGAATCAGAACCACAACCTGTCAGCATTGCTGTACACATTACAGTTGCAAGTAACATTGCGATTGCTTTTTTCATAATATTTTCCTCCTGTCCGTTTATGTGGGAGCCATTCTCCCCTAAACTTTGATTACTATATCACTTTTTCCCGAAATACGCAACTGTTTATGCATAAATATACGTTTTATTCAGGAAATATCGTAACACCGTAACCATCCAGAAAGAAACTGTAATATAAGGAATAAACGGCTGCGGAATCCGCAGTTTCCCTTCTCTCGTAACATTTCCGTGAAACAGCTGTACCACCGTAAGCAGCAGCACCGCCAGCAGCATATGGCACAGGGGCCATAGGATTCCTGTATCCCCGGTACATTCCGCCAAAGCACACACTGAAAAAGCATGGCAGTCCGCCCTTCCGTACATATGGCCAAATACCAACTGTTGCAAGGCTGTAAATCCTGCTGCCGCAATCCAGGTTCTGATATCCCATCCTTCCGACAGGGCGAGCAGACAGGCCCAGGGCAGGCACCACCACCATACATAATTATACACCCAACACTCTTTCCTATCCATCCAGGATGCCATCAGAAGTCCTCCTGACAGCATGATATATGCCATAATCCGGATCACACCCGCTCCCTTCCGCACTCTCTGCATGCTCCTGTCCTGTGGTTTTCCCCTATTATCCTGTCTGTTTACCGCAGTCTCGTCCGCAGATCCTCTAATACACTTCCTTTCACACCGATGACACTGATCTGGGGATGATCTTCCAGTTTCTTATCCCCTTTATAAGCCCGCACAGTGATCGGTAGCTGTTCATTCTCCGGTGTATACAGCGGCACCATAAACTGTATACTTTCCGTGATTCGATACCCCGGCTGATCCCTATAATCATAGACCCTGTTCAGTTCCGGATTCTGTCTCGTCATCTCTTCCGGGAAGATCACCTCCACCAGATCCGCATATCCCCATACCGCAAATGTCAGTATACCGCTCTCGCCGCAGCGAAATGTCGTCCCCTGTGGTTCCCGTATTCTCATAACATCCGCTTCCAGACCGAATTCCGTTGTCCCTTTGGTTATCTCCGTCTCGTTTCCCACATAATCTGCCGCATATGCCATTACCGTAAAATCCCCGCTAAACATTGCGTCATCCTCCGTGATCACGATCCGGATACTTCCGGTGTCATCCGGTACAAAGGTTTTCGCTACCGTATTATCGGTATTCTGTATTCTGACGTAGAATTCTTTTACGCCGCTGACCGCGTCGGAGGCTGTCACGGTAACGGTGACCTCTCCCTCCCTGCGGTCGATCAGTTTACGGTCTTCTAACAGATCCAGTCCGTAGATTGTCGGAGCCTCTCCATCTGCAATCAGCGTGATCTTATTTTTTTCATCCAGTGCATGTGTCGAATATACTTTTGTATCTCCCGCATCTGCCTCCGCAATGGGAATCGCCTGGATTCTCTGTCCGGAATAAACCGCGTCGATCGTGAATTTCTGCACACCGGTAAGCTCCCTGCACAGATTCGATCTTACCGTATAGGAATACGGATATTGCTGCAGTACTGCCACTCCTTCTGTGGTATAGGACAGTCCGGAAGCATCGGTACGGATATTGCCCTTACGGATTTCTCCGGAAGGCGTGTGGATGATATTGCGTGCTACGGTGCCGTCTTCGCTTCGGGTCTCATAGATATTTTCATTGGGCTGATATTCCTCACAGGCATCCCCGTCCAGAGAAGCATTATTTTTTAAAGTGAACGGGGTCTTACCGTCCGCTCGGACATACCAGCTTTTTGCCTCCGGCGCAGGATACACGTTGTCTCCGCTCTCTATTTCCAACGGTCCGGTATAAATCTTCCACTTTACATCGGTATCTTTCATACTAAAATGTGTCGTAGGTCCTACATTGCCTGCCACGTCCACAGCTGCCACATGAAAATACTGTATTTTTCCGTTTGCAGTCAACTCAATAGCCGTTTTTTCGGTGTATTTTGCATTCTGCGCTCCCACCTTTGTGTCTGCCGCGTCGTCTATTGTGAAATAGTAACCTGCAATGCCGCTGACCAACAGATTCCCGGTAATATTAGAAGTACAAAGTCTTTTAGTACTCCCGGTCAGATAGGATTCTGCCTTATGATAGTACCGGGTTCCGTTATCTTTTGGCTGCTGCCAGGTAATCTGTACCCGCTTATGATCCAGTGCTTCCATGGTCATTTCCGCAGGAATCCGATCCGGTGCTGCCAGGTCTGTCGCCACAACGCCCTCCATATGACACTCTTCCTGATAACCTATTGCCTCGGACTGTATCTGTACGCTTCCGTCTCCCCGGTGTACGCCGCTTTCGCTTTCGTACATCCGGGCATACGCCGTATTCACATAATTACTTCCTCCGTAAGCCGGTTTCGAGGAAAGTACCTGTCCCTCCGTATAACCGCAGGTCAGCATTCTGCCGCCGGAAAAGCTTAAGCCCGTGATCTCCGAAGTGAGCCATGCATCCGAACAGTCATGGGAAAACTTCAGGTCTACGAAGATCTTCGTCGTCCCCTCCGGCAGGGTAAAATGAAAGGTACCGGCGAACTTACTGCCGCCCGGTGCACCGCCCCAGGAACCGTCCGGATTCTCCCATGCAGAGCTGGAAGACCCGCTCATGGAATAAACCGCATCACGGAAGCTGCCGGACAGGATTACTTTTCCGTCCTGGTTCAAAATCGTATATTGTGACTTATTCAGAGAAAAATTACAGGAGGATCCCCAGCTGTCCGCATAGACCGAAATATTTAATTTCGTATTACCGTTAGTGTTGATTCCCGGGTATCCTCTCGTATTCCACCGATTCCCCTCATCCCAGTAATACCGGGACCAGCCTGCACGGATAATATGATAAGGATCGTCGTCCTTGGTATGGCTGTAAGCCCTGGTGGCAGTGTAAGTCTCACAATAATCATCATGGCCGGTCACATAGTGCTCCCAGCTGCCAAGTGCCGGGGTATAGGCTGCCTCCCTGTAACATTGATTCGTATGGGAGTGTACAATCTTCTCTCCAGCACTTCCTCCCCGGTATCCGGCACCACCACCCGCCATTCCGTCCTCACCGCTGCTTTCTTCCCGCACGCTCTCCGCACTGCCACCGCTTTTTCCGTCTCCCGCCGGGGAAGCGCCTCCGCCGCCACCGGCAATGAGCAGGATTCCCTTGCGGTCTGATGTCACAGATGTCATACCACCTCCATTCCCGTAAGCAGAAGCCGTTCCTCCGCCGTTACCGCCATCCTGTCCTCCCGGAAAACATGTGATCTTCTCTCCCTTTTGCAGCCAGAAGGTTCCGGACACGCGCCCACCGTATCCTCCTGTGCAGGATTCAAAATCCTGTCCCTGGGCTCCCTCTGCCGTAAGCGTATACAGCCCTGTGTAAGGGATGATATATTCTTCGGCACTACCGCTGTAATTCTCCGTTATAGCGACCTGTGTCATGCTGCTGATATCCTCAGCGGAATTGATGCGGGTCCAAGTGCCGTTCTCCTTCTTTTGGAACAACAGATAGGTCTTGTTCTTCTGGTCCGTCTGTGACCAGCTAAGATCCACTGCACCCTTCCCACCATTTGCCTTATAATTGTCTGCAGACTCTAGCTTCAGATCGACCCACTGGGCATACAGTGTGCTGTCAGCGGAAGGAATAATCTCTTCCCCTGCCGCCCCCGCCGGCAATGTAAATGCTTTATCATAATACCAGCCTCCGAAAGACCAGCCTTCTCTGACTGTCCCCGGCAGAGTCACGCAATCCCTCCGGTACAGCGCCTTTACAGTATCCCTATTTCCTTCCGTGGCACAGTAGGTATAGACATTTCCCTCCAGTTCTCCCAGGAAGGGAAGCACACGCGTCCATTCTTCAAAATGCTGTGTTCCCCGGATGGAAGGTACTGCCGTTCCACCGTTTGTCTCAAAAGTCAGTGTAGATCCGGCCGGAGGCTGAATCCCTTCCGCATGCAGGCGGTATTTTTTACCGTATACATCCGTAATCTCCAAAATGTTTTTACCCAGATATTTACCGCCGCCGGCATCGATACACAGTGTACTCTCACATGGAGTCCACTGGGCGTACAGTGTGACCGATCCGTTGTCTCTGTCGGTCCAGGTCGTCCTGTCCCGGTGATCCGCTGTGGCAAGATTACATATCTCGGCCTCATCCGCGTAGGAATCGCCGCTTCCGTCCGGTGCGGTATTCCACCCGGTAAACAGATAGCCGATACGGGTATAATTGTTCTTCGTCAGATGGGTGACCGGAGTCACTTTGCCACCTTCGTAAACTTCCGCGTTATCATACATATGATAGCTTTCCCCCATAAATCCTACACAGGATTCGGGATCTGCATTTGCATCATATATTACCTTATACTGATTGGGAGAAATCTTCTTGCATCGGTGTGCCGGGAATGTCACTCCCTGCTCCAGGTTGGTACAATACGGACACAGATAATAATAGGTCTCCGGTGTCTCCTCATTGCCAAGCTCCATGTAGTGGATTGTCGCTGCCGCATCTCTGCTCATATAGATGTTCCACGATTCTATCCATTCCCCACAATCCGCACAGACCGGTTTCCAGCCGGAATTATAGTATCCCTGACATTTTGCCGTACCAAACCGCAGACCATGCCAGCCCTGTTTCCTCCCATAGGCATTATGAATACACTGTGCCCTCCGCCAGCAGACCTTCCAGGCTCCGATCGGTACTTCTCCCATGCGGCTGACACTGTAATAATGTTCTCCCGCAACGGGCTTTCTCAGAGAAGATTTCATTCCCGTAAATACGACCGTATTTTCTTCATACCAACGATATCCTTTCTCTCCGGCACAGGTAGTCCATGCTTTCCCGTCCGGACTGAAAGACACGTAAGGGCTGTTATAAATGGTCTTCTTCTCATAAGCCTGTACCGTCCGTACGGGAAGTAACAGTACGATCCCCAGTGCCAGTATAGCAGCAATGCACAGCCTGCGGCGCTTTTTCTTTGTCATGCGAGTTCTCCTTCTTACAGTATCTTCTTACAGGGTCTTTTTACAGTGTCTTTCCTATGACGGATCAGTTGCAGATCTTAACGACCCGCAGTGACCCTTTTGCCAGATTTCTGTAAAACTCCTCCACATTTTTATTGTCCAGATAAATATTCACTCTTTGCGCCGGTGTAGTGGTGTCCTCACAGGGAATGATGTTGCCGCTCTGATCAAACACCTGCTGTACGAACAGATTCTGCCAGCCCGGATTTTCACCGGAAAAATCGTCTTTATCCTTATCGATGCAATAGATATGTATTCTGTCCCCGGCGCGCAGGACACCTCCCACAGCCTGGTACAGATCTTCCGCCCGGAAACCGGCGATCACCGGTTCCGTCATTTCTCCCAGAATCTGCTCCTTACCCTCTGTCATTTCCCCGGTGATAACGCTGCCCTGCCCGATATCACATACCGTTATTCTGCCATACAGACTGTCCCTGTCCATTACTGCCGTCCCCGGCACGATTCTCTGGTCAATCTCCAGAGGCATTACATAATCTTCGATATTCTCCTGCGTCAGTTCCTCTCCCCGGGGAATATCCGTTGCTGCCACATATACCTCCTTTTTCTCGTATTCCGCAAGCGTCCTCTTCTCAGTCTGAAGCATTACGGCAAATACCGCAGCGGCAGCAATAAAGGCTGCCAGAATGCTGCCGTTCCATATTCTGTTTTTTATGGTTTTATTCCATTTATTCGGCTTCTGTAATTTCATCTTCCCTCTCCCTGTTATTTTCTCTTACCACATCCACAAGTTTTCCCTTATGTGCCTCCATGTCAGTTCCCATAAATCCTTCTACAAAATAAGTGATCTCACTGTATACACCGGTGTGTTCTATGTACTGCCCGTCGGGGGATTTTACCTCCCCCAGTGTTCCTTCCCATTCCTGTATCTGTCCGTCTGCACCCTTCTGCCATACTTCCACCTGCTCCCCCGCGACATTGTACAGGATATATTGCTGTACCGTGACCTGTCCCGAGATCAGCTTCCGGTTCCCGGCATAGAACATATCATCCAGTCCCAGATTCTCCTTCAGGGCATGGCAGTACCGTTCATAGGCTTCTTCCGGATCCGTGATCCGCACTTTCTGCGTAATGCCGTATTCTTCCACATCGATTACTGCGGATGCCAGCCCCGACAACGCCAGCGCATCTTCCATATACATAGCGGATTCCCTGTACAGAGCGATCTGCAGCTGCATGCATAATAAAATTGATAAAAACAGCAGAAGAAACAGTCCAAACACCCAGGATACCTGTCCACGTTCTGTATCCCACATCTTTGTCTTAATTTTTTGCCGTAGATACTCTCTTCTCGTATATTTCATAGTCTTCTCCCAACCGTCCTCGGATCTGCAGCACTACGTCGTTGCCATACCCCACCGGTTCCAGGGAACTTCCGTCATAATCAATCTGTGTAAGTCCAAGAACCTCCAGCCGGTCTTTCAGTTCCGCCTGATCCGGCGCCGTCAGATAGCCGACCGTCTCCATTTTCAACAGATAGCACCTTGCCAGCTGTCCAACTTCTGCCTTTTTCGCGATCAGTTGTACATTCTCCATATAGCTTAACATCACCGCTGTAAGCGCCAGTACACACAACCCCATCGCCAGTATCTCCCCCACATTTCCGGGTTCCCTTTTTCGTCCTGCCATACCTGCTCCCATCTTATACACCCGTGAGAATATCCGCAGCTTTCGTCTGCATAGCCGTCACAATGGTCTGTATGAATGCTGTCAGACTGTCTTTCATTACAACACATAGCAGCAGTGCAATAATGCATAATCCCACTGTTACCAGGATTCCGTCGATTCCCGGCTCTTTGCGCAGGGCATATTCCGTTACTGTTTTTCTGATCTGTTCCCACTTTCTCATCCACTGATTTTTCATTTGTCGTTTCTCCCTCTTTTTTCTGCTTTTTTCTGCTTCTTTTTACTTTCTTTTGTTTTGGACCTATTTAAAATTTCACTGCCGCCCGGAACATGTATCCCACACAGGCATATAGGATCACCCCCAGGGTTGCGCCGAGCATTCCCAGCTGATAGAACGTAATACTGCGGTCGAGCGCGCTCTTCTGGTGTCTTAATGCCGTCAGCTCCAGATCCTTCAGCTGTTCTCCCATATCCTGAAACAGCTCCACAGCCTGTCCGGATTCTCCCGCCTGGATCAGAGTAATACACAAAGCATCTATCTGGCGATTATCGAATTTCTCCTGGAAATCAGATAATGCCGTCAACGTATCCGACTGCATGACCAGGTCCCCGGCCAATTCCATCAGCGCCTGCTGCAGTCTCCGCTGTCTCACACTCTGGCAGCACTCTGTCAGGGCATCTGTTGCATAGATTCCTGCATAGATCTGCACCTCCAACGCCTGATAGATCAGTTTGATCTCCGGCAGCATGCTCCGGTTGTCGCACTCGTTTATGTATATCATAAGTACCTCCGGCAGATAATACAAAAGTACCGCTGCAAGCAGTGCATATCCGATGCCGATCACTGACATTCCCACTGCCCCTGCACATGCCAGCAGAATTCTTCCCAAAAAATATTTCATGGCGGTAATATTTTTCCCGTAATGGTACTTTGCACCATTGCGCCTCAACTTTTTTTCTGTTTTCTCCCTCCAACTGCCAAGCTTTTGATTCTGACGAACCAGCCCGGTCAGTTCCTCCCATGTGTGCACGATCGTCTGTGGTGTTGTGCCCGTTCCCAGCCGAAATACAAATATTCCGCTAAGCACCGCTCCAAACAACTGCGGTATCCATAATGTACGAAAGCTCAATCTTGTTTCCTCCTTTTCCTCTTTTGCAATTCCGTGCAGGCATGTTCTTATCTCCGGAATCCGTACACCTTGCGCAGGAACAGGAAAAAGATCCCCACATAGCTGCCTGCAGCCAGATGTCCCGGAAGCGTTTGAAGCAATATCTTCCAAACGGATTCGTCGATCAGACGATCCACCGTCAGAAGTGCAAATATTGACATGGCTGCCAGAAGCCCCATATTGATTGCTGCCTCCCGTAGCATTCCTTTCCGTTCTTCCTCTGTCCTCAGATATTCCCGCACGGAGCGTCTGCTACTGTCCACCAGTGTGGTCAGATCAGCCATGTACCGTATGCTGATCTCCAGATTCCTTGCCAGTTCTTTGAATTTGGGATGCTCTACCTTTTCCGCCATCGTTAGCAGTGCTGTGGAGTGGTCTCCGGTAATCTGGGCTTCATAAGCACATTCCTCCATTGCGCTTCGCAGCGGTTCCTCCATGTATTTGCTGACCTGTCCCAATACGGAGGTGATCTCCCCTGCGGTGAGGCTGTAATTTCCCAAAAAATTCAGACACTTTAACAAATCCTCGTTCACCGAGCGAAATTCCAAAAAACGTAAGGTATTCATGACCATCCATTCCATAACCGCTACGCTCACCGTTACAGCTACTGAAACTGTCACCTTTCCGCCGGCCACCTGCGCTATACAGAACACGCCGGCATACATAAGGAGATTCCCTGCGATCCACTTCTCCGCGGTGCACCCCGGAAATCTTCTCGACAGTCCGCTGTATCGCAGAGTATCTTCCATGCGGCGCCAGATACTGTTTCTCTGCCTAAGTTCCATCAGCCGGTGTCTGTTTTCCAGTGCCCGCAGATGGGAAGCCTGATCCATCCCTTCCTCTGTCCGCCGCAATAGTTCCTGCACCTTTTTCAGCCATGTCATCTGACCGAAAAGGAGCAAAAATCCCATAAATATTAAACAAAAGATCCATGCGTATATGATCATACGTTTCTCCTCTCAGGTATTGTTCAAAACAATCTCTCATATTCCAGATTCTCTTTCTCCGCATTCCAGCCAAGGCAGGCAAAAATTTCTTTTACTTTATAATGTTCCATGAACACCAGGGTCTGAAAGCAGTCCATCATTTTCATTAACTCATTGCGGGAATACCTGCTGTCATACATGGCATAATCCACAATCTTCTCCGGTGCCCTGTCCGCCGACGGGGCGTGAACCGTAGCAGCACAGATCTGTCCCGTATAGGCAGCATTTAACAGATACAATGCCTCTCCTCCTTTCACTTCACCGATAATAAAAAAATCCACATCCATCGTAAGTCCCGCGATGCTGATATGCTTCAGGTCATAGTTCACACTACTCTCCGAAGTACCGGGGAGCGAATGCAGAAACATCATATCCGGATGGTAGATCGTCGTCAGTTCATCCGCCTGCTGTGCCACCAGAATCGCCATATCATCGGGAAGTGTCTCCTTCAGTGCATTCAGTAGTGTGGTCTTACCGGAAGAATTACCTCCGCAGATCAGCGTTGATCCCTGCCGGAATCTCTGTACCAGAAGCTCTGCTGTGTTCCGGTCCAGCATTTCTCTCTCCACCAGCTCCGTCATCATGGGAAAAGCCTTCGGGACCTTGCGGATACAAAGATATGGTTCACTGTACGTATTCACAATCGGCATGGACAGAGTAAAACGGAAAATAAAATCCGGATGGCTCTCCGTATCCGTAAATCTCTGAATTGCATTCAGATTCGAGATATTCACCTGGTTCCTGGCAGCAATATAGTCGATAAACTGGCGGTATTCCCTCTCCGAGGTAAAAGCGATCCCGGCGTCCATACGTTTTCCCTGCCTTTTGATCCGGATACAGTCATGGCTCACCACACGGATGTCCGAGATTTCCTTATCATCCATGAGTGGTGACAGTCTGGAATATCCAAACACATATTGTTCAAATTCCTTTAACAGCACTTCTTTTTTATCCTTGGGGAAGGAGTAGTTTCTGTCCAGGTGCTTCTCCGCTTCCGCAAGAAAATCTTCTTTTCCCAGGAGTCCCTTCTTCACCTGTAATAACAGCGTCTGTTTCTGCGTCAGGAAATCTTCTATCAGTCTCTGTAATTCCTCTTCCATTTTCTCCCTCTTTTCATTATAAATTTTATTACGTTGTATATAATTCTTAATATCGTTCTATTCAAGCTTTAAAAACCTGCCTCTGAACGCTTCCAAATCACTTCTTCTGTAATGTGAACCCTGGTCGAATATGACCCGATCATAAGACACCGACTCTGATAGAACCTGTCGGTAATATGCAGATTACTCCCTCTGCAAAGATATGTCAATGCCTCTAAAACTATTTCCCTATTTTCATGATAATGCTCAAAAAAAGGCCGTATTCTGACGGATGTTCTTCAAAAATCCAGTCAGAATGCGGTCTTTTGCTTTGTGTATTTTGTCTTTGTCTATTTTGCACTATGAGAGCCCTGTTCCTGGGCGAGTAACAGGCGGTCGAATTCCTCCACCGGCATCGGGCGGTAGAAAAGAAAGCCTTGTACATCTGCACAATCGCAGCCCAAAAGGAATTTTTTCTGTTCCTGTGTTTCCACCCCTTCGATGACAATATGTACCCCAAGCTGCTGCAGCATGGCAATGGTATTACGGATAATGATCCGGCTCTTGTCCTTCTCCAGATCCCGGATAAACTCTCTGTCAATCTTGATCTCATCCAGTGTCTGGTTCTTCAACATATTCATAGTGGAATAACCTGTTCCGAAATCGTCCATGGACACCAAAAAACCATGTGCCCGCAGATTTTCCATCCGCTGATACATTCCCTCTTCGTCCTCGAGGAACGCGCTTTCTGTCAATTCTAACGGAACATATCCAGCCGGAACCTCATATTCTTTCGTAAGCCGGAGCAATGTATCTGTCAGCTTGTCATCATAAGCATGTAATCTGGACACATTGATGGAAATCGGGACAAGCGTTCGCCCCGCCTTTCGGAGTTTACTGAGATAGGCAAACACTTTCTCCCAGATATAATCATCCACATTGATAATAAAACCGTTCTTCTCCAATACCGGTATAAATTCTCCGGGAGATATCATCCCCTTCTCCGGATGCTGCCAGCGTACCAGTGCTTCTCCGCCAATGATCTCTCCGGTATTCATATTCACTTTAGGCTGTACATACAGCAGAAGCTCTCCATTCTCTAGAGCTCCTACAATATCATTTTCCACCTGTCGTTCCCGCATCAGCTGTCTGCGCATTTTGTCATCAAAAACAGCGTAGGTCTTGTATACCTTTCCCTTGACACTGTTCATTGCCATGGTGGCACAGTCCTTCAGGTAACTGACTGCCGGTTCTCTCTCCGGAGAGATACCGATGCCGAAGGAAGGCTGTACTTTATAAGTAAAGGGAAATTCGTCGATCTTTTTCTTAATCTCACTGACGATGTTCTCCAGTTCTCCTACATCCTCATACCGTGTACACAGGCAGAAAATATCCGCCCGGATATGACAGCAATAGGTGTCCGCCCGATGATCTTCGTACCACTGAAAACATTCTGCTATAAATTTTAGCAGTCTGTCCCCTTCCTTCCTGCCGCAGAACTCATTCACCGCTTTAAACTGAACAATGTCCAGGATCACGACACTATATTTTTGATCCGGTTCTTCCTTGATCATTTCTCCGCACAAATAAAAAAAGGATTTTATGTTATGCAGATGTGTCAGCTCCGTACGATTATTTTCCACATTATCCTCTGCCATTTTCCGGAGAGAATACAGATACAGTTCTTCTTTCCCGGCATCCGTAGTCTGCGGAGACGCCTCCACTATTTCTTCTTTTGCTCTCTGATATGCCATAAACATCCCTCACAAGAATCCATGTTATCAGTACCTTCTCTATTTATCTATTATAACTCTTTTTATTTCTTTTTTCCACTCTAACGGCAGTTTGTTCTTGTATAATAAAAATACCTTTAGGTAATTTGTACTTGAAAAAAACAGTTGTGGCAGTACTTTAACAGATCAAGTTTTTTCTCTCCGCAGTCCTTCACATAACATCTCAACCATTCCTTCTCGGGTATAGTTATGCATTTCTCGTAATTCTCTTATCCTATTTTCTACTTTTTTCCTTTCCATTTATCTTTGCTCCCATCATATTTTATCTTTCGTAATAGCTATTTATTATACATTACTCTATCAAACACTACGCATTTTTAACTTGATTGCAGTTTTTCTTCATCTAAATCTTATTTTTCATCTCAAGAATCAAGTTTTACTATGCTTAAGCAAAATATATCTCATTTAGGTCAAATATACGTAAATATTCATCAGAGTTGATATTCTGATTACATATACGATAGGAGAACCTGTACATTTATCAATACCTCAGTTACGTTCTGAAACAAAGACCGAATGAAAACTGGAGTGATGAACAGCTTGCAGATCTGGCCCCCTGGAGTGAAAAACTCCAAACTCTAAAAATATAATAATGAATTTGTAGTAAAATACTCCAACCTGAAAATAGGCTGGGGTAAATTTATAGGTACCACGGGATTATTTGGCGCTTACCAAAAAACAAATCATTCACCAATAAAGGATAATATGGGATTATTATTGGCAATTAAGGTTACTATTAATAAATGGGTAATATGAGCAAGATTTTTATCAGTTGGTCTAAAAACAAAAGTGAAGAATTGGCTAAACTTACTAAACACACTTTAGAAGAGCTGTTGCCTGACACAAATTTTTTTATGTCTGAAGAAGATATTCAGGCAGGTGATTGTGTTCAAAATACAATTATGCATCAAATTGAACAATGTGATATTTTTATACTTTGTTTTACTTCCGATAATAAAAAATCTCCGTGGTTATTATACGAAGCAGGATATGCTAGTGGGTTGCATAAACGAGTTATTCCAATTTTATTTGATAAAGATTCTTTATGGCATTCATGGATAGATAATCCAATGAATGTATACTGTTCATTTGTTGCATTGTTTTTAAGTTTGCTTTCGTAAATAGAACTATCGCGCATATTAATTCCATGTCTGCCTATCAGATCCTTAACTGCTTCTATTTTATCCGCATCATTATGCTGATGAGATACAAAAATATTTTTAATTTTGTCTGCCATAAATACTCCATCTTTACTGATCTCATAAAGTCCTTCTATATACTATATGGCATTGGCTTGACAAAATCTTACAAACTTTTTAAAGTTAGTTGATTTTTAGTTGATTTTTTAGAAAAAGTTAGAAAAAGGTTTTAGAAAAAAGGTTTTTAGAAAAAATCTGGAAATGAATTTTTGAAAAATTGACCAAAGAGTGAAAAAGAGTACCATCTAAAAGTTTCCAATCAAATGCCGAAAACTATACCACCCGCAAAGATCAGATTTATTTAAGATTTTTATAATATTAAATCATCCTGCTCTATCACGAAATCACGATCTAGCAAATCTTGTAGTATTAAAACGAAATGCTTTTCTTTCTCCAACTGATTCCAACTAATCATTTCCATCAGTTCTATGATTGAAGAACCTATATATTTTCCACTAACTACCACAATAATAATCGTAATGCCAATGGCAAGCCACTCTGCAGCAGACGATTCTGTTATATTAATTCTCCCTGCAAAAAAAGCTATCACAGGTATGATATAAGTGCAAATGAATGTTTTTATATCACTACTCTTATTTTTATTTCTCGTTTCCTGTTTTTCTATATCTTGATAGTATTTATAAATCAATTGCTTAATTTTATTTTTCCCATATAAATCGAAATCTTTTTCTTTTAATAATTCAGCCAATAAATTTAACTCAATATTATATTCCTTAAGGTTAGATTCCCATTTTTTACGGTGTATTATCTCCAATACTAAAGTCACTATATATACAACTGCTCCATATACACTCATTACAACAAGCAGAGCTGGTTTAGGAATAATAAATCCACAAATAAAGAGCACTATCGCGCTAATAATAACTCCCCAAAATACTGCCTTAGTTATCTTATCCATTTTTGACAGTTTCTGCGCAAATGTCTTTCTCCCAACAATTCTTGCTTCATAGGCCTCTAAAACCTTCTCAATCATTATCTATCCCCCACTTCATTACATTTTTCCTTGCCTGCCAAATCCGGTTACGCCAGTACAGTCTTTTTCAGAATAAACTTGCCGATACCGCTTTCCTCAACAATATCATAATAATAAGTCTTTTCATCCATCCTCCGTTATAACAGACGTTAAACACTATACTGTGAATTACCACTCTTGATACAGTTTTATTTCGTCTATTATTTCATATTTGTTATCTTTGTTTTCTGCTTTCCTTACGATAAATATCACATCAGAGGTCATCTCGTTCTGTTCTTTTCCACTCACTACATAGCGGTTGCCGCCCTGCTGTTTCCATATTTTAACCGAAGTCTCGTCGATACCCCAGACGAATCCATCCGCTTCAGTTCGATAAAGCTTTCCATCCTCTTCCATATAGATGTTACCTACATAATAAGGTGTAAACACTTCCTATATGTAAGCATCATCATATATCGTTCTGGCTTTTTCTTCGTAATACTCCCAGGAATCCGCTACTTTCACACGATCCATTACCGTTTCATTACCGCCCGGCAAATTCACAGAAATGGTATCCTTGCTGTCTACTGTGGAAACCCACTCACATGATAATTCATTCAACAAATCATATCTTTCCTTTAACAAACGAGTGACATCGCTATAGACAGTGCTCTCCGATGTTCTGTCTAAAGGCACTCCCTGAACTACAATTTCTTTATTTTCTGTTATATTTTCTGCGGTTTCCGATGCTATTACTTCTTGCTGTTTTTGTTGAACACTTTCTTGAATAGTTGCTTCATTACTCTGGGTAGTCTGTGCCTCATTTTTCTCCACAAATCCGCAGGCATTTAATAAAAAAAGCATACTTAACATACTTAAACTTTTGCATATCTTTACCCCTTTGATTGTACTAGAAGTGGCATAATTATACAATTAAATTATATAAAAAGGATAGAGTAAACTTACTGTCAGTTGGAGAGTCGCAGAAGATTCCCTGCTATGAACTTGCCCAGATCGTTTTCTCATAGTCTACTTCTCCCACAGTGTTTTGTCAAATACCTCCCAGACGCTCCCGGATTGCAAGCTTTTTCCGGATGTCTATACTCGGGATGGTTGCCTGCAGCTTTTCGATGTATACCCTGTCATTGTCATGACTGTGGAGTAACAGACTCCTCATGTATCCCCTGTTTGGACGCACGGATATCCCCTCGGTTCCCGTTGCTTCTTCCTGCTTATGGCTCCGCCGGTACTTTACCAGTTCCAGGATCTTTTCTTCTCCGTAATCCTTCACATAGCATCTCAGCTGACACATCGCATCCGCTCCGGCTTCGCTCCAGCCCATCGGACGGGAACTCATCCGGTCGGAATACATATGACTTACATGACCTTCTGCACTGCATCCATAGACATTCTTATCCTGCATTCTTCTCACTGCGCTATCCCAGTTGTTCAGCAGGTATTCCTCACAGTCATTCACTGCTTTTTCGTTCGGCGCACATTTCCGGATAGCTTTTATAGTCTTTACAAACTTTTTCTTCTTGCCCTTATACAGGGTCTTCCACAGCCGTCCTTTGGCTTCCCCTGCCTCATCCAGCATCTGGTTGGCCGCCTTGTTGATATATTTCATCATGTGGAACTTATCCAGTACCGGAACTCCCTTTTCAATATATTCCGCCCCTGCTTTGATCCATGCTCCTCCATCTCCACTGATATACACCGCATTCAGATACCGGCTCTCGTAGTTCGTGTCGATGTATTCCTGCATCCGTTCAAACAGATGTCTGTTTGCTTCTCCTCCGCTGCAAAGACCTCCCAGGTAGAAAACGTTCTTCAGTTCCTTCCGCCCGTCTTTCTTTTCCTGTCCTTCATACAGATACAACAGCTTCCCGATCATGCTGCCCTTCTTCTCTGTTCCGTTTTTCTCCTGCTTGTGGATGTGATCCTCGTCTGCCTCGACATAAAGGTATTCCACACACTTTTTCTTCTTCGGCTTCGGGAAGGGCAGTTCTGTCTGGATTCCGTGTACCTTATCCATGACGGCAGTCTTGCTGATCAACGAATCTTCTCCCAGTACCCTGGCAGCACTGGCATAGCTGGTCTTTACCGCTTCGGCCAGCACCTCAGCTTCCGCACGGCTGCTCAGTCTTTCATGGGCATCCAGTTCCATCCATTCATCCAGAAGATAATGGCAGGTTCCATCCTTACGGCTTCGGAACAGCGTGTGGGTAAAGCAAACCGGTCCCACTGTAGTCAGCAGCTGGCGTTCATCATGCCTCTGGATGGTATATTTTTCAGCTCTGGAAATATCCTCACACAGCATACGATCCATGTCGCTGTAAAGGGCTGCCATGTGCTCTGCCGCAGCCCTTCTTGTAACCTCCGCAAGCTGCTTCTCGTACAATTCCATGTCCTTCATCCCGGATGAAAGAAAAAGTTCATCTGCTTCTTCCAAATCTTTGTACAGCTTTTCCATTGAATATGCTATAATGTTTTTCATGAGAGTGCCTCCATCGTCTGTATTTTAGATTCTCGTCAAATCCATTATAACAGAGATGTTGGTACTCTCTTTTTTCTTTTATTCAACTGACAAAAACTTTACTCTATAATATAAAAAGATCAATTGATTATAACCATATTGGCACATCTTTGCGATTTACATTATCATTTTGCTATACTGCAATAATCAACGTAAAAAATTAGCATTCACATAGCGCAGAAACTTCTCCCTCTTTAGCTTTCCCACACTATTTTTGAATCAAAAAGCGATTAATTGTATAGGTCAGCCAATTCGACAAAACGACAAAATCAACTAAATCGACAAAATTCGATCTTTTTTGTAAGATTTCCACTGGTTCTGAACATGTATATAGTGAAGGTTTTTACAAGGAATGTGTAAAAGGAACAATGAAGTCATGAATACAAAAGAAAAAACAAAGAAAATTCAGGAACTGAAAAAGCTCCTGGATTGGTATATTGATTGTGCCTCCGATGAAGAATTTGACTCCAATGTTGTAATCTCCCTGCTCCATCAACTGGATGCATTAGAACCTATCGCACCGGAGCCAATGGAGTCTGTCGAAGTGTTTATCGCAAATTTCTGGGAATACTGCAGGAGGCGTGAAAACGAGGAGCGAACCCTTCGCAGTTTCGTTGAATGTCCAACCACTCTTCAGGTCAAGCATTATCATCGGAAATCCTATTTACAGTCGTTTTTACATCCGATCAGTTAAAAAGACGGCATAAGCCAGGATCCCCCCCACCGGCAAAGCCGTTGGAAGAAATCTGTTGTGGCATAACTTTCTCTACTGTTCGGATATTTGTTATGCCTTTATGAGACTCTATTTGTTTTGCCATATAACAGAAAAATCGAGAATGCTCCATGACGGTTGTCGCCATTGTAACATGAGCGATTTTGGATCGTTAAGAGAAATATTACAAAATTATTACATTTTATTCATCACATTTTAAACCATATTTTAATAAAACCTCATAAAAATCCATTTGCATTCCCTGTAATGCTTCTTCCTCATGTGAATACAAAGTAACTTTGCTTTTGCATATTCCAGCATCTATTTCAAATCCCAGGAAATCTCCTGTTTCTAAATCGACAACTGGAAAAAAAGACTTCTCTATAACCCATTCTTTTAATACATTATCCTTGATGTAAAACATGCCATTGCAGTCACATGAATACACTACTATAAATCCAAAATATCCTCCTCCATATTGGCTTGCAAAATCTTTATAAGAGTCTGGCAGTATTATGTCGTAATATTTTTCGACATCTTCAATCTTTTCAATATCTACTTTGGCATCTGACTCCAAGGCAAATAATCTGGGTTTCTTTTCTGACATCTCCCTAACCTTGTTTTGAAAACTAATTCTGTCCATATTTTATCCTCTCTAGTCATATATCCAGTCTGGTAGTAATTCATCTGCTCCCTGTTCTCTTTCTCGATACCACCAATGTAATTGCCTGTCTTCCATTCTCATTTCAGGAGTTACGCCTTGGTTGTATGTATTTGGGTGTAGTGCTGGATTATTTCTGTGTTGTCCTGGTAGTACTTCATGCAGGGCACCTCCTGGCATCTGTCCACCATGATGAATATCGGGACTTCCTAAACCTCTAGGTGGATGTCCTAACAATGCTTGTTTCATATCATTTTCAGTCCAATCACCATCTATTCTTACTGGAGTATCTCCTGCATCATATCCAAGTCCTGTAGTAACATCTGTTTTACTACCACTCTCCGCCACCTCACAGGCAGCACTCTCTCCCTTCATCAGGGCACCGCCTATCGCCACCA
>OKTX01000277.1_pt1 | contig 40283 bp, 25 predicted proteins | sample 1606261 | NCBI WGS metagenome assembly OKTX01 (sample SAMEA3879543, study PRJEB24766) | human gut metagenome | biome: human-associated habitat; feature: feces | place: USA | collected 1985/1987 | reverse complement strand
CAAGGTTCCGTGGGTTCGAATCCCACCCGCTCCGCCATAAAAGAAACCTCTTTTGTCTACCAAGACAAGAGAGGTTTTTTTCTTGCTTTCTGGGCAAAATACAGGGCGAATAATAGAAATCCGGGCTTCGGAGCGGTCGATTGGCTACTCCGAAGCCCGGTTTTTTGCGTTCAGCAGCAAAAGAATACCGAAATCGCTGTTGTACAAATAGAATTTCTTTGCTCTGCAAGCAACTACTAAATGTGTTTAGGGTATGGGACTTGAACCTGATATTTGCGAAAAAATACAGTTCAGGTAATGATATAATTACGCGGAAACCTTGAAAAATCGGAAGTTTTGTGCTATACTTAATCAGTATTATTTTACCCATTTCAAAGAGGAGGCACAGCATGGCTGCTAATATGCAAAAGATTAAGCTGCTGAAGCTTTATGAGCTGCTGCGTAAAGAGACGGATGAAGCACATCCCATCTCCCGTGTCGAGCTCTGCAGACGACTGAATGAGATGGGCATTTCCAGTAATGTCAGGACACTGAGTTTGGATATCGAAGTGATGCAGGAAAATGGCTTCGAGATCATGAGCTACCTGAAGGATAAGGAAAAGTTCTACTATGTTCCGGAGCATGAGCTCACCGTGCCGGAGATAAAAATACTGATTGATGCGGTACAAGCGGCCAGCTTTATCACAGAGAAAAAAACTGCCGAGCTGATAGAGAAGGTTGCTGCTCTCGGCGGATCACACCAAGCCGAACTGCTAAAGGAAAACATGGTATGCTTCAACACCCGGAAGCACACCAATGAGGCCATTCTCTACACGGTGGACGGAATTGAGGATGCCATCATTCGCAGGAAGAAGATCGAATTCAATTACTTCCATTTGAATGAAAAGGCGGAGCGCGTATATGTGACCACCAGCGATGGCAGCAAGAAGCGCTACTACGTGGAGCCGGTCGCGCTTATTTTCAATGAGGACAACTACTATCTGATGGCATACAGCAGCAAGCATCCGGACAGCACCGCCAACTATCGTATTGATCGCATAGATCATCTTACCGTTGTAGAAGAATCGGTAATGTCGAATGAAGCAGCAGCCCGGATTGATGGCGTGGCAGAATATACGGAGCAGGTTTTCAAAATGTTCAGCGGCGAGCTGGAGGACGTTGTGATACAGTTCAGCAAGCAGCTTATCGGCCCCGTGTTTGATAAATTTGGAGAAGACACACCTATGATGTCCGTGAACGACACCACCTGCGCGGCGACAGTACATGTGCAGATTAGCCCTCCTTTTTTCGGCTGGCTGGCGCAGTTTGGAAGTAGGATGCGCGTCATTTCACCGGGTAGTGTGATTCGGCAGTATCAAGATCATATCAAAACCATCTTCGCGGACAGCGATGATGCCGCAGAGAAGGAGAAAGAGTAAATGGCAATTTTAGATGAACTGGTAACTCAGATTGAAAACCCGGATCTGCGCGCGCGGATCGCCGCCGAGGTGGAGAAGCTCGCAAAGCAGAAGAAATTCGGCTTGGTGTTTGAAGAGCACCTGCCGGAGTGTACGCCGCTGTGGGATATCCCGGTGAAGGCGGGGCGCAAGGCCGCGCTCAAGACCGGCCATGTCAACGATTTTTATACCGTGCTCAAGATTGAGGACGGTGTTGCCACTTGCCTCAATAAGGACAAAAGCGCCACGGCAGAGTTCCCAGTGGAGGAGCTTGTCTGCGTGGCGGAATTCGGCGAGCCCATTTACCCCTATCTCAAGCCCATCGACACGGTCTGCAACGCGCCGGACAGCGATCTGTGGCACACGCTCATCGAAGCGGACAACTACCATGCCCTGCAGCTTCTGGAATACCTGTATGCGGGCAAGGTGGACTGCATCTATATCGACCCGCCCTACAATACCGGCGCAAAGGACTGGAAATATAACAATGACTATATGGACGGAAGTGACGCTTACCGTCATAGCAAGTGGCTGTCCATGATGCAAAAACGTCTGAAACTCGCCAAAAAGTTGCTGAATCCGAAGGATTCCGTTCTGATCGTCACCATTGACGAGAAAGAATACCTGCATTTGGGCTGCTTGCTGGAGGAGATGTTCCCGGAGGCAAGGATGCAGATGGTCACATGTGTTATAAGCAGTCAGGCTTCTGTTCGAGATAATATGTTCTCAAGAGCAGACGAATACATATTCTTTCTATTCATGGGGAATGCTGAGGTGTTCAAATCAGATGATGATATGCTTAATGAGGGACTGTCCGCCACCAAGAGCCAGTTATGGTTTCAGTTTGTTCGTACTGGGAAGGGCAATCTAAGAGAAGACTCAAAGAACTTGTTCTACCCAATATTTGCTGACCCCAATACGGGTCGAATTATCTCAATTGGAGAGTCTCTGCCTTTGGGAGTACCGCGGGAAACTGTACCTGTTCCTGTGGGACAGATAGCGATTTGGCCAATGACTGCTGACGGACGAGAAGCACGGTGGAGAACGGGCACAGAGGTTGCACAAAGAAGACTGGGTAAAGGACTGCTTCGTTTAGGAAAGACAACAAAAAAGGATAATGGTTGGTCTGTGTTGACAGTTAATGAAGGCACAGAAAAAAGAATCGAAGCCGGAGAAGTTAGAGTAACGGGATATGAAGATAATGGTGCAGCGATACTAATTGAAGAATCCGGATCACAACTGCGAGTTCCCAAAACCGTATGGAACAAGGTGTCTCATAATGCAGGCTGGCATGGTTCAAAGTTACTCTCAAAAATACTTGTAGATAGAAAATTCCCATATCCTAAGTCCCTTTACTCGGTAATGGATGCAATAAATGTAGTATGTAGAAAGCCGGACGCGTTAATTATTGACTTTTTTGCCGGATCTGGCACAACGTTACATGCCGTTAACCTCTTGAATAAGAACGATGGAGGAAAACGGCGCTGCATTCTTGTAACCAATAACGAGGTGTCGGTTGATGAACAAAAAAATCTCCTGTCTCGCGGTGTTCATCCTGGTGAGACCGAGTGGGAATCATTGGGGATTGCGAGATATGTCACATGGCCGCGTACGGTTTGCTCAATAAAAGGCACTGATGTATTAGGAAAACCCATAGTTGGTGATTACTTTGGAAGTGAAATACCGATGTCAGATGGGTTTGACGCGAATGCCGCCTTCTTCAAGCTGGGCTTCCTCGACAAGAACGCCGTCGCCCTCGGCAGACAGTTCAAGGAAATGCTGCCGACGTTGTGGATGAAGGCGGGCGCACACGGCGCGTGCCCCGCCCTCGGCGAGACCGTGCCGGAGATGCTCATCCTGCCGGAAAACAGGATGGCGGTGCTGGTGGACGAGAGAGCGTACATGGCATTCGTGGAAAAGCTGGACGAGCATCCGGAGATCGAAACGGTGTTCCTCGTGACAGATTCCGACAGCGGCTATCGGGACATGATCTCCGGGCTGAATGTCAAGGAGAGCTACCAGCTCTACAGAGACTATCTCGACAACTTCCGTATCAACGCAGTCAGGAGGTAAGCGGACATGAAAGTTGAATTATTCCCGTTCCAGAAAACGGCGCTTGCCAGACTGCGCCAAAGCGTGGCGACTGCGCTGGGCAACTACCGGAGCACGCACACGCCGCAGGTGGTGTCCTACACCGCGCCCACAGGAGCCGGCAAGACCATCGTCATGTCAGCGCTGATCGAGGATATTTATTACGGAGACGAGCTGTACCCCGAGCAGAACGAAGCAATTTTCATCTGGCTTTCGGATTCTCCGCAGCTCAATGAACAGTCGCGGCTGAAGATCGACCTGAAGGCCGACAAGATCCGCCTAAACCAGTGCGTTGTGATCAGCGACGATTCTTTCGACATGGAAGTGCTGGAGGATGGCCACATATACTTCCTGAACACACAGAAGCTTTCCAAATCCAGCAATCTGACGAAGCACTCGGATGGACGGCAGTACACCATCTGGGAGACGCTTTCAAACACCGTGCGCGAGAAGGGCGACCGGCTGTACTTCATCATCGATGAAGCCCATCGCGGTGCACAGAGCGCAAGAGATCTCACAAAGAACACCACGATCATGCAGAAGTTCCTGAAGGGCTCCGAAGCTGATCGTCTGCCGCCAATGCCGGTGGTCATCGGCATGACGGCTACACCGCAGCGTTTCAACCGGCTGGCGGAAGGCATCCAGTCCACTACGCACTATGTGAAGACCACGGCGGACGAAGTTCGCGCTTCCGGCCTGTTGAAGGATCGCATCGTCATTACCTATCCCGAACACAGCGGCAACGATATGGCGGTGTTGCAGGCGGCCACCGACGAATGGCAGCACAAATGGGATCACTGGTATCAATACTGCTATGAGCAACACTACGGGCAGGTCAATCCGATCCTCGTCATCCAAGTTCAGAACGGCAGCGGGCATCAGATTTCCGCAACCGATCTGGACGAATGCCTGCGCATCATGGAAGAGCGGCTTGGCGACCGCTTCCTCGAGGGGCAGGTCGTCCACGCCTTTGGCGAGGGTACGCCGACGATTCAGATCGGCGGTCTGGATGTGCCCTACTGCGAGCCGAGCCGCATCGCCGATGACAAGCGCATCAAGGTTGTTTTCTTCAAGGAGACGCTGACCACAGGATGGGACTGCCCCAGAGCAGAGGTTATGATGTCCTTCCGCCGTGCAGTGGATCACACCTATATCGCGCAGCTTCTGGGCAGAATGGTGCGCACGCCCACCCAGCAGCACATCAATGTGGACGAGACGCTGAACGACGTGCATCTGTATCTGCCGCAGTTTAATGAGGCAACCGTCTATGACGTCGTGAAGGCGCTGCAGGACGAAGAAGGCGCAACGATCCCTACAGATATCGAAGCCGAAGAAATGGGCTACGATAACTACGATACCTTGAGCCTTCGGCCTACATATCAGTCTCAGCCGCGCCAGCCCGGTAGGACGCGCGTTACGGATCCCAATCAGCTTACACTGTTTGATCTGCCCGGATTTGGAGACAATCCGCCGGAGCAGCCGAGCGGAGAAACAACGTCGGTAACTCCTGTGGTACCGCAGCAGCCCGCATCACAGATGCCTGCGGCACAAACGGCAGGAACAGCGCCCGCAGCACCCACTGCTCCGACACAGACAACCACGGTCACACAGCCGGTCACGCCTCCTCCGATTACTCCTGCCCCGGCAACCCTGCCGCAGGATTACCCGGACATTGACCGTGAAGCTGTGGTGAAGGCCATCAATGACGCAGGCCTTCTGACATACAACGTGCGCAGAGTGCGCATCACCGATTATCTCAAATCCATGTACGCGCTGGCTCGTTTCCTGACGCAGACCCGTATCGACATGGACGCGAAGGAAACGGTCATTTCCGATATCGTCGAAAAGATCCACGAGCACATCGGCTTGCTGAAACGTCAGGGCGTATATGACGACCTTGCCGGACAGGTGCTTCAGTTCAAACTGAGCGCACAGATATTTGATGTGTTCGGACGGTCGATCGACGACTACGCGATCCACGATCTTTTCTCTACCACGGATACCGACATCGAGCGGCAGTTTCGCTTGGCGGAAACGCGCCTCGGCAATGAAGGCGTCGGGAACGCCTATGTGAACCGGTATTACGATGAGAATGACGTTCTGAATCTGAAGATTCAGGTCATCATCTTCGCGGCGAACGTGGATTGCATGAACGCGCTGAACGATTACGCGCAGCAGAAGTTCCATGATCTGAACGACGCGAATCGCCGCCGCACGGTCTCCCTGCCGGAGAAATTCAAAAAGAAGTATGATGACATCGTTTCGGACGGCGATATCATCAGTAAGCATAACTTCCGTCTGCCGGAGACCATTCGCGTTCCGCATGAAATGGAAGGCATCCTCTATATGAACCATCTGTTCGTAGACGATTCCGGCACCGCGCTCATCAATCTGAACGGCTGGGAGCGCAAGGTCATCGCGGAAGAGGAACAGCATGAAGATTTTGTTTGCTGGCTCCGCAATCCTTCGAGGGGCTCTTGGGCGCTCTGCATTCCGTATGAGATCGATGGTGAAAAGAGGCCGACATACCCGGATTTCCTGATCATTCGCCGTGATGGCTCGGAGTATGTCGTTGATATTCTGGAGCCGCACGATCCGACCCGTCAGGATAACCTTGGCAAGGCAAAGGGCTTTGCGGAATATGCACGGCAGAACCCCGGTGTCGGCAGAATCCAGCTCATCCGTATGCAGCGCGATTCTGTCGGCAGAGAGCGGGCGTTCCGTCTGGATATGTCCAAGAGTTCCATCCGTGATAAGGTTTCTCGCTGCGCAAGCAACGATGAGCTGAACCACATCTTTGAGAGCGACGGATTCTTTCAATAAGAGATAAAGGAAGAAAAGCAGATGAACGAACAAGCAATCGTCAGCAAAATGCATGAGTACCTGCACACGGCCACAAAAGAACTCTGTGCATGGCTTGCAAAAATGTTGCCCCGCGTCGGCGAGGATTGGTGGCAGGTATGCGTGATGGACAACCTATCATTCGCTCAAAAGCAATACGCAACAGAAAGCGGCTACTCGAAGCTGGAGGATCTTGATCTTGCAGCCATGCTTCGTGTTGCCGATAAATCATGGTACGACATGCGTTCATTTGCCTATCTTCCAACCCGCGACCGTCAATGCGTCCGGGACATGATGAAGGTGCGCAACAACTGGGCGCATCTTGCCGGAGCCATCGCCGACAAGGATATCGTGCTGCGTGATCTGGATACCATTCTGGCGTTCTTTGAGAACGTGATGGTAACCAATAAATACACGCAGGGCATCGAAGATTTCCGGCGCGAAGTTGAGAATGCCGATTTCTCCGCCGTCTTTGAAACCGAGACGGTCAAAGTGAAAGCACCGGAACCGGTGCAGGCAAGCGCGGACGGCATTCAGGAAAAGGATCGCGTCTATCTCACCGGAGATCCAAACACCAAAGGCATGGTGTTCTCTGTCACGGACGTCAGCGGTACTAAGCGATACGAAGTGTTCGTCGACGGCGAAATCAAAACCTTCTATGAAGGACAGATTCAGAAGATCGATTCCGCGCCGTCCTACAGCTGGGTGGATTTGAGCACACTGCAAAGCAACCTGACGGCATACGAAATCAACAACCCTTCGGCGGGCAATTTATATTCGCTGAACGCGGCAAGAATCGATTTCGTGCCGTATCAGTTCCGCCCCGCTCTGAAGCTTATCAAATCGGATGAGCCGAAGATCCTGATCGCGGACAGTGTCGGCGTCGGCAAAACGATCGAAGCCGGCCTGATCGTGAAGGAACTGGAAGCCAGAAGCGAGCTGGACAATATCCTGATCATCTGCCCGAAGCCTCTGGTAGCAGAGCGGAAATGGGAGCTTGAAATGAAGCGCTTCGATGAGGATTTCATCCCGCTCGACGGCGTGATCCTCCGGCAGGCCATATCCGACACCCACCGAGACGAAGAATGGCCGGTTCGTTATAACAAGGCTATTATTCCATATTCTATCTTGGACAGTCGTGTCTATGAGGGCGAGGAGCATCGCAGAGGACGGCGATACGGCTTGCTGGATCTCAATCCTGCGCCGCATTTTGACCTTGTGATCATCGACGAGGCGCATCATATTCGCAACGGCAGTCTGGATAAGGACAAGGCGTTTGCATACAAGTGCGTCCGGTATTTCTGTGAGCACGCAGACGCAGTGGTCATGTTGACCGCCACCCCGCTGCAAACCAGTGATGATGATCTCTTTACTCTCATGAACCTTCTACGCCCGGACGTCATCATGGACAAAGACGTGTTCCGCATGATGTCCAGACCCAACGAATTCATTTACAGGTGCTCCCACGCGATACGCGGAGCGGGCGAAGGATGGCAGGAAGTTGCCATTGCCGAGCTGCAGAATATCCGATCCACACAGTGGGGCGAAAATATCATTGCCAAGAATCCACTGTACGCAGACATTCTGGCACGACTGGCAAGGCCGGACATTACACGCGAAGAACGCGTCAAACTCGTTTCCGACGTGGAATCGCTCCATAGCTTCAACACCATGCTGAACCGGACACGCAGAAAGGATATTCAGGATTTCTGCATCCGCCGGTCTTACACGGTCGAAACCAGCTTCACCCCGCAGCAGTACGACCTGCATAACGAACTGCTGAGATTTGAATACGAAGCGCTTTCCGAGCTCCACAATGTGCGCTGCATTCCCTTCATGATGAGCACGATCCGACGTCAGGCGGCAAGCTGCATCTTCGGGCTCGCGCCCCACATCCGGGATCTGATCACACGGCGCTTTGAACAGATGGTTGAAGACCCGGATGTAGACATGGATGAGTACGATCTGGACGGAAAAGCTACGTCCACATTGATGGCATTGGCTCATCATGTGCTGGAGCTCGCAGATCTGCTGCCGGAAGACGACCCGAAGTTCGACAGCATCTGCACGGTGATCGACGAAAAGCAGAAGCTGGAAAACAACAAGATCATCCTCTTCAGCTCGTTCCGGCATACACTTGCCTATCTGGAAAAGAAGCTGCGCAACCGCAATTATCGCGTCGCGCAGATCAACGGTAGCGTCAAGGACGATGACCGTCGCGCACTGCGTGAACGGTTTGAGCTGGACAAAGCAGACCCGGATGCGCTGGACATCCTGCTCTTCACAGAGGTAGGCTCAGAAGGTTTGGACTACCAGTTCTGCGACACCATGATCAACTATGATCTGCCATGGAACCCGATGCGCATTGAACAACGTATCGGTCGAATCGACCGTCGCGGCCAGAAGAGCGAAGCGGTCAACATTTATAACATTATCACGGCGGACACCGTGGACGCGGACATCTACTCCCGCTGCCTGATGCGAATTGGCATATTCGAGCGCAGCATCGGCGAATGCGAAGAAGTACTCGGCGCAATCGGTGCGCAGATCGAGCAGATCGCTGTGAATACCGCTTTGACCGATGAAGAGCGACGTCGCAAGCTGGAGCAGATGGCGGATAACGAAATCCGCCGTATGCAGGAACTCAGCAAGCTGGAAGATGAAGAGCGGGCGCTGTTCGGTTTCGATCTCTCAAACTACACAGCAGCAAAGGAAATTAAGGACGCAGAAAGCCCGTGGATTTCGCCACTCAGCATTCAGCGGCTTGTTGAACGTTATTTGAGAGACCGGCTCGGCGAAGGCCAGTACATCATCGGCGCATCTGAACTCAAGCAGATTCGTCTGAGCCGTGAAGCTCGGTTAACGCTTCTTGAAGATTTCCGCAGGCTATCAAATATCAAATCGGCATTGAAGCGCAGATGGGAGAATTACCTGAAGGGCTCCGAGCCGATGCACCGGCTGACATTTACATCGGAGACCGCGTCGAGAGAACGGCGGGCGTTCTTCATTACCCCCATGCATCCACTGGTCAAGCAGGCAGCCAAATACTACGCCACCAGTCAGGTGTCGTATATCCTTTTGGAATACTATTCCGAAGAACTGCCGGAGGGTACATATCCGTTCTCCATTTATGCGTGGAGCTATGTTGGGCTGAACCCGATGTTCCGCGTCGTGCCGATTTGCGAGAACGAACTGCTGGCGGCAGAGCTCACGGATATCCTACAGGACGCGGATACTTCCACAACCAGCATTACTGTTGACAAGGGCACGTGGGCTGGCTTGGAAGGTATGCACATTGCTCTATGGCAGCGAGAAAAAGAGACGTATCTCGCCGGAATCCAGAGCACTGCAAACTATAAGCTAGAGAGCATCAGCAGTAACTACAGGAACCGGAAGAGAACGCTGGAGCAGAAAATCCGTGACGCATTCGACGAGAAGATTCGCAGGATGTACCAGAGCGAGCTCGGCACCGCTACCGAAAAATATCAGATAAAAGTTGGCGAAATTAACGACCGCGCTTCCCGCGCGGATATCCACACATCTCTGATTGCAAACGGCATCATCGAGATCAAGAGGGGTTAATCATGAGCAACATTGCTGACAGAGTCAGGACAGCACAGGATAAGGACGGAATGCTGCGCCGTGCATTGAAACGCATCATTCAGCTTTATACGGATAAGTCTCACTTTGTATATGAGCTCCTGCAGAACGCAGAGGACGCCGAAGCCACAAGTATTCAATTTATCCAACACTCAGACCGGCTGGAAGTATTGCATGACGGAAAGCCATTCACGTCGGCAAACCTTCAGGGGATCTGCGACATCGGAAAATCTGACAAAGTAGATAATCTGAATCAGATTGGCGAATTCGGTGTTGGATTTAAATCGGTTTTCGGCATCTGTGACACAGTTCGGCTGTATAGTGAACCGGCTCATTACAGAGGGGAAATGGTCGGCGATGCTGTCCCCTTCGCTGTGAAAATTAAGGACTTCACGAGGCCGGAGGATATCCCGACGGAGGAAATGCCGAGGACTTATACCACTCGTTTTGTGTTTCCTTTTGCGGTGGGGCACACCTATTCGGGATTTAAAACGCTGCCCGCGCTCGTGGACACGCTTGCGAGGAAGCTGCAGAATCTCGGCATTACGACGCTTCTCTTCATGAATCACCTTGAATTGATCGAGTATCAGATCGAGACAGAGGATGAGCCCATAACAGGCGAATATTTGCTGGAGAAGCAAATGATTAACGACCACTGCTCGCTGGTCTCAGCCCTTGGTGTTTCGGAAAAAGAAAAAAGCGATCCGGAAAATACGGAGATGATTTCCTATCTAAAGTTTTCCCGCAAGCTGGAAAGGTATCCGCTCAGGACAGTGGATATTGCTTTTCCTATCAAAGAGGAAAACGGCGTATATCAGTGCGTCAAGGCCCCCAACCCCTATGTTTCCGTGTATTTCCCCACAGAAACAGAAAGTAAATTGGACTTTATCGTTCAGGGGCCTTTCCGCACAACGCCGAACCGCAGCAGCATTCCCTCAGATGATGCCGACAATATTTACCTCGCAGGAGAAGCGGCGACGTTGCTTCGGGAAAGCGTTCTAGAACTGAAGGCAAACGGACGGCTGAGCATGAGCTTCGTTAAGGCACTGCCCATAGACGAAGACAGATTTGATACGTTCGGCCTCTTCCTCCCGCTTTACGAAACCGTCCGGGATTTGTTCCGAAGCACCGCCGTTATTCCTACAAAGGCTGGCAAGTATGTTCATCCGAAATATGCAAAGATTGCAAGACAGGAAAGACTGGCGTCAGTCTTTTCGGACGAGCTGCTCACTCAGCTGATAAACGACGGCGGCAAATACTGCTGGCTTCCGACGTTCCTTACGGAAACGAACAGAGAGTACAAGCACGTCCTCGATTATATGACGGGAGAACTCGGCGTACAGGTAATTCGCCCGGAGGATCTCCGAGGTTTCTTTGCCTCGAATCCGAAGTTCCTTCCGGCGCAGTCAATCGACTGGCTGGTCGATCTGTACGGCATTTTTGAAAATATACCCGGCGCGTTCTCAAAATCAAGGTATGAAACGAATATGACCACGGCAAACATCGTGAAGACCGCCACAGGCACATTCGTTGCTCCTTTCCGGCGTGAAGGCAAAACATACATTCCGAACGTTTTCCTTCCGTCCCCCAAAATCCGCAGCGCAGACATCAATTTTGTGGATGCAACGCTGTACGAAAGATGCCGCCATTTCTTCGATGACATCCTCCAGTTGCAGAAACCAAACGAATATGAGTTCCTAATCAAAGACATAAAGAAGCGCTATGAGAGCGGGCACATCTATGATGATCAGCATATCGAAGACATCAAGGCGCTTTTCGAATACTTAAAACGTGAAGAATACGAAGATGAAGTTAATCGGATCATTCGAGAGCTCCTTGCCCTCAGATGCACCGACGGGAAAATGCGCAGCTGCTACGCTTTCAGGATTTTTCTCCCGATCAGCACTGAAGGGATCAACGTAGAGAGCTACTATAGGAACCTTGGGCAAAACGTGTTCTTCGCCGATGTAGATTTTTATAACAACCATGGTATTGAAACGCCGATGCTGTTGGCGCTCGGCGTGCGTAATTCCATCACGATCGGAGATAACACCGTATCGGGCACCTACGAAACAGGGTCTCGCGGGAAACAGCCGGAATGGTGGACAACCGGCGATTTCCGTTGGAAATTCTCAACGGATGCGTTAAAGGATGTTCTCAAGTACATATCGGCGCATCCCTCGGCTAAAGATTCGATACTGAAATCGCAGGCGATCATGAAGGTGTTAACCGTCAACGAAAGTAGGCTTTGCGGGCTTGTGCATATTGGCGGCAGCAACGTCCCGAACAAGGAGAATGAGCCGTGCGAGATGATTCACATTCTGCGCGGCGAAAGAATCTGGGGATGGGACGGCAAATGGCTGTATACCGAATCCGGCGAGCTCGTTTCACCCAAGGCGATTTCAAAGCATGATATCAGTACTTCCATCTACGGTAGGATCAAGCCGGACTCCGTGATTTTCAGTCTCATTGGCTTCAAAAAGACTGACGCGGACGAAGTGGACGAACTGAAGAAGACCATCCCGCAGGAAAAACTGGAAGCGTATTTCGAGAGCGAGCTGCGCCAGCGCTACGGTATCTCTACTGCCGATCTAAATGAGCGATACGGATCGTCAGTCAATTATGAGAGTGTCGAAGAAGACGCGTCGCCCCCGTTCCCGACATTGCATGTTCGCAGCTGGGATGCGCTGCGAAAGCACGCAGCAGAGATGCTCATCTATGCTGATCCAGTACGCTATGAAGAGAAAATCCGGAGCATACGTGTTAGTAATCGCCCGCGAGAAGCAAAGGCATACCTGTCGAATATGTACAGGCACGAAGGAAATAACCGATTTAAATTTGCCTGTCAGCTTTGCCATGAAACCTGTTCCTCGTTCGAGGCAACGGAGATATTCCTGAAACCGGAGACGGAATTGGATCCTGTAAATCTTTGCCTTTGCCCTAACTGCGCCGCAGCTTATCGTCGCATGCGATCAAACAAGGATCTCATGGAGTCCGTCCGCAGAGCATTTCTTACGATGAAGGATTCAGAGATTGAAAATGGCGACTATGTTGCGATATCGATCGATGATGACGATGAGCTTTGGTTTACGCAGACTCATTTTGCTGAGATCCGAGAGCTGATGAAGCTCACGGAGGAAGTAAAGAGCTCCAAGAAAGCTGCTCCGTCAACGGTCAGCACGGATGATGGAAGCGAAAAAACCGGCATGTCCGTCTATTCCGGCTACATCGGCAAGACCATCCGTCGAAAGGATGGCTTTGTCGGAAAAGTCACGGACGTAACCACAGACGGCGATAATGCTTACGTTCAGGTGCATGTTACCGGTGGCAAAGATGCAGGTAAAGATACCAAGATTCAGCTCTCGTTTATCCTGAAAAACAAAGGCGTCTATAGCGTTTCGGACGAATAGGCGTCAAAGAATACGACAATTGCCACTGTTTTAGCTAGTGGTAATCTGTTAACCGACATCATAATTGAGGGAAAACGGATGATAGTTTCAGAATTAAAACTATACGATTTCAGAAAATTTCACGGTAATCCGGGCCTGTCTGTGACTTTTCATAAAGGGCTCAATGCGATTATTGGTGAAAATGACTCTGGGAAAACAGCGATTATTGATGCGCTGAAGCTGGTGCTTTTAACGCAAAGCAATGAGTATATACGCCCGACAGAGTATGATTTTTATCAGAGTCCAGATGGTGAATCAGTTTCCGAGTTTAGGATTGAATGTACGATTTCTGAGTTCTCGCTCAATGAAGCAAAAAACTTTATTGAGTATCTAAGCTTTGAAAAAGAAGGAGATGCAGTAAAATACGATCTTCATTTGCATTACCGGGCGTGGAAAGAGGGAAGCCGTAAGATATTCCATGAACTTAAAATTGGGGATTCTGACGACAGCATTTCCATAGACGGGAAAGCACGAGAATTGCTTAAGGCAGTGTATTTAAAACCTCTGCGTGATGCGGAAAGAGAAATGAGTGCCGGACGCAGCTCGCGAATTTCACAAATATTGTTTAATCATCCTGCTTTTAAAGATAAGACGGATCATGAGCTAATTCGTATTTTCAAAGATGCAAACCGTGATATAGAAAGGTATTTTACCGAGGATGACGAAGGAAAGGTGATTTTACACAGCATAAGAGATAATCTGGCTTCTTTTAATGAAAAAGATCAGCCCAGCAATGCAGAACTCAAAACTTCGGACATTCAATTAAAATCCATTTTAGAGAGCCTTTCGTTAAACGCGCCAGAGATTCAACCAGGGCTTGGAGAGCTTAACCTGCTTTTTATTGCTGCTGAGCTACTGTTGCTGAAGGATGACACCGACGGCGGTTTGAAACTTGCAATGATTGAGGAATTGGAAGCGCATCTCCATCCACAGGCACAGTTGCGGCTTATTAGTTATCTTCAAAATGAATACAGCGAAAACGACGTTCAGATCATTATCTCAACACACAGCCCTATATTAGGATCAAAGATAAACCTTAAGAATTTGATTTTAATAAAAAATGGATGTGGCTATGATTTATCTGAAGGGGAAACAGCGCTGAATAAAGGCGATTATCTGTTTTTGCAGCGATTCCTTGATGCTACAAAGTCCAATCTTTTCTTTGCAAAAGGGATAATAATGGTCGAAGGCGATGCGGAGAATATACTGATACCTACCATTGCGGAAATCCTCGGTTATCAGTTGGAAAAGAATGGCGTTTCAATAGTGAATGTCGGCAGCACTGCGTTCTTAAGATATAGTCGTATTCTGGTGCGTTCTGATAATAGTGCTATCGGCATTCCAGTATCAATAGTAACAGATTGCGATGTTAAGTCTTTTGACGTTGATCCTGAAACAAAAGAAAAAACCTTCAAGGAAAAGGTTGAGGAGTCGGAAGCTGTCATCTGCGAAAAAACCACCAAGTATCAGATCGGATCTGTACATGCGTTTGTATCCCCTCGCTGGACGTTGGAATACTGTATAGCTATGAGTTGCCTGAGCAAGGAGTTCCATAGAGCCGTTCACTTTGGAAAGAAAATACTCCATGCAAGAGACTATATCTCCCTTACAAATGCAAAAATACAGGAAGCTGACAATGATACAGCGGCAGAATTTGAACATTGGAAAGATTTGTCGAGAGCAGAGAGGGCATATAATATCTATTCATTGATGCTCGACAGCGAAGGAAGAAGTGGATTGAAAGCAATTGTGGCACAATGCTTGTCATCGCTTATTCGGTGGAACACATCTGAAATTCCAGATGGGGTGCCACAGGAAAAAATGTTCGATCTCGATCTGTATAGATTCAAAGCGGATGGCAGCAAACGGGACGAAATGAGAAGGGCGATTGAAGGAGATCCATATTTGAAATACATAGTTGATGCTATCAAATATGCCGCAGGTGTAGTGTAGGAGACAGTGCTTATATGACGGAATGGGATGTCACGGAAAACGATATACAAAGGACAGAAAGCGTTTTACTCCCGAGAGGCTGCAATTTTGCTGATGATGCAAAGGCAGTTATTCGGTGTTGGGAGTCAAAAGATGTTTCTGCTTGCCCCGGAAGTGGAAAAACTACCGTTTTACTTGCAAAACTTAAGCTCCTTGCGGATAAAATGCCATTGAACAATGGCGCAGGCGTATGCGTGCTTTCACACACTAATGTGGCTGTCAACGAGATAAAAAGCCGCCTTTCTGATTGCGCGGACAAACTGATGGCCTATCCGAATTATATTGGAACTATTCAGTCATTTATTGATCGATTTGTAACAATGCCATATATCAGGCAAAAATATGGAAGAACAGTCCAGCCTGTTGACGATGATATATATGCAGAGCATCTTTTGCAAGTTATTAATTCTGGGCAGTCTTCTCAATTGCGATGTTTAGTGGATAATCAGTATTCAGCTAATAATGCAATATATAAAAACAAAGTAGCATTTGTTAAAGCTTTGTCGCTTGATGATGCTGGTAACCTTCGTCTACAAAACCAAAGGAGACCGCTTGCAGGCTCGACAACAAAATCGGCAGAACAATTTGCCGCTGCGCAACAGACGGTATTATTTACAAACGGATTAATTAGATACGGAGATACATATCCTCTCGCGTGTGAAGCCATTTCATCTTTAAGTGACGAATATACAAATCTTTTCAGTGAACGATTCAAATATGTTTTTATTGATGAATATCAAGATTGTAGTGATGATCAGAGAGAGGCACTAAGTCGTTTGTTTGATTCAGCCAAATGCCGTGTTATGCGAATTGGCGACCCAGACCAGGCGATTTATAGCTTTCAAGAAGACAATATGGTTGATTGGATTCCAGATGACGGGTGTTTATCAATTGAATCGTCCTGTAGATATCCGCAGGAAATAGCAGATATTCTTATTCCCCTTAGAAAAGGCGGGACCTCAATTGTATCCACTAACGGTAGCTGTGGATATAAACCGGTTCTAATTGTTTTTAACGATCGATCAATTGATAGTGTATTGAGTCAGTTTGTCGTCCAGCTAGAAGCCAAAGGATTACATGATCCGAATGGAGAATACTACGCGATTGGTTTTGTTGGAAAAGAATCAGTTACAGGCTTGAGAATTGGGAGCTATTGGAATAAGTACAAAACTGCCCTCAACTCAAAAAATGATTATCGATATTGGATGATTATTGAAGAAGTATGCGAATCACTTCGGAACGGCAAACTGTATCGTGCGGAGAATAGTGTTAGAAAATTGATTTGCAGGATGTTCCATTATTCGGGTGTTACGAACAAGGATACGGGCAAAGAATTCACGCAAACCAGCATCAAGGATCGACTGAAACAAGAGTATTATGATTATTACACAGACCATATAATTGCGCTCTCAGAACTGCACGACATAAGCAAAGATGCTGTAGATGGTATTGTACGCAGCATGATGGATGCGCTGCTTAAAGGGAAAGGACAAACTTTTTTTGATGCTTTACCCGCATGGTTTTTAGATCCATCAGCTTCTAGCAAAACTTCGACGCCAGACAACAATATTCTTGTAGATCCTATACGGGGGCGCAAAATAAGACTATGCACAATTCATGCCGTAAAAGGGCAGACGCACGATGCAACTCTATTTTTGGAAACCGAAAAGAACCGAGGATCTGATCTAGCTAGAATACTATGGTGCTATGGCATAGGAAAGCCGGGGCAATCCTCACTTTTTGAATATAGCCGCAAACTGGCATACGTAGGTTTCAGCCGTCCAAAAAAGTTGCTGTGTGTTGCTATACAAGAAAGTACATACGAAAAATGCAAGAAGCAATTTCATAATAAACTCTGGGAAGTAGTCGATGTCAGGCAATGAATAATGGGTTTAGATACTTGAGCTATAAGCTTTAATAGGAGGAAGAAATATGAACCGTGGTGACGTTATCTGATATATGAATATGACCATAGAAGAAGGATTCTCCATCCAGTGTGGGATGAACTTTAACGTGGCCAACAAAGAATACGGGATCATTTTGACGAGTGTGCGGAAGAACGCCCCGTATGCAGATCGCTTTGAGGACAACGGTACTACCATCATTTATGAAGGGCATGGTGTTCAACAGAGCTATGCACCGGCGGGCAGCAATCCGAAGGAAATCGATAAACCCATGACCATCCCGTCCGGGCTCCTGCTGAAAACGGATAGTTCTATGCAGTAGCGCAGGGATATAAATATGGAAAACCAGCGAAGCTTATAAAAGTGTATGAAAAAATCAAAGATGGGATCTGGGTTTACAACGGCTTTTTCAAGCTGATCGACGCATGGATGGAGCCATCCAATGGCCATAAGGTGTTCAAATTCAAGCTCGAAATGGTCGACGATGAGGTCATCCCCTCCGGCGAAGAAGCGCCGACAAAAATCTGCACTATGATCACATTATTCCGTTCTCAAAAGGTAGATCATCTACGACGGCCGCCAACATACAGCTTCTCTGCGCGACATGCAATTTGCGGAAGCACGACAACATTGAATGACCACAGGTATTATAGATGATCATTGTTTACGGTTGGTAGACATTGCATTTACGATTTGCGAACTATTACGCAACGATCACGGCTCATGTGTGATGTGAAAGGACGTTGCGAGACCATTTATGGGAATTATTATATATTTCTTCTCACGTACGGGTTTATGAGAAAAAGCCTCACAGAAACTCACACCTCACCGCTCGGCTGAAGAAAAGGAGCATCTGAAGCGATTTCCGGGAATCTCCTATTATTCTTTCTCACATATGCATTTTTCAGATATAGCTTCAGATACTACATACTTCAGTACAACAAAAAGAATACCAATCCTTGTACTATAAGGGATTTCCTCATTCTGTCTCTGTCGGGATGGCATTTATCCTAGGCAGGCAGAAACGTCGAAATCGAAAAATCTGCGCCAGATAATCCAATGCTGTGGGTAAAAACGGTATGATGTTATGATCTATACAACAGAAACGCTGCGGGAAGCGCTTTCGAAATATAAAAAACCGAATGATAAGATTCATTGTATGATCCGGGAAAAGAAGCTCTTTCCCATTACAAGGGGTCTGTACACAACGGCCCCGGATATCAGATGTATTATTGCACAATCAGCCAGGATAATAAATCCATCAAACACTTGAATATTCTCGTCAAACATGGTATAATTGATGAGAATAAAGCGAGGTGAAGAAAATGCGGAGATTTGATTATGGATTTCTGAAAGAGAAGGCGTGGGATAATGAGATCGTCGGTTACCTTTCTCAGATCCATGAACAGAAGGGAAAGCAGACGATGTATCTGCGTCAAAAACCAGCCGAGGTCGAAAAGCTGATCGAGATCGCAAAAATCCAGAGCACGGAATCCTCCAATGAGATCGAGGGCATTCGCACGACGGACACGCGCCTGCGGCAGCTCATGAGTGAGAAGACGACGCCGCGCACACGCGACGAGAAGGAAATCGCTGGGTACCGCGACGCGCTGAACACGGTGCACGAGAATTTTGAGTATATACCCCTGACACCGAACTATATCCTTCAGCTTCATAAGATCATGTACAGCCACACGGACAGCGCATTTGGCGGTTCATTCAAAAACGTCCAGAACTATATCAGCGCGACCACGGCGGATGGAAGGACCTATGCTCTGTTTACCCCTCTGGCGCCGTATGAAACGCCGGAGGCTATGCGGGAGCTGTGTGATGCATACAACTTCGCTATCGGTGAAGGCAATGTGGACCCGCTGCTGATCATCCCATGCTTTATCCACGACTTCCTCTGCATTCATCCGTTCATCGACGGAAACGGCAGGATGTCGCGTCTGCTGACGACGTTGCTGCTCTATCGCAGTGGGTATGAGATCGGCAAGTATATCTCGCTGGAAGCCAAAATCGCGACAACGAAAGGAAGCTATTACGACGCACTGGAAGCCTCACGGAGCGGCTGGCATGAGGGCAAAGACGACCCAACGGCGTTTATTAAATATCTGCTCGGAACGATTATCGCGGCATATCGAGATTTTGAAGATCGAATGGAGCTCGTTTCCGATTCCCCACTCGAAACCGTTCGAAACGCTGTAAAAACCAGAATCGGCAGGTTTACGAAAGTCGAGATTGCAGAGCTTGTCACGTCCATGAGCGCCACGTCGGTGGAACGCCATTTAAGAGCGCTCTGCGCCAGCGGCGAAATCGAAAAGCGCGGCGGAGGACGATCTACCTACTATATTCGAAAAACCATATGAACATCAGAAGAGTACACAGCCACGGGAAACCGTGGCTGTTGCCATATATGAAAGGTGGTGATGCGTATGATTGTGCGAAGCTGACTTGGAAATCAAATAACGGACAAAGGAGGTAAAACAATATGATTTCCAAAGAACAGTTTTTAGAGCTCAAGCACTTAAAATCACTGGGCGTGCCGACGACAACGATCTGCAAGAAGATTGGGATCTCGGTGCCCAGCGCAAACAAATGGCTGCGGATGGACGAGGATGCGTTCGAGACCTACCTGCGAAACAACACGCCGTATCTCGAACAGTATCGGGCCTTTATCCTCAGTATCCTGAAAATCTGCCCGCAGACGCCGGCGACAAACATCATGTATCGAATCAAGGATCAGTTTCCGGATTTCGATTGCAAGAAGAACACCTTTTTCCGGTATGTGAAAACGCTGCGGGAGCAGACCGGATACACCAAGCCGGAGAATCGCCCCACCTCTTTCCGGGAGGAAACACCGCCCGGCTACGAAGCGCAGGTAGATTTCGGTCAGTTCAAAATGAAGGACATGTACGATCGGAACCTGTGGGTGTACTTCTTCTGCATGGTATTATCCTACAGCCGGATGCGATTTGTGTATTTCAGCCGGGAGCCATTTCGGACACAGACGGCCATTGACGCGCACAAATACGCCTTCCGTTATTTTGGAGGTCGGACACAGACGATTCTCTACGATCAGGACAAGGTGTTTGTTGTCAGCGAACACTACGGCAATGTCATCTTGGTGCCGGCATTCGAGGATTTCGTCTGTCAGGCAGGCTTTAGCGTGATCCTATGCCGGAAAAGTGATCCACAGACGAAAGGAAAAGTGGAAAGCTTCGTCCGGTATGTCAAGGAGGGCTTTTTGCAGGGACGGCTTTACACCGGCATCGATTCCCTCAACAGCGCGGCATTGGAATGGCTTGATAAAGAGTGCAATGGCACCATCCATGAACGCACACGAAAAGCCCCGCGGGAGTTGTTTCGTGAGGAATCCAAGCATCTTGAGAAGGTGCAGCTCGAGGATGTCAAAGTGGCAATTCGCGCTGTATCCGACAAGAATGCCGTGATTTACGGCTGGAGCAAATATGAGCTGCCACGATCACGGGTCAAGCAGTACGATCAGGTCCGTATAGAGGAAGTTGACGGCATGCTCATGTTCTATAAGGCGGACACCGGTGAGCTTATCCACAAATGCCGCAAAGCTGCGGAAGAAGGTGGAGATATTCCATATCAGAATGAAGACGCCGGAATGGCGACGGTTGGAGAAAGCGCCTTCCGCCGTATCTTCGGAGAGGTAGAAGATATTGAGAACTTTATTTCCATGCTCCGAGAGCAGAACAAGCGGTATGCCAATGTTCAGATGGCGAAGATCGTTTCACTGGCAAAAGCGTATTCTGTCGGGCAAGTGGAAGCGGCAATTCGGTATTGCCTGCGGGTAAAGATATGCTCGCTCAACGAGATTCAGGCATACCTATTGTATCGGTACGGTGTTGGCATAGGGAAACGAAAGCTAACGGAGAACGCTTTCTACCACTGTAAAAAACGGGCAGAAGAGATTGCGGAGGAACAACATGGCAAACTTGATTGAACTATACGAGAAAGCTCGGCTGTTGAATCTGCAGAACCTTGCCCACGGTAAGATCGATCTAAACCGGGAGACGGTATCCAATATCGATTACTTGGATTACATTCTCAGTGCGGAACTGGAGCTCCGCAGTCAGGCGGCGATCAAACGGAACAGGAATGCCAGTCGGTTGCCGCAAAGGGAATTTGATCCGTCGCGGCTGAAGCCGGGAATCGCATGGCAGGTGGAGCAGCTCGAATCTATGCAGTGGATCGAGGATGAACAGAATATCGTCGTCATCGGCAAATGCGACACCGGAAAAACGACGCTGGCGGCGCACATCGGACAGATGGCGCTGGTCCGGAGAGAGACCGTGTATTACTGCAATATTGAAGAGTTTCTGCGGGTGATCAAAAACAAGGACAGTTCCCGTAAGACGGAAAAGATCTACCGCTACATGCTGGACTGTTCAGTAATCATCATCGACGACGTGATGTACGCCAACATCACACCGGAGAATCTGCCGGTATTCTATCGGGCAGTATCTTTCCTTAATGAGGCACGCAGCCTCATCATCATTACGAACCGTGAACTGTCCGGTTGGGTCAGTGCCGCGGAGGATACACACCTGATGCAGACTCTGGTGGATCGCATCACGGCAAACAGCCAGATCATACGTCTGGGCTAACGGAAAGGAGGACGCCATAGGCGCTACCTCCGACAAGCTTGATACTTGAAATTGAGAATAACGCCCTTTTTGAGGGCAGAATATATGGGGCAGACCATTCCCAGCGTTTTTCCGGAAAGAGCAACTTTTCCGTGACGTTTCGCCTGCCGGGTAGGGGGAGTCAAATCTCTAGGCCTATTTTATCGGACAACGGCGCGGGGTCACGCGCGAAAAATCGGGAAATCAAGATGTGGGGCTGCTGCAATAGGATAAACAATGGTCGAGCAGCATGCGACAGCCATCATGTCAATGAAGATGTGTTGGAGGCAACTTACCTCACCGCAATGCGAATGCTCGTCGATAGTGCTGAAGAAGTAGTCGAGGTGGTAAGGGACGGCACTGAGCTCGCACTGGAACCGGAAAACAAAGCAGCAATGGAAAGGATCGATGAAGAAACCATTCAGCTGCAAGAAGCCGCGCTCGCACTGCACAAGGCAAAGCAGCGGATGGAAATCGGGGCTGTGGAATATGCATCACGGGTCAAAGAGTACAGTGAGCGTATGAAGGAACTGGAGGCCGAACGCAATGAGCTGCAAGGCACGGCAGCCAAATATGCTGAGGTCAGGATGTGGCTCGATACCTTCATAGAGCAAACGATGCAAAGTGATACGCTCACCACGGTAGATGGCACAACGATGAAAATGCTTGTCGATAGGATACACGTCAGGAACGACGGCATTGTGGTCGAATTCAAATGCGGCGTAGCAATCGAGCAGGAATATGTGAAATGAGAAAACGAGCCGCCAGCGGGAAAAGCACATCCTGCTGGCGGTTATCATTTTGGCTTTTTTCCATTGGTTTTCGTATCATTACGGCGCTCTTTCACAGAAATCACGCCAGTAGTCGGTTTTTCCGGCTGCTGGCTTTTCTTTTTCAGTTCTGTGCAAAGCCCAAGCCATTGAGCATTGCATCTGGAATCCAGATGTGCGTAAATGTTCGCCGTAGCCCCGAAGTCGCTGTGACCAAGCAATTCCTGAATCTGCTTCATGGGAACACCGTTTGCAGAGGAAACATTGAATTTAAACATTATCAAACGTTAGAGCGTTTCCTCGAAGCAGCGAGGCGCAGCTATGCCGGAGATCGTGATACCTGATCTGTCTCATTCCCTTTGCCTTGAGCAGTTTCGGAAAACTCTCTGTGACGTAGTGGGGCTTGATCAGATCGCCAATCTCATTGACACATACATACTCAAGATATTCCTTGATGTAGCTGCGTCCGCACAAGCGGCGGTTTTCCTGCTGTTCTTCTTTTAGCGTAAGAAGTCTTTCCCGCATGAAAGGAACAAGAGGCAGTGTTCTCATACTCGATTTGGTCTTTGTGGTGTCTGACGCAACCAGAACGCGCTTGCCGTCGAGATCACAGGAAGTAACCGTATGACGGATGGTGATGGTGTTCTGGTCAAAGTCGATGGCATCCCATTTCAGACCAATTGCTTCGCTCCGGCGCAGACCGTAGAACGCACCGAACAGAATCGGAAGCTCAAGTTTGCTTCCCTTTGCAGCCTCGAAAAGAGCGTTGACCTCATCGGCATCATAGAAGCTGCCGACGTAGCGGTCTTTCTTCGGACGCTCAACCTTATCCGCCGGGTTTACATCAATCAGGTCAATCTTCACTGCATACTTGAGAGCCTTGTGAATGTTGGCGTGATAATGAATGACCGAGGACGGGCTGACACGCTCAAGCTCACTCAGGTAAAACTCCTGAATGTCTTTTGCGGTCAGGTTCTTGAGCGTCACTTCCTTTTCGCGGAAGTACGGTGCTACAATCTTCTTAACCGTAGTCGAGTATGAAGCGAATGTTGGGACTGCAACCGAGCTTTTGATGATGTCGAGCCACTTTTCCATATAGTCCGCGAACAGAATGTCTCCGTTCATGACCTTCGGCTCTTCGGGATTGAAATTGCGTCGTGCGTCCATCAGGATCGCTTCGGCGCGTTTTTTGTTTCCCTTCACAGTAAGCCCGGTGGAAATCCACTTGGTCTTTCTTTTTCCGAGAGAATCGGTGTAGTTCAACACGGCGTAGTAATATCCGCTTTTTTCGCGGAGATGTCCTGCTACCATAATTATCCTCCTTCTTTGTAGCAGAGACACCTACCTGATACCGTGCTTCTATTATACCAGAACCGGGTTCGAATTGGAGGACCTCTGCCGAACATTTTTTGTAAACAAATTGAGTCCAAGCATTACGCCGTGACTGCTTCTCCGCAACCGATGCAGAGAAACGTGAAAAGATGAGCCTTCGGAATACGATAGGCTCTGCCGACTTTGAGACAACAGATTTTGCCTTCCCGCAGGATGCGGTAGCCGGTCTTTGTGCTGATGCTGAGTATTTCGCACATCTGCTCAATGCTCATCACATCGGGATAGTCTTTTAGCATGAGCTTGTAGGCATCGCGCTGAGAAATGGTTGATGCGGTATTCACCCGTCTCACCTCCACAAGATTTGATTTTGCCTTATCAGCAAAAGGATAGGCAGCAGTCCTTTTTGAGTAGACTGCTACCCATATGTGTGTTGAATGCTTGTATTTTCGTTAGGTTGCTTCTTTATCGAAGATGTGACAGCATATACCAGCACTGCAACAGTAATCGCTCCTACGATTAACCATAGCCAACTCGTTAGTAATACACATTCAAGCGCCATGAAGATAAATATCAGCGCACATAAGGCAAAGGCAATACCTGATTGAAGATAATGCGGTTCCTTATTCATTGTTTCTCGTTCTTGCTTAGCAGCCCATATATAAGCATTGTTGAAAAGAAAGCCTTTCTCTTTGAATTGCAAAACGCTTATGACTAAACAAACAATAGCGAGGCCAGGACAAATGATTGCCCATATTAACTCTGACATTTTAATATCTACTAAATGCTGAATGTAGTTTTAAACTTGCTGGCGGCAAACGGCTTCCAAACCGTTTGCGGACGGCAAGTCTGCAAAGAATAGACGCGCAAGCGTCGCAATGGCGTGCAGCTCCCTTGACGGAACGAAGTGACGAAGCATTCTCGGTTGGGCAGTTTTTTCTCTGCCGACCGGGAATTAAGCTCCGCAGGGCGCACGATACTCTCGATAGGAGAGTGCAGAAGTGCGCCCTTAAGTTCATGAAGGGTTTTACCGGTTCAATAAACCGGGATTATTAATTTAGGTTTCGTCCGAATAAATTTCTACCTTGATGTAATCCTGATTTTTTGCATATGCAAAAGCCTCAGATTTTCTAATGTAGTTAAATATAATATCGTTTAAATCTTCGTCCCATGTTGTTTCACTGAATATTTCATTTTCACCGGTAGGTTTGTACAGAATGTCCACATGTATTTGGCAGTATTCTTCGTCATTATTTGGGAATTGCCTAACTAACGAAATTTCAAACACAGGTTCAGGTTCAAAAGTGGAAAATGTCCCGGTTTCAAATAAAATCATATCGTCTTCAAGCGGAATACTGCACATTTGCTCAAATACATCTACAATTTCTTCCAGCGGCATTTTATCAACGATTTTGTCCTTCAAAAATTTAAGTAAACTGTCCATTGGTTTTCCTCCTCCAACTTCCGATTTGTTGCTCAATGTTCGTATTCGGATTATACCATAAAACTCGTGAACAATTCTACCGCAACTTTAGAATATATTAAAGAATTCCGAACAGTTTTCTGCCCGGAATGCCTCGTTCAATCATAAATCAATTCCGCGTTCACAACCTCATCTGCTTGCACCTTCCCACCATTTCGAATATTTTTGTCCGTTGTAAAGTGAAGGGGTATTTTACGGGGAGTCTCTGCGAGGGAATACGATTTTAGAGAATAGCAAGCACAGCCGGTGTATATACACACGGCGATTTCCGATTAAGGAAACCCTCCCCTTAATCGCAGAAATGCTTGTTGGGAAGTCTCCCAAACCCTCTTCCTTTACGAAAGGACGGAACGCCGATGGCAAACAGAACGCGACCAAATCAGATACTCTTCTTCGTCTCCGACGATGAGAAAAGAATCATCAAGGCAAAGATGGCGCAGCTCGGAACAAAGAACATGGGAGCATATCTCCGGAAGATGGCGATTGACGGCTATATCATCAAGGTGGACTACACGCAGCAGAAAAAACTCGCCGCCGCTGTCAGCCGTGTTGCCTCGAATATCAATCAGATTTGCCGCCGCATAAACTCCACCGGACACTTCTATGCGGACGATATTGCAGAGCTGAAAGAAAGGCAGGGTGAGATATGGCAGTTACTAAAATCAAGCCAATCCGAGGAACTGTAAACAAAGCTCTCGCCTATATTCTCGACCCGCAGAAGACCGACGATGCCTTCTATGTTTCCTCCTATGGGTGCGCTGCAAGCGACGCGGCAGCAAAAGAATTTGAATGGACAAGAAACCTTGCAGTGCAGCAAGGAATGCAGATGCCGAAGGTACTTGCCCGTCATCTGATTCAGTCCTTTGACATCGGTGAAGTGACACCGGAAGAAGCGCACGAAGTCGGGAAACAGCTTGCGGACGAATGGCTCAAGGGCAAGTACGAGTATGTGATTGCAACCCACATTGACAAGGGGCATTGCCATAATCACATCATCTTCAATGCTGTGAATTATGTGGACTTCCATGCCTACCGGAGCAACAAGAGAACCTATCGGGAGCTGCGTCAACTCAGCGATGAAATATGCAAAGAACATGGGCTATCTGTGATCCCTCCGTCGCAGAACAAGGGCATGGACTACAAGGAATACACCGAAGCCAAACGCGGCACGAGCTGGAAGCAAAAGCTCAAGCAGACCATCGACCGGCTTGTCATCACTGCGAAGGACTACGATGACTTTCTGCGGCTCATGCAGGAAGCCGGTTATGAAATTAAGACCGGCAAATACATTTCCTTCCGCGCTGAAGGTCAGGAGCGATTTACCCGCTCTAAAACCATTGGAGAGAACTACACCGAGGAACGCATCAAGGAACGAATTGCCGGACGGACGCCCCGAAGAAGTCAGAGGCAAACCACGCCGAAGGGCATCTCTCTCATCGGAGATATTCAGGAGCGGATCAGGCTCATCGACAGCAAGGGCTATGAGCATAAAGCAAAGCTCACGATCCTCAAGGAAGCGGCGCGGACACTCAACTATCTCACGGAAAACAACTTGCTCCAATACGCCGATCTTGAGAAGAAGGTCGAGGATGTTCATAGCTCGTATGCCCGTACCGGCGAAGAGTTAAAGAGTGTCGAAGCTCGTCTCCGCGAGATACAGCCGCTTATCAAAAATATCTCCAACTACCAGCGCCTAAAACCCGTATATGATGCCTTCCAGAAGGCGAAAGACAAGCCGAGCTTCAAAGCAAAGCACGAAGCCGAGCTTGTGATTTTTGAGGCGGCGCGGAGTACATTGCTTGCCATGCAGGGAGATGAAAAACTGCCGAGCTTGAAGACACTGCAAGCAGAACAGCAGAGGCTTCTCGAAGAGCAGCAGCGGCTCTATGATGAACGCGCGAGGCTCAAAAAAGAGGCGAGGATGATTGACACCATGAAGGCAAATGTGGACGCATTTCTCAAGCCTACTCCCTATCCAGAACACAGCAAAGAAAAGAATAATCAGCTTGAATAAGGAGCAATGCTCACCGATTTTATCAAGATTTCAGTGAGCATTTTCTTGTGTATGAAGTATTGTTAAACGAGAGAAGCCGAAAATATTACAAGTCGAGTTCTTGGAACTTTTCTGTGAATAATGGTGCCAATCTGTTGAAATAATCGATCTTTTATGCTATAATAGTTCATGTGTAATTTTATTTGCGAGGCTTTTGGAAAAAACAAGGAGTGCTGTCATGAAGATTAGTTACAAAAAGCTCTGGGTCATGCTCATTCAAAGAGATATAACCAAGGTTCAACTGCGCACGGATGTCGGCATTTCTGCCGGTACAATGAGTAAGCTCAACAAGGGCGAGGATGTTGCGCTGTCTGTTCTGCTGCGCATTTGCGACTATTTGAATTGTGATATTGGGGATATTTGCGAGGCTGTGCGAATGAGCAAAAACGATTAAGTGATTACTGAGTGGAGGGCTTATGACCATGACGAATAAGCACATTCTATGGCACTGAGTAGTAAACAACCGCGATGGGACATATACGAAACAGTCATACTTCTTGAAGGCTATTTGGAAACATTGCAAGGGATTCAATCTAAGTCACAGATTATTAAGAGAATCTCTGCAGGTCTTAGACGAATGGCTATAAATCGTGGCGTTGAAATCGATGATGTCTATCGGAATGAAAACGGGGTTTCGTATCAGATACAGAGCATGGATTCCGCATTCAAAGGGCAAAAGGTTTATGTTCCCGCTACAAAACTGTTTACAGATGCTGTTGCCTTATATCGAACAGACAACGAGGGCTATCAGAAAATTCTTGGGGAGGCGAAAGGCATGATTACAGTCAAGAAAAACAGTCGAGAAGCTTTTCTTGCATGGGCAAAATCTGCATTTCCCGCCCAGAGATGCAAGTGGTTAGAAGAAAACATATTGAAAATGGAACGGTTTGCAGTTGCAGCAAAGATGATATCCGGTTCCATATTTGATGTGACAGATACAGCCGAATTAGAAGCTGTTTATCGAGCCTCATGTAAGAATAAGCTTTTTCAGATTCGACACCGTAAATTAGCAAAAAATATAAACGAGGATTTCAAAGAATACATCAAATACTGTTCTCTGAAGTCGGACATTAGGGAACCTGCTTCAGATTCAAAAGCACCTACAGTCTCTCCTGAAACGGCAAGTGCTAATGTGAAAATCGGTTCTTTCGTTGTCAATTTTGATGCAGAAGAATCTATGGCATACACAAAACCCACCAGCGTCTCACTCTTTGGAAAAAAGTTGTTACGTCCTTCAGTATGGAAGGATGTGTATGTCTGTGTAATTGCTGCTCTGTATGAAAAGCATCCGGATATTTTCAATTCCATGCAATCATTTCCGGGGAGCAGAAGGATAGAATTTGCAAAGCCGCAGGATGCAGATAGAATGCTGTCCCCAAAGCTAGTTTCAGACAGTCTGTGCGTTGAAACAAACTTCAGCGCAACGGACTTCATAAAGAGGCTCAAAACGCTTCTTACGATGTGTGAGGAAAGCCATGCTTCTCTCAAAATCACCTATGAGAAAAGGCTCGATACAGCAGTGATTAACAAGCCTGTTGCAGACATGCCTTTGCCTTTCACTTCGGAAACAACGTTTTATTCCTATTTGCAGGATGTCGCAAAACTCGCGGAGAGATCTTGCGCTGCTTATGTATCGAATATTCGCAGCGCAGAGCGTTATGCGGCAGAACACAACTATACCTCTTGCTCCCTGTTCAGTGAGGATAATGAGATAACTTTGGCTACTGCATCGGAGTTGTACAAAGATCCCGATTTCATCAGATATAACGAACAACAACATAATCGCTTTACTGCTGCCATCAACAAACTTTTGGAGTCCATTGGCGCAGACATTCCTCAAAAGGCTGTTGCTTCTTTAGGCTCTGATAATAAAGAGATTGCTGACTCTGCCGAAGCAGACAGTAAGCTTGTTGCTGTTTTGAAGCAGCACTATGAGTATGGTTTCAAATACGATTCTATTCGTGAGCTTATGCGCTTCCGCCAGTTTGCAGATGCAATGGATATCGAGCTTACAGAGGACGACGAATCTCTAAAGGCTGCTATCCTTGCCTGTGGCACTGTGATTGACGATAAGGTCTATTGCAAGAGCGATGATATGCCGAAGGAACTACAGAAGATTATTGATGAGGTTTTTGCTTCAGGTGCGTGTGTCATTTACTACGAAAGCCTGTTTGAAAAAGAACAGGAGTGGATGGAATCGCGCGTAATTACATCCGCTGATATGCTCAAGGAATATCTGCAAAAGAATATCGCCGGATGCTCTTATTCCAAGAAATTCATGGTAAAAGGAAATCGTCGTTCCGAGAAAGAAGCCGTCACCGACGAATTGAAGCGTGTGTGGGGAGATTGCCCCTCAAACGATGTCAATGATCTTGGCGACCGTTTGCCATATATCCCTCTCAGTAATATCTGGCGAGTAATCTCCGGCAACGATCTGTTCGTGCTGGTTTCTGAGGGCAAATATCTTTTTATAGAGCGGTTCGTCATCACGCCGGACGAGGAAGAAGACATTCTTGAATTTGTGGAATCGGCTTGCGAAGAAAACGGTTTTGCGTCTCTCAGTGATGTTCCTCTGGGCAGCATTGAAGAAGAAAACTATGAGCTGACACAACTTGCAATATACAACGCAATCTACAAGAAAGTGCTTTCGGGGAGATACCATCTGAACGGAAAAATTCTCACCAAAGAAAAAACCGACTTGGATGCGGTCGCTCTGCTGAAACAGTACATCAAAGGCAAAGACGAATGCACCTTCGATGAGGTTGCCGACAAGGTAGTAGAACTAACCGGAGGCACAAACCGGCAATACGCTTTTCAGGCTCTCTATGATGATATGGTTCGCGTTGACAAAAACCGATTTGTTGCCAACCGATTTGTCAATTTCAAAATAGATGAGGTTGACTCCATTCTGTCTGGATTTATTTCGGATAATTTCCGAGCTATTCGGGACGTGACCACTTTTGCTATGTTCCCGATTTGCGGACAGAACTGGAATCATTATCTGCTGGAAAGCTACTGCTATAAGTACAGCAGAAAGTACAGCCTTCATGTGATTCATTTCAACGACAAGAACGCCGGAATCATCGCAGAAAAGGACTTTAACAAAAAATACAGTGAAATGCTTGCCATTGCCCTCGCGAGAACAGATGTGGAGTTAACAATAGAAGTCATAGGGCAATATCTGTTCAACACAGGTTATACGGCCAAAAGCAAATATGGCAGGCTATGCGAAATCGCGCACCGGGCTGCGGAATTAAGGAGGGAGATATAGTAGTATGTATTCCTATACTTTTGATTCGGTGACAGGTGGAATCATGCTAAATTCCACTCCTACAAATTTTTCCAAGGAACCCAGACCCGTCTATGCAGCGGAAATGGATATCCTTGGCTTCGATAAATATTGGGATTACGACAAACAGAACGATGTCCCCTATATGTGGGCAGAGTCAAATGTCTACTGGTACAGAGGCATTCAGATTGCAAAGACCAATGGCGGCGACCTTTATACTGCGCCAGAGCTACAGCCGGTACGAGATGAAAAAGGAATTGTTCCTTTCTGCGCTCAAAAGGGTGAAAAGCTGATTCCGATTGATCTTGCTGCAATGTGCGCCGCCAACGAAGATTTGATGACGGTTATCGAAGATTCCACCGTCAAGAAAATCGTGAAGGAGTATGAAAAGTTCAAGGATAAGCTGGACATCTTTCATGTTGCGTTCTCAGGCGGCAAAGACAGCGCGGTACTGCTGGATCTCGTAAAGAAAGCTCTTCCCAAGGGCAGCTTTGTGGTCATCTTCGGAGACACTGGCATGGAATTCCCGGACACCTATGATGCAGTCAAAATGACAAAGAAGCAGTGTGAGGAAGACGGCACGCCATTCTATATTTCTCGCTCACATTTTGACCCGAAGGATTCATGGGAGCTTTTCGGACCCCCATCTCGCACTTTACGGTGGTGCTGTAGCGTTCATAAAAGCACACCTCAGACACTGAAAATGAGAGAGATAACCGGCAAGGAAAACTATACCGGGCTTGATTATGTCGGCGTGAGAAAACATGAGAGCCTTGCCCGGAGCACCTATGAATATGAGAATTACGGCAAAAAGCAAAAGGGACAACATAGTTTTAACCCTTTGCTAGAGTGGACTTCGGCTGAAATATGGATTTATATGTATGCTCGCAATCTGTATATTAACAAGGCATACATAAAGGGAAACTCCCGCGCGGGATGTCTTTTATGCCCTATGTCGGGTGGATGTAGTGATTTTATTCGTAGATTTAACTATACAGATAATATTGACTCGTTTATTGATATTATCAAACGGAAGAATAACTGGGACAACTATAGTGAAGTTGAACTTCATTCGTATGTGACATCCGGTGGGTGGGATAATCGAAGAAGTGGCAGGGGTATAGCTGGTAATACTCTGAAGTATAAAGAAAGATCCGCTGAAGGCAAAATAATTATAGATTTAATAAATCCAAATTCTGAATGGAAAGAATGGATTAAAACAGCTGATACTGTGGCCGTGCCAATTACGGTGGAAGAGAACTCGAACGGCACTACTTTTACCATGCTGGAAAAAGACGTAAAAGCGCACCCGACTGCAGGAAAGATTATTAGACAGTCTTTGAAAAAGGCGGCTTATTGTGTAGGGTGCCGAGTTTGTGAAACCAACTGCAAAGGCGGGTATATCCACTTTGAAAATGGTAAGGTTACGATTACGGATTGCATCCAGTGCCACGAATGTCACGACATACCGGCAGGATGCCATGCCTATAACTCGCTGAAAATACCACAAGGAGAGAAAAAGATGAAGACCATTAACTGCTTTGATGATCATGCTCCCAAAAGAGACTGGCTTGTATCATATTTCGATTTGCAGGACGACTTCTTTACGGAGCATACGCTTGGACCGAATATGTTTACTCATTTCAAGCGTTTTCTTAGAGATGCCCAATTAATCGATGGAAATAAATGCACTGATTTTTCAGGTCTCATCTGTGATATTGGATGGGAAAGCGATACTGCATTAGCATTGATGCTTGTAAATCTCGCATTTGAGAATGCCCAATTTGAGTGGTATATTAATCAAATGGATATTGGTTTCTTTTATGAGAGCAAATTACTGAAAGAAAGATTGATGGCAGACGATATAAAAGAGAAAGCTGCAAATTCTGTCATTAAGTCTTTTAAGAGAATTGTAGGGACGCCTTTCGGTACGGTTCTCAACTTTGGCTATGTGACCGATGATGATGACATGGTGCGTACCAAGTGTTCCATCAGCGATAATCGGGTGGTGCTTTATGCACTTTATAAATTTGCCGAGAAGTGCAACATGGACAAGGAGTTCCATGTTTCCTATCTCTTCAACGAATCTGTAGAGCGTGATGGAGTTAGCCCGGTGCGTATCTTCGGTCTGTATGATGAGGAAGAGCTTAAATCCATTCTCTTAGGACTTTCCTCTGCGTACCCGGAATTCATCAATGCTACATTTACAAATGATCTGCAAACCATCACTCTGCGGGATAAGACCAGCACCGAGGTGCTTAACCTGTTCAAGGAGGAATTATAAGATGCCGGTACAGAATTTGAAATACTGCGAATACTTTGATGTTAATGAAAAGTACTTCCCTTGTATTGACGAGTCCGCCATCAACAGCGGTGCGGCTTGGGATACTACCTACCCCCATCAGACCTTTGTTGACCTACTCACTCTGACGGAAAAAATGCTGAGTGGCAATACAAATCGTTCTATTTGGATTCACGGTGCTTATGGTACCGGTAAATCTCAGTGTGCTTATACACTCAAAAAGCTACTGGAGGTGCCGGAAAATGAAGTTAGAGCATATTGGGACAAGTTTGAGCCGCTGAAAAAGAATCCTGTTCTGCTAGAAAAACTTATCGGTCACAAGGCGCAGGGCATTGTGACGGCATACCGCTATGCCTCCGGAAGCATTACCACACCACGACAGCTTTTCTTTGCGGTGCAGGAAAGCATCAAGAAGGCCTTGGATACGAACAAGGTCTCATACAAGGGTGAAAACTCCCTGAAAGAGAGCGTTATTGCTTGGCTGGAAGACCCGATTCATAATAACTTTATGGATCAGCTGCTTCAGAAGCCGAAATGGATGTCAACTTTCTCTCAGTCTTCTGCGGATGAGATTGTCAATACCCTGAAAAAGAGCAGCGATGTATCTTCCCTTATGGACAACATATTCGGTTTGGCCGCAGAGGAAGGCATCACGGCACTTGACCTTTCCGCAGACTCCTTGCGGAATTGGATTGTGGACATCATTGATAAAAACAACATCAAGCTCGTTCTGATATGGGACGAGTTCAGCGACTATTTCCGGCAGAACAGCACCTCCTTGGGCGAATTCCAGAAGATCGTCTCTATCTGTCAGGAAAAGCCGTTCTATTTCGTGATTGTTACGCATCCCTTGTCCTCCCTCGCCAAGGGGTATGACAGCGGTGATAAAAACAACCCATGGTCTGTTGTTCAGCAGCGTTTTGACAAAGTAGAAATCACCCTGCCTGACAATATTGCTTTTGACCTTATTGGTCACGCTTTCAATGTGAAACCTGCTGCCAAAGCGAAATGGGAGCAAATGACAGGTGACCTGAATTCCTCTGTCAACGGTGCCCGTACTGCTGTGAGCAAGGCAGTCAACATAAACAGTGAAAAAGTTATGCGGGATATTCTGCCTATCCACCCGATGGCAGCACTCGTACTCAAAAATATCGCTTCTGCATTCCAGTCCAACCAACGCAGTATGTTTGACTTTATCAAGACACCAAAGGACATGGAAGTTAAGGCGTTTCAGTGGTTTATTCAGAATACCAGCCCGCTTTCCGACAGACCATTCCTCACCGTGGATATGCTGTGGGACTTCTTCTACGAGAAGGGGAAAGATTATCTGTCCTCTGATATCAAGCTGATTCTGGATACCTTTCCGCAGCAGACTCAGTTGAACGACAAAGAAAAAACTGTATTGAAGACAGTTCTGATTATGCAGTCCATCGACCAGCGTTTAGGCGGTGCGCTGGCGATTTTGAAGCCGACAGATCAGAATCTCAGCTATGCCTTTGAGGGTGATACCGGAGAACTGGAATCCTCCTGCAAGAGCATTGCAAAAGCTCTTGTAAAGAAAGGCATTCTGATTGAGAATCCGATTGCCGACGGCAAGAAGGCCTATTCTGCCGCTGTTCTCGCAGGTGATAGCGCAAAGATTGAGGCTTTCAAGAAGGACATCAGAGAAAAGCAAGGAACATCCGCAAAACTTGTTTCAGAAGGTCCGGCTGTTGCCACTGCGCTCAGTCTACTTCCGGCTTTGAGACTGCGTTATTGTCCTGTTCCGGATGACGGCAAGTTGCCTGTTGCAACCATGGCTGATTTCAAGAAGGTCATGGATGTCTTGAAGAACAAAGATGCCGACTGGCATTTCTATTCTGTTCTCGCTTTGGCAAAGACTGACGAAGAAGCCCAGAGTTTCCGTACTCTGATAAAGAACACGATTGCCGATTCGGCTTACAAGAATATAGCGGTTATTGATGCATTGTCCACTCCGCTCGGCCTTGAGGCTTTTGAGCAATATGTGGATTATTCTGCTATGTCTATGTATTACAGCGGCAACAACAATCAACAATCCAAGGAAAACGCTAAAAAAGCCAAGGATGTACTGGAGCGTGATTGGAGAGACCGTATTCACGACGGGCAGTTCATCGTCTTTACATATGCAAATCAGGATGGAGAAAAAGCCACCGGAGCAGCTGCTGTACAAACCATTCTACAGACAATCATACTCAATCGGTTCAAGCATGTTCAGGACTTTACCAAGGGTCTGACCGAAACCCAGCTGAAGCTTACTCAACCCAAACCGGTCGCTAAGTATGGAATGGCGCTTACTGACGTGGGTGGTCTGATTAAAGGCTGTGAAAAATCTGTGCTCGGCAAGTTCTGGAACAAGAAGGAATACTGGAAAGATGAGACGCTCGCAGGGGAGCATATTGTCATCATCAAAAAGTCTGTCGATAAGATGATTGCAGATTCTTTCAAGAGCAGCGGTAAGATTTCCATCGGAGAAATCTACGATCATCTGGAAACCGCCTTCGGTTTCTCAGTGTGTAACCTGTCTGCGTTTATTACCGGTTTCCTGTTGAAGGAATATAGTTCAGAACCATACCGCTCTATGGATGCGGAAGGCCATCGGGATTCCATGACGCCTGATAAACTTGCTGAGATGATTGGCAACTATATTGGCAAAAACCCGAAATCCACCTATATCGTAAGCCTGACTGAAGAAGAAAAGGCTTTCTATGAGCTTACGGAAAGCGCATGGAGTATTACTCCAAACACCTGCTCTTCACCTCAGCAGGCAGGCACCCTTGTTCTTTCAAAAATGAGGGATCTATCTTATCCTGTCTGGTGTCTTGAGGACATGGATACCACAGGGGTATTTGACCTTGTTAAGCTTTACATTAAGCTGGTACAGAGCAAGGGCGATGAAGCACACGATGTGGCCAATGAAATCGGTAAAATTGCAATCCAGAGACTGTCTTCTGCGCAAAATTTGAAGTCGCTGCTTACCTTGGATAACTGCAAAAAGGGTATGCGTATTTTCCTTGAGCGTTTCGAGGGCGGTAAACTATTGAACGTTGCCAAGGAAATCGGTGCGGAGGATTCTGTGCTTGCAGACATCAAAAAGCTGTTCAGCGTGCAATATTCTGCTCTTTGGATTGGTTCGACCGGAGAGGACGAAATCAGAAAGCTTATTACGGAGTACGAAGTGGTAAAATCCACCAATGTTCTGTTGAATGTTACGGCTCACTCCAAAGATGCTGCATTCAAGGAGTGGCGTGAGACTCTAAAGTTTATCGGTTTCTCATGCGAATCCGTAAAAGCGAAGAAGCCTGCTCTGGATAAGTTCTTCTACAACTTGCTCCGTATAGCAAATTATGAGGACATGCTTCCGGACAACATGAAGTCTTTCCTCAATGAAATGAACAACCACAATGCAGACATACGAGAGGTGCTTGATAATCCTCTGGCTGTTTTCATGAATGTGTACGCACCTTATCTGGATGGCTTCTCCGATGTGGAATGCGAGGAAATTAAAAACTCTATCAGCTCGGAAATGTTCACCGCTTCTGCAACGGCAAGCAATGCCACGGTAAAGAAAGCGGCAGACGATTACCGAAAAAATCAGGTGAAATCTCAGCTCTATAAGCTGTGGAGCGATAAAACCGGCGGCAGCAAGAGCCCCCGTGCATGGTCGGAAAAACATCGCACACCTATTCTGTGTTGCATAAAGGCTGAACATTATGCCGACGCGAAAAAGGCTTTCAGTACACTCAACAGCAGCACACAGAGTGAGGCTGACATTAAAGATGCCCTGGTTTTCCTGCAAAGGGCTGAATTCTTTGAGGATATTGCTTCTTCAGATTATCGAGACAAGTGGTTTTCAAAGCGTATCATTGGCGATTACGCAAGCCTTCTTCCCGATATTGATTCTGTCAGAGATATTCTGGAAGGTACTGGCCTCAGCGCATACGAGTGGAACGATAATCCCACCATTAGAAGCAAGGTGTCCGAACTGGCAAACGCAGAGTACAACGCAGGCGGCAGTGACAAGGTTGTGGATATTATCGAAAGCATGGACGATGCCGAGCTGAAAAAGTGGCTCACTGATATTGTCAGAAAGGACATGGGTCTTGGCGTAAAGATCATCATTAACAAGGAGGAATAAGCGATGCTTTGCCCAGAAGTGCAAAATTACATATCAGTAGCAAAAGGGCTTCCGTTTTTCTATGTCGTTGGTGATGAGAACTACTGTTCTGTGCTGGATGAACTGAAGCAAGCAGATGTCTCCGTGGTGAGAATGAGCGATTTTTGCTTTAAGGACGACAAGTTTCCGAGCGTTGATGAATTAGTGGATTATTTTCGCACCTCCGATGTGGATTATCGGGATAATAAATTCGTCGTCGTCGGACTTGGCGAATATTTGGCGTTAAGAGGGTCTGTTTTTGCGGATAGAGAGCTCCACCGATTGAAGAATACTACTCTTGGGAACGCAAGAGCCATTCTTCTGTTGAGAGGAGTATCGGCGCAGGCAGCAAAAATCATCCGCGATGATAACAAGATGATGGATCAGCAGCGTGCATACATTTCGGAGGACGCTCTTACAAACATCTCCATTACAAACATGCCTGCTGATGTTGGACTTGTAGCAAAGCCCGGAATTAAAGCTTTGCTACACGCCTTGGAAGATGGTGTCTGCGGAAATGTGGACGCGAGCACTTCTTTGATGCTTGAGCAGTCTTTATTCCCTATGACTACACTCACAGGAGCATTTTCTGTTGTAAAGAGGTTGGTAAATAATACTATCCTAGATACCAGCCTTGGCACTGATGAGCAGTGGCAACAGTTGCTGAAAGAGCTTAATAAAAGCGGCAAAAATATTCAAACGGTGTTTAGCAAAAATGAAATTGATGAAAGAATTCTCGATGACCTATGCCTTGCTGTTTCAGGGCTTGAATATCGCAACTGGCTTGTATTTCTGTACTTTAAGCTGAATATTGAGCAGCTGCAAAATGCTTACTTAAGGTTCGTTGTTGAGGCGACCGAAAGCTTTGAAAACTTCAAAACAAACCTGATGGTAATGATTACCGAGTTTTCTCACAAAGATCGAGACTTTCGACGGTTATATGATGACAGAAAACGACTTCTTAAAGATTTTCCTGAGGAGGATGTTGCTGTCTTTGTGAGAGCTAATGAAGTGGACCCCGACGAGAGCATCTATAGACTGACCGACAATACTCTTCTGGAGAAAAAAACGGCAGTCAAATGGGTTGCACAACACGGCTTATGCGAGGCAATATCTTATGTGTATCCCGCACTTGATGATTATCTGAAAAAGTATATCTTTGATAGTCCGGTTCTCGCAACCGAACTTACCGAATATTTTGATGCTTATAAGCAGCAGAAGGTTTCAAACCGGATCTCAGATGATTTCATTACGCTTGTAGAGAAGTACGCTTCCGGCATCTCTTATGCGAAGCTGCCGACCAGAGATAATGCGATTAAAGCTATTGCAGACAAGGATAATGCTTATCTGTATTGGATTGATGCGCTGGGCGTGGAATACATGTCTTACATCACTGCTCTTGCAAGGAAAAAAGGACTGTCGATTCATACGGACTTTGTCCGCTCGGATTTACCGACCATCACAGCTATCAATAAGCAATTTTATGAACAGTGGCCAAACGATAGAAAGTTTAAAGAGGAAACGCTCGATAACATCAAGCACAAGGAAAAAGGTGGCTACTTCTTCACCAACGATGAAGACCCGATTCATATTCCGGCTGAGCTGGATGTAATTGAGAAAGCTATGAATACAGCCGCGATGGAACTGGGAATGCATCACTATAAGTCTTTTGTTATTGCAAGCGATCATGGCGCGTCCAGATTAGCCGTCATCAGAAAGCAGGAAGTGCCTTATGAAACTGACACCAAGGGCGAGCACTCCGGGCGTTGCTGCAAGTCGTTCGACGATTGCGATGTTCCGTATAAGGTGGAAGAAAACGGTTTTATCGTATTATCAGATTACGGAAGATTTCGTGGAAGCCGTCCTGCCAACGTGGAAGTACATGGCGGAGCCAGTCTTGAAGAAATTGTTGTGCCGGTGATTACGCTGACACTAAAGAAGCAAGCCGGTGTTCAGATTAAGGTTATTCACCCGGATGGTATTACTGCAGATAGACGTGAGGGTGTTACCTTAAACTTGTATATCTCGGATGTTGATTCGCAGGAGAATATATCTCTCGTCGTTGAAGATAAGCAGTACAAAGGCATCTCTGATGATGGCATCCATTATACTTTTGCTTTAAAAGAAATAAAACGTGCAAAGCAGAAGCCATACTCAGCCGATGTTTTTGACGGATCAGATTTAATAGGCAGTATTTCTTTCAAGGTGAAAGGCAAGACTGCAACGGTCAAAGACGACTTTGACTTCGGCGAAGATTTTTAAGGAGGGACACTATGGAGCTTTCTGAAAAGCTAAGAGATAATTTTGACGAGATGGTCGTCTACAAAGATTTGAAGAAAACGAACTTCTTTTCCACCTTGAGTCTCCCTGCTTTCATGCGCGATTGGCTGCTTAAAAAGTTTGAAGACGATGAGGGTGAATTTGACAAGGATGATCTCGCCAGATTTGTGAAAAAGTTCATTCCGCGCAAAGACGACTGGAATGCTATTAAAAACGATATTGTTATTGAAGGTAAGAATGTCAAATTTCTTGCTAAGGTATCTGTCAATATTGATATTAGAACCGGCGAAGTATCCTTTTCCCTCCCGGATTTCGGACTCGGTTTTAAGGAAACGATCATCGAAAGCGATGTTTGGGATTCATGCAAGGAAGATCTTGTGAAGGGAAGAGACATCTGGGGTATGGTAGAGCTTGGATACCGCTCTCCGGATGACTTTGACTTTACTTTTGAGTATGGGAGGAAAACCTCCAAGGCTAAAAACTCGAAGGACGGAAAAATTAAGCTTGTTTCATTCAAAAACTTCTGTCCGTATGATATTGACCTTGAGGACTATAAAGATGCTCGCAATGAGTTTACCACCGATGAATGGATTGATGTGATTCTTGGAGCTGTTGACTATAATGCTGCCGGATAT
>OKTX01000271.1_pt1 | contig 40634 bp, 40 predicted proteins | sample 1606261 | NCBI WGS metagenome assembly OKTX01 (sample SAMEA3879543, study PRJEB24766) | human gut metagenome | biome: human-associated habitat; feature: feces | place: USA | collected 1985/1987 | reverse complement strand
CGTGACAGGCATGTATTCTAACCAACTGAACTAACGCACCATTATTTCATTTTATTGTTGCTATCTCTCTCGATTGCGGTTGCAAAGGTAGGCATTTTTTTTATATCTGCAACAGTTAAGAAGAAAAAAAATCATCTTTTTTTTAACATAGGTTGATTATAAGAGATTTATATTACCTTTGCATAAGAATTTTAAAAGCAAGAAACATGAAAAATACCCCGATTGAACGTAAATTAATCGATGAAACCATTGAAAAATTCAATATAGCAGACTTTTCCAAAGCTACTATCCGCGAAGTTAAAGCCATTGCAGCCAATGCAGAAGCAGCCTCAGGTGTAGAATTTATCAAAATGGAAATGGGCGTACCCGGACTTCCACCTTCTGCAGTAGGTGTGGAAGCAGAGGTCAAAGCTCTGCAGAACGGTATTGCCAGCCTCTACCCCGACATCAATGGATTGCCTGCATTAAAAGAAGAAGCCTCCCGTTTTATCAAAGCTTTTATCAATGTGGAAATTGCTCCCGAAGGTTGCGTACCCGTTACTGGATCCATGCAAGGCACCTTCGCTTCTTTCCTTACTTGCAGCCAATGCGACGGGGAAAAAGATACAATTCTCTTTATTGATCCCGGTTTTCCTGTGCAAAAGCAACAGTTGGCAGTTATGGGACAGAAGTATGAAACATTTGATGTTTATGATTACCGCGGTGAGAAATTGAAGGAAAAGTTGGAAAGCTATCTCAAAAAAGGAAATATCTCGGCCATTGTTTACTCAAATCCCAATAATCCCAGCTGGATTTGCCTGAAAGAGGAAGAACTGCGCATTATCGGCGAACTCGCCACTCAATATGACGTTATCGTATTGGAAGATCTTGCTTATTTCGCCATGGACTTCCGTCAAGATTTGAGTAAACCGTTCGAAGCACCTTACCAACCTTCCGTGGCACACTATACAGACCTCTATGTACTACTTATTTCCGGTTCCAAAGCTTTCAGCTATGCCGGACAGCGCATTGGCGTGAGTTGCATCTCCGACAAGCTTTACCACCGTGCCTACCCGGGACTGACAAAACGGTATGGAGGCGGTACATTCGGAACCGTATTCATTCACCGCATACTTTATGCACTTTCTTCCGGTACAAGCCACTCTGCGCAATATGCACTTGCCGCCATGCTGAAAGCTGCCAATGAAGGAAAATATAATTTTCTTGACGAAGTGAAAGTCTATGGTGAACGTGCCCGCCGCCTGAAAGAAATCTTCCTGCGTCATGGTTTCCATCTGGTATATGATAACGATCTGGGCGAACCTGTGGCAGACGGTTTCTATTTTACCATCGGCTATCCGGGCATGACGAGTGGAGAGCTTGCCAAAGAATTGATGTATTATGGGGTAAGCGCCATTTCATTGGTAACCACCGGCAGCCATCAGGAAGGTTTGCGTGCCTGCACCTCCTTCATCCAAGACCATCAATATGCGCAACTAGACGAGCGCATGGCCGTTTTTGCAGAAAATCATCCCACAAAATAAAAGAGACAGAATCTCACTTGCCCATACCGGTATCCCGCCACAATTGGGATACCGGTATTTTTATTGAGGCCGTCACAGCCCATAGCCGTAAGCTGCAGATTCAGGTCCTATCTCCCCCAATAGTTAAGAAAGAGCCTTTTTAGGTGAAAAACAAGAGATATAATTTGTCTTTCACTAAATCTTTTGTATATTAGTGGCATGTATAGCAATACGGACATATTCAAAATAGAAACTAATCATATAGTTCCTGCTCAAGGGAAAATCTTAATTTCCGAGCCGTTTCTGTGTGATTACATATTTGGACGTTCCGTAATCCTGCTTGTAGATCATACCAAAGAAGGAACAATGGGATTAGTGCTAAACAAGCCCCTACCCTTATTCTTGAATGATATATTACAGGATTTCAACTATCAAGAGAACATACCTATATATAAAGGCGGGCCGCTAAGTACAGACACCTTATTTTACCTGCACACGCTGGAGGGTATAACCGACTCTCTCCCCATCTCCAACGGGCTCTATCTGAATGGTGATTTCAACGCTATAAAAGAGTACATATTACAGGGAAATCCCATAAAAGGTAAAATACGCTTCTTCCTAGGCTATTCCGGTTGGGAATATGAACAACTACACCGAGAACTTGAAGAAAACACCTGGCTGGTAAGCACAGAAAGCAAGGATACCATTATGGATGAAAATGCCGGTACAGAACTTTGGAAGAATTCACTCGGAAGATTGGGAAGCAAATACGAACTGTGGTCACGCTTCCCCCAAATACCGGCATTGAACTGATTATTCGCGAAGCCGCTGCAGTAAGACCACATCCTTGAACTTTCCACCTACACACCACCACTCTTTCAGCAGACCACACTCGCTGAAGCCACAGGATTTGAACAGTTGCACGCTCACTTCATTGTCTGTGGCAACATGTGCAGTAAGCTGCCGCAAAAAAAGAAAGCCGAATGCGTAGTCACACAAAAGTTTCAATGCCTCCTTGGCATAACCATTACCCTGGTATTCCTTCCGGACTGCGATACCTACTTCTCCCCGTGAATGCAAAGGAGCAAAATCCGTTATATCTATCGTCCCTACTACAGCAGCATCTTCCCGGCGCTCAATCATCATACGGAGCTGGCGGTCAGCAAACATGTCACACTGCGAATTCTCTATATATTGCCTGAGCACAAATTTAGAATAAGGCACATTGAAATTGGTTACGTCCCAAGTCTGGGGATCGTTCTCCATGGCATACATTATCTCAAGATCTTCCGGCTCCATTGCACGGAGGTGCAGACACTCACCCATAAAATATGGTGTATTCATATTTACAATCAGTTCAGTACAAGTATTTTTATTCTTCTTTATTGATATGCAGCTCCTTACGCAAACGTTCCTCACTAGGAAAACAGAACAGGGAGGCTGTCAGGGCAATCAATGCGCAGAGCACTCCCTTATTGCTCAACATCATATAATAGGTAAAGAAGCCTGCCAACACTGGCACAGCCAGCAATGCCAACCGTACACCACTCCAAAAGGCATAAAGTCTGAGAGCCTGTGAAATGCTCACAACGTCTATTTTTTTTGTAAGGACCCATGAAAAGAGTTTCAAGGAAACGGGCACACAAGAGGCCGTCAACAGAATAGTCAGCGTTTCGGCAAAATAAGTAGCACGTACATCATCAGCATAGACACCCACCCATGCCCCTCCGGTCTCCCCCAATATGACAAGAAGAATAGGTAACACCCAGAAATAGGCGAAAGAAGTCCGCGTCCGCTTTGCGGCTTGTTTTATTTGTTGTTCCATCTTATTTAAATGAGATTTGTCCAATTGATATTTGAGGCTACCGCCTCTCACTACGTCACTCCCGTAAAAGGAGTACGGTTAACAATACTTCGTCCGAGGGTAATTTCATCGGCATATTCCAATTCATCGCCGACAGAAATGCCACGGGCTATAACAGAAAGCTTCACACCCAACTTTTCCAGTTTCCGATAAATATAGAAGTTAGTGGTATCTCCTTCCATAGTAGTGCTCAAAGCAAGTATCACCTCTTTTATATCTCCGGAAGAAACCCGCTGCACAAGACTTTCTATCTGCAAATCGCCGGGGCCTATCCCATCCATCGGAGATATAACGCCTCCCAACACATGGTATAACCCACGAAACTGCTGGGTGGCCTCCACGGCCATGACATCACGTATATTCTCTACCACACAGACCACGGAAGAATCACGTTGCGGATTGGAACAGATGCGGCATGTCTCCGTATCCGAGATGTTATGGCATACTTTACAGTACTTCACCTCATGCTTCAATGTAACGATGGCATTACCGAAAGCCTCTACCACCGCCGTATCTTGACGCAACAGATGAAGTACCAGCCTCATGGCAGTCTTACGTCCTATACCGGGCAATTTGGCAAACTCACTCACCGCCTTCTCCAATAATATCGAGGGATATTGTCCATTCATATCTAAAAACTTCCTATTGGTGGACAAAGATAAACAGAATTCCGCATTATGGATGAAGTTTTTGAAATAAGTATTACCTTTGCGCAGGCAATAAAATGCTATTTGCTTTATTTACAACGTAAAACAAACTATTTAATTGACATAACAGATGGAAATATCAAACGCTGAATTCGTCATCAGCAACACAGACGTAGAGAAATGTCCCGCAGGTACGTTTCCAGAATATGCCTTCATCGGACGCTCAAACGTAGGAAAATCCAGCCTCATCAATATGCTGACAGGGCGTAAAGGACTCGCCATGACTTCTTCCACACCGGGAAAGACCATGCTCATCAACCATTTCCTTATCAACAAGAACTGGTATCTTGTCGATCTGCCCGGCTATGGATATGCCAAACGAGGACAAAAAGGCCAGGAACAGATTCAACGCATCATTGAGAGCTACATACTCCGGCGCAAACAAATGACCAATCTCTTTGTTCTGATTGACAGCCGCCTGGACCCACAGGCTATTGACCTTGACTTTATAGAGTGGCTGGGCGAAAACGGCATTCCTTTTTCCATAGTATTCACCAAAGCCGACAAGTTGAAAGGCGGCAGACTGAATACCCATATCAACCTGTACCTCAAGAAGCTGCATGAACAATGGGAGGAGCTCCCCCCCTACTTCATCACCTCTTCCGAAAACCGTATGGGACGTAAGGAGTTATTAGACTATATTGAAAAAATAAATAAAGAACTGAACAGTAAGTAAAACCAATTAAACAATGAAGAGATTTATTTTCTGGCAGTTGTTCGTCGCTGCCGTGTTTATGACCACCAATAGTCAGGCACAATCCCTTAAAGATTTGTTCAACAAAGGGAACATTGAGAAAGCCGTCAATGCCGTAACGGGAAAAAACACCGCCGATATGACAGGCACATGGTCCTTTACAGGTTCCGCCATTGAGTTTGAATCAGACAACCTTCTACAGAAAGCAGGAGGCGCCGTCGCCGCCACCGCCGCAGAGAAGAAACTGGACGAACAACTGGCAAAAGTGGGAATCAGAGCCGGACAGATGACGTTTACTTTCAATGCCGACAGCACTTTCTGTGCAAAGCTGGGACAAAAAAACATGAAAGGAAGCTATTCCTACAACGCATCTACCCATAAGGTGAACCTGAAATTCGCAAAGCTGATAGGGATGAACGCCAAAATGAACTGTACTTCCGACAATATGGATTTATTATTCGAATCGGACAAGCTATTGAAACTGATAACTTTTCTTTCCAGCAAAAGCAGCAATGCTACCTTAAAGTCCATAGGCTCGCTGGCCGACAGCTACGACGGCATGATGCTTGGATTTTCCTTACGGAAACAATAACCGACGAAACACAAAAAGCCCCGCAGGTGATTCACCTGCGGGGCTTTTTGCCTCAAATAAAAAATAAGAGAAAGAGCGGAAAACGAGACTCGAACTCGCGACCCTAACCTTGGCAAGGTTATGCTCTACCAACTGAGCTATTTCCGCAAATATCCGCCTTCGGTCTTTAACTATTTCTCAGCTGTTTCCCGATTGCGGATGCAAAGGTAGTGCTTTTTTCTAAACTTCCAAAAGTTTTCTATACTTTTTATAGCACTTTTATTACATTATTTCATCAATTTCCTCATAATCAATACAAACCAAAAGTTTTTTTAATTACCATCAGGACATGCGATCACGATAGTCCTCATACCGGAAATCTTTATATACTTCCAATGTATTATCTGTATGCCAAATAGCGATAGAAGGGTGATGGATTCCATTAAACATATTTGTTTTTACCATAGTGTAATGAATCATATCTTCCAGAACAATGCGTTCTCCTACCTGTAACGGATGGTCAAAACGCCAGCTACCCATATAGTCGCCACTTAAACAACTGTTTCCACCCAAACGGTAGATATTCTCTTCCGTTAAAGCTGTTTTTATCGCATCGACAGGTAAAGCTTCGGCACCACGCACTGCCGGCTGATAGGGCATTTCAAGACAATCGGGCATGTGACAAGTAAAACTAACATCCAGAATCGCAGTTTTTATCCCCCGGTTTTCCACTATATCGACAACAGAAGCGACCAAAGGTCCGGTCTGCCAAGTAAAAGCCGAACCCGGTTCTAAAATAATCTCCAAATGAGGATAACGGGCTTTCAATCCTTTTAATAAAGAAATAAGATGCTCCGTATCATAATCTTTACGTGTCATCAGGTGCCCCCCTCCCAAATTCAACCATTTTATTTGTGGGAACCAACGGGCAAACGTCTCTTCTATGTGCTGCAAAGTATGTTCCAATTCATAAGAACTGGATTCACAATGACAATGACAATGGAAGCCTTCGATACCCTCCGGTAAAGTCTCGGGAAGCAAATCGGCCGTCACCCCAAAACGTGTACCGGGAGCACAAGGATTATAAAGTTCCACCTCTACTTCCGAATATTCAGGATTAATACGGATACCACAGGATATCTTTTCTCCAGAGGCCTTAACCATAGAATAAAAACGCCGGAACTGACTGAAGGAGTTAAAGGTTATATGACTGCTGCATTGCATGATAACCGGAAAATCAGTATCCGTATACGCCGGAGAATAAGTATGGGCCTTACTGCCAAATTCTTCATATGCCAAACGGGCTTCATATACAGAGCTAGCTGTAGTATAACGGATGTATTCCCTAAAAACGGGAAATGATTTCCACATGGCAAAAGATTTGAAAGCCAAGATGATCTCAACTCCGGCCCGGTCTGCCACACTCTTTATCAAACTCAGATTCTTTCTGAGCAATGCTTCATCCATCACATAGCATGGAGAAGGTACTTTATGGATATCTATCATTTTTGTATCAGAATTCTATTAGAATATTTATTCCACAACTTTGAACCGGGCGAATTTCAGCAATAATTGTTTCTCTCCGGCATTCCGGAAACGGACAGTCGCCTTGCTGTTCTCACCGGTTCCTTCCACTTTTATCACATCGCCTATTCCAAAGCGTTCATGCTCTATCACCTGCCCTGCCAGCACATTCACCGGCAAGGTTCCCGCCGCGGACGGCTTTGAGACCGTAGCAAGACCTACCTTAGTCAAATTGCGCGGCACACTGGGACGGATAATCTCAGCTTTCGGTCTTTCTCCAACAAAAAATGATTTCTGACCACCAGACAAATTTGATGAAGAACGCCCATAAGAAGGCTGCGAAGCAGATTCGTCAAACAAGAAACGAGACGCACGTTCATTTTGCTCACGACAGAAACGGCTGGCTCTCTCGTCTATTCTCCGGGCCATCTGTTCCTCCTGAGGCAGCTTCAGGAAATGTACATCAATATCTTTCAAGAAACGGCTCGGGCTACTGAACTCCATCTTTCCATATTTAAACCGGCTCTTGGCAAAAGACAAATAGCAATGCTCCTCGGCACGTGTAATCGCCACATAAAACAAGCGGCGCTCCTCTTCCAATTCCTTATACGAATTGAGTGACAAAGCACTGGGAAACAAGTTCTCTTCCAACCCAACTACAAAAACGTTTTTAAACTCCAAGCCTTTAGCAGAGTGAATGGTCATCAAGGTTATCTTCTCAGCATCCTCCTCTTTCTCGTTATCCTGGTCTGTCAGCAGAGAAACCTCCGACAGGAAATCCGTCAACAGGATGTTCTCATTCCCTTCTTCTTCACGGATTGCACAAAAATCATGCATACCGTTTATCAGTTCTTCAATATTCTCCTGACGGCTCAGGTTTTCCGGATCATTGCTCTGATAAATCTCATTCATAATGCCGGACTGACGAACAATCATTGCCCCCAATTCATATGCATTCTTTTTCGGGATCTCCACTATAAAACTTTTTACCAGTTCACGAAACCCCTGTAACTTGGTATGCATCCCCTTGTTAATATTCAAGCCGTATGCCAACGGCTCTTCCAAAACCATCCAAAGACTAACATGATGCTGTGCAGCCGCATCAATAACTTTGTTCAACGTAGTATCCCCGATTCCTCGCGCCGGATAATTCAATACCCGCTTAAAAGCCTCCTCATCATTCGGATTTACCGCCAGACGAAAGTAAGAAATAACGTCTTTAATCTCCTTGCGTTGATAAAAAGAAAGTCCTCCATAAATTTTATAAGGTAGGCTACGCTTCCGCAAAGCCTCCTCGAAAATACGGCTTTGAGCATTTGTACGGTATAAAATAGCAAAATCATTATAAGAATAATGTTCCCGTGAACGCAGTTTCACAATCTGGTTGGCAACAATCTCCCCTTCCTCCACATCACTGTAGGCATTGAAAACTCCGATAGGCTCCCCCTTCGCTTTTTCTGAAAATACCTCCTTCTTTATCTGCTCGCTATTTTTCTCTATCAGGCTGTTTGCCGCACACACAATGGTCTGGGTAGAACGATAGTTCTGCTCCAGTTTAAAAAGCTTGGCCCCCTTATACAGTTGAGTAAATTTCAATATATTGTCAATATTAGCCCCTCGGAAGGAATAAATACTCTGCGCATCATCCCCCACCACGCATACACGCTGATGCTCCTGGGTAAGCTGAAGCACAATGCTGTGTTGCGCAAAATTGGTGTCCTGATACTCATCCACCAGCACATAACGAAACTGCTCCGCATACTTACGGCAAATTTCAGGATGATCGCGGAATAACATATAAGTATAAAGCAGCAAATCATCAAAATCCATCGCATCGCTTTGACGGCAACGTTCCCAATATTGCCGGTAAATATCACGGGTGGCGGGTACTTTGGCATTCAAATCATACTGATAAAGCTCTGCGTTCGAAACATATGCATCAGGAAAAACCAAATGATTTTTCGCATTGCTGATACGCGCCTGTATCAACCCTGATTTATAGGTTTTATCATCCAATTGCATTTCTTTTACAATAGACTTGATCAAACTCTTCGAATCTGAAGAATCATAGATGGTAAAATTGGAGCTAAAACCGATAACCTGTGCCTCACACCGCAGGATACGCGAAAAAATGGAATGGAACGTCCCCATCCATAAATAGCGTGCCTGATCGCCCACCTGACGGGCTATACGCTCTTTCATTTCGCGAGCAGCCTTATTGGTAAAAGTCAATGCCAAAATAGACCAAGGAGTATATCCCTGCTCCAGTAAATAAGCTATCTTATAAGTCAGCACGCGTGTTTTCCCCGAACCTGCTCCAGCTATCACCAAAGAGGGACCCTCGTTGTAAAGCACTGCATCGCGCTGGCTTTCATTCAATTCTTCTAAATAATTCGTCATAAATTTCACCTTTCGCCTGCAAAGATAGAGAAAGTTTGAGTTTATCAGAACAATTCCATGCCCAATAATGTTATTATGATAGAAGTTTAATTAAAACCTCGACTAAAAATGAATATATTATTAACCACTTTAATTTCATTAGTTATGACTTACGAAATGCCAAAACTCCCGTATGCAAATAACGGACTCGAACCTGTAATCAGTCAGGCTACTATAGACTACCATTATGGCAAGCACTTACAAACATATGTAAACAATTTGAACTCTTTAGTTCCAGGTACGGAATTTGAAGGAAAGTCCGTAGAGGAAATTGTTACATCAGCTCCCGACGGAGCGATATTCAATAACGCCGGACAAGTATTAAACCATACATTATATTTCCTTCAGTTCACCCCCAAACCCAGCAAGTATGAACCGTCCGGAAAACTAGCAGAAGCCATCAACCGAGACTTCGGAAGCTTTGAAAACTTCAAGAAAGAATTCAACACCGCTTCCACAGGACTGTTCGGTTCGGGCTGGGCTTGGCTTTCTGTAGACAAGCAGGGAAAACTACATATCACCAAAGAACCTAACGGAAGCAACCCGTGGCGTGCAGGACTGAAACCATTGCTGGGTTTCGATGTATGGGAACATGCTTACTATCTGGATTACCAGAACCGCCGTGCAGATCATGTGAACAAGTTATGGGAAATCATTGACTGGGATGTAGTAGAAAAACGTCTATAAAAGGACCCTTAACTATACATCATAATAAGGCTGCCTCGCCCCTATTCATTCAGGGAGCGGGGCAATCTGCTTTAAGATGCAAAGATACAGCAGATATGCATTCATCCTTTTACAAGAATAAACAAGCACAATGCAAGATAATCATAAAAAAACATTCTTCCACAAAAAATAAAGCAGTCTGTTGTAGCATTATTCATTTCTTTCCCATATCTTTGCCATCGTAAAACAAAGGGGTGCCCCACGTAAACAGCGGACGGGCTGAGATTATACCCTGTGAACCTGATGCGGTTAGTACCGCCGAAGGGATTGTTACTTCTTACCTCATACCATCCGGTCAAAAAGCAACTCTTTGTATTTACAAGTAAATTCATAAACTGATATTATAGTATGAAACTGACAGTAAACAGCAAAGAAACCGAAGTAAAGGACGGATGCACCGTAGCCGAACTTTCCACCTTTCTGACACTTCCTGAGAAAGGTATCGCCATAGCGGTAAACAACCGGATGGTCCCCCGTATAGAGTGGGAGAAATGTGTGTTACACCCCAATGACAGTCTGGTAGTCATTAAAGCTGCATGTGGAGGATAAGACCGTGGAACTTCAATTCATCACTCACTTCACCGACACATATTCCTATTATGATTCCGCACGCATGGCCTTGGAAGGCGGTTGCCGCTGGATCCAGCTACGTATGAAAGACACTTCCGTTGACGAAGTGGAACGGGAAGCCATACGTCTGCAAGGCTTATGCAAAGACTACGGAGCAACATTTATCATAGACGACCACGTGGAGTTGGTCAATAAAATTCATGCCGACGGAGTGCATTTGGGAAAAAAGGATATGCCCGTAGCCGAAGCACGGAAAATATTAGGAAAAGAATTCATCATCGGAGGCACCGCCAATACATTTGACGATGTAAAGATGCATTACGAAGCTGGAGCTGACTACATCGGCTGTGGCCCGTTCCGTTTTACTACCACAAAAAAGGCTCTCTCTCCAGTGCTGGGACTAGAAGGTTACCGTTCCATTATTCAGCAAATGAACGAGGCAGATATCCACCTGCCCATCGTCGCCATCGGGGGAATTACTTTGGAAGATATCCCTTCCATCATGGAAACGGGAATCACCGGCATTGCTTTGAGCGGAACCATACTCCGGGCGAAAGACCCGGTAGCGGAAACTAAACGAATCATGAATTTATAATAAAATCACAAAATACAATGAAGAAACTGATTATAGCTGAAAAAGAATTTAATTCCCGTTTATTTCTGGGAACCGGTAAATTCAATTCAAACACCGTAATGGAAGAAGCCATTCTGGCATCAGGATGTGAAATGGTAACCGTAGCCATGAAACGCATTGAATTGGACGATAAGGAAGATGATATGCTGAAACATATCATTCACCCTCACATACAGCTATTGCCCAATACCTCCGGTGTGCGCACAGCCGAAGAAGCCGTCTTTGCCGCACAAATGGCCCGCGAGGCTTTTGGCACCAACTGGCTGAAACTGGAAATCCATCCCGATCCGCGCTACTTGTTGCCGGATTCTACCGAAACATTGAAAGCAACCGAGGAACTAGTCAAACTAGGTTTCGTCGTATTGCCCTATTGTCAGGCAGATCCTACATTGTGCAAACGGCTGGAAGAGGTAGGAGCAGCAACTGTCATGCCGCTTGCCGCCCCCATCGGGACAAACAAAGGCTTGCAGACACGTGACTTCCTGCGCATCATTATCGAACAAGCTTCCGTTCCTGTGGTAGTGGACGCCGGAATAGGTGCCCCCAGCCATGCTGCCGAAGCGATGGAAATGGGCGCGGACGCCTGTCTGGTCAATACAGCCATCGCAGTAGCCGGTCAGCCGGTAGTCATGGCAACAGCCTTCAAGGAAGCTGTCATTGCCGGACGCCGCGCTTATGAAGCAGGCTTAGGAGCAGTAGGACAGAACTTGATCGCATCTGCCTCATCCCCTTTAACTTCATTCTTAGATTAAACAGAAATATGATGGACAAAAAGCAAGATCAAAAAGCATACGCTCATGCCGAAAAGGCATATATGCAAGGAACCCTGTTTTCATACATCAAAGTAGGAATGCAGAAAGTAAACCTGACTCCTACTGTGAATATAGTGAACGGTGAAAAAGTAACAACGCCCAATGCTCCCGTTTATATTTATGACACCAGCGGCCCATTCAGTGACCCCAATATGGAAATCGATCTGAAAAAAGGACTTCCCCGTATGCGCGAAAGCTGGATTACCGGACGGGGAGACGTAGAACAACTGCCCTCCATCACTTCAGAATACGGAAAGATGCGCCGCGACGATAAAAGTCTGGACCACCTGCGCTTTGAACACATCGCCCTGCCCTATCGTGCCAAAGCTGGAAAGGCCATCACACAAATGGCATACGCCAAAGCCGGCATCGTTACACCGGAAATGGAATATGTAGCCATCCGTGAAAACATGAATTGCCGGGAACTGGGCATCGACACCTTTATCACCCCTGAATTCGTACGTGATGAAATAGCCGCAGGGCGTGCCGTACTTCCCGCCAATATCAACCACCCCGAAAGCGAGCCTATGATTATCGGCAGGAACTTTTTAGTGAAGATCAACACGAACATCGGAAACTCCGCCACCACTTCCTCCATTGACGAAGAGGTGGAAAAAGCCGTGTGGAGCTGCAAATGGGGAGGTGACACCCTGATGGATCTCTCGACCGGCGATAACATTCACGAAACACGCGAATGGATTGTCCGCAACTGTCCTGTCCCCGTAGGTACCGTACCTATCTATCAGGCATTAGAGAAAGTAAACGGTAAAGTAGAGGATCTGAATTGGGAGATTTATAAAGATACATTAATCGAACAATGCGAACAAGGAGTGGATTACTTTACCATCCATGCCGGAATACGCCGCCAAAATGTACATCTGGCTGACAAACGTTTGTGCGGCATCGTAAGCCGCGGAGGCAGCATCATGAGCAAGTGGTGTCTGGTACATGACAAGGAAAGTTTCTTATATGAGCATTTTGACGACATCTGTGATATTCTGGCACAATACGATGTAGCCGTATCCTTGGGTGACGGACTTCGTCCGGGCTGTATCGCTGATGCCAATGACGAGGCACAGTTTGCCGAACTAGATACCATGGGTGAACTTGTACTCCGCGCATGGGACAAAAACGTACAGGCATTCATTGAGGGACCGGGACATGTACCTTTGCATAAAATCAAAGAAAACATGGAACGCCAGATCTCTCACTGCCACAATGCACCGTTCTACACCCTCGGTCCGCTGGTAACGGACATCGCTCCGGGATATGACCATATCACTTCGGCCATCGGTGCCGCACAAATCGGCTGGCTGGGCACTGCTATGCTATGCTATGTCACCCCGAAAGAACATTTGGGATTGCCCAACAAAGAAGATGTACGCGTTGGTGTCATCACTTACAAGATTGCCGCCCATGCAGCCGATCTGGCGAAAGGGCATCCGGGCGCACAGATCCGTGACAATGCTTTAAGCAAGGCACGTTACGAATTCCGTTGGCGCGACCAGTTCCATCTGAGTCTGGATCCCGACCGCGCTTTGGAATACTTCAATGAAGGCCGCCATACGGACGGTGAGTACTGTACCATGTGCGGCCCCAACTTCTGCGCCATGAAACTGAGCCGCGACTTGAAGAACGTGGGTAATTAAACAGCTGACTTTGTGAAAACTATGGAAGATTTCAAGAAAGCACTTGAAGGAACTTTAGGAAGAAAACACATAGACAACATAGTGGATCAAGTAGCCGGCTCCCCCGACCGCTTTGATGCTCTTTATACTCTGACACAGCATGAAGAAACAAAGATAGCTTGGCATGCCACTTGGGCTTGTGAAAAACTGAGCATCCTCCTCCCTTCCCTATTGATGGATAAAAGGGAGGAACTGATGCTGCGGGCCATGCAATGCCCCCATGACGGAACAAGACGTCTGCTACTGAATATCCTTCATCATCTTCCTGTCCCAAAGCCTGTCAACGCAGCTTTCTTTGATTTCTGCCTTCAAGGCATGCTGTCTTCTGCCGAAAGCGCATCCGGACAAGCTGTCTGCATGAAACTTGCCTACGACATCTGCCTGGAAGAACCGGAACTGACAGGAGAACTGAAAGCATACTTGGAAAATATGGAACCGGAATACTATACGGTCGCCGTGCAATGTGCCCGCAACAACATCCTAAAAAAAATAAGGAAATGAAGATATTGATACTCAACGGAAGCCCACGTAACCAAGGACTTATCAGCCAAATGCTGGACATCATGACCGAAGAAGCCCGCATACGTGGCGCCGAAGTGGAAGTAATACCCATCCGTAAATTGCAGGTGCACCCCTGTACAGGATGCATGGCTTGCCGCAGCCGACAGACCTGTGTCCTACCCGAAGACGACGCGCAGCACACGCTTCAAAAGATACAATGGGCAGACGTGCTGATCGTTGGCTCACCTTGCTATTGGGGAAATATGAACGGACATATGAAAGTAGTGTTCGACCGCATCGTGTACGGCATGATGGGAGAAAGTCCGAAAGGGCTCCCTCAAGCGTTGCATAAAGGCAAGAAAGCAGTCATCGTAAGCACCTGCTCCACCCCATGGCCATTCAATATCTGGTTTAACCAGACACGCGGCGTAGTAAAAGCGTTGCGCGAAATTCTGAAGTGGAGCGGATTCTCTATCAAAGGCGTTATCCAGAAGGGAGGAACAAAACAACATCCCGAACTGACGGAAAACGACAAAAAGAAATGTAGAAAAATAATAAGGAAATTATAGCTTGAAGCCTGATAAAATGCCGGAAAGGCTTAAACAGACTTTTATAAAAGCAAAATCATCTTATGAACAATAACAAGAAAAAATAACAATCATGTTTTCAGAAGAACTTGAAAAAATAGATTGGGAAAAGATCACCAAAGCCATCTACTCCAAAACCGAACATGACGTGCTCCGCGCCCTTGGTAAGGAACATTGCGATGTGGACGACTTTATGGCACTCATCTCCCCCGCAGCAGCAAAATACCTAGAGCCGATGGCGCAACTAAGCAAAAGATATACCGAAGAACGTTTCGGCAAAACCATTTCCATGTTTATACCGCTGTATATAACAAACTCCTGCACCAATTCTTGCGTGTATTGTGGTTTTCATATCAGCAACCCGATGGCTCGTACCATCCTCACCCCCGAACAGATTGAAGATGAATACAAAGCCATCAAAAGACTTGGTCCTTTTGAAAACCTATTACTAGTGACCGGAGAAAATCCGGCAAAAGCCGGAGTCCCTTATCTGGCCAAAGCCTTGGACATCGCCAAAAAATATTTCAGCAATTTGAAAATAGAGGTAATGCCCCTCAAAGCCGAAGAATATGCCGAACTGAAAGAACACGGACTAAATGGAGTCATTTGCTTTCAGGAAACTTACAACAAAGCCCGTTATAATATATACCACCCACGCGGAATGAAATCCAAATTCGAGTGGCGGGTAAACAGCTTCGACCGTATGGGACAGGCAGGAGTCCACTCCATAGGCATGGGGGTACTCATCGGATTGGAAGAATGGCGCACCGATGTGACCATGATGGCTTATCACTTGCGTTATCTTCAGAAAAAGTATTGGAAAACCAAATACAGTGTAAACTTCCCTCGTATGCGTCCGGCAGAAAACGGTGGTTTCCAGCCGAATGTCATCATGAATGACCGTGAATTGGCGCAGCTCACTTTTGCCATGCGCATCTTCGACCACGATGTGGACATCTCCTACTCCACCCGTGAGCCGGCACAAATCCGCGACAACATGGCAAGACTCGGAGTGACTACCATGAGCGCTGAAAGCAAAACCGAACCGGGAGGATACTATACCTATCCGCAAGCTTTGGAACAATTCCATGTAAGCGATGAACGTACAGCTATGGAAGTGGAAAACGCACTGAAATCATTAGGAAGGGAACCGGTATGGAAAGACTGGGATGTTTCTTTTGACAAGTTCACACCAATGCGATAGATATTACCCATATTTTTAAAGGAATGGGGCTGTATCAATGATACAAAGCCCCTTTTTCAACTTAACAACAAAGAAAGTGGAAAGATATAACCGTCAAATCATTCTCCCTGAATTGGGAGAAAAAGGACAACAACGGCTTCAACAAGCCAAAGTACTTATAGTCGGTGTAGGCGGTCTGGGATCTCCTGTTGCCTTGTACTTGACAGGAGCCGGAGTAGGTACCATTGGATTAGTAGACGATGATATGGTAAGTGTCAGCAACTTGCAACGTCAAGTACTTTATAGTGAAGCCGAGGTAGGTATGCCCAAAGCCATCCAAGCCAAGAAACGTCTCGAAGCCCTGAACCATGATGTGCAAATCAATGCCTATCCCACAAGACTGACTAAAGAGAATGCGGATGAAATCATCCGCACCTACGATATCATTATAGACGGATGTGATAATTTCGCTACCCGCTACCTCATTAATGACATCTGTGTGAAATGGGGAAAAGTCTATGTATATGGCGCCATCCGCGCCTTCGAAGGTCAAGTATCCGTCTTCAATTACCGGGGAGGCCCCGATTACCGCCACTTTTTCCCCGATGAAGCAGAAATGCTGTCCATGCCTCATCCACCCAAAGGAGTATTGGGTGTAACCCCTGGCATGATAGGTTGCGCCGAAGCCACTGAAGTGTTGAAGATTATAGGTGAATATGGCGAAGTGCTAAGCGGCAAATTATGGACGATTAACGTGAAAACGATGGAAACCCATCTCATTTCTTTTTAGAGGAATCGAACCGGCCCTATTCAAAAGACATTTAATTCCTCAATTATGTGCCAACAGCCGAGGCATGACGACATCCGTCGCCCGGCTCCGACTGGCACATAAATAGTTTGACTTTATCCTATAATATGTGGTACAAACTCGGACAAGTTATCCGTAACCTCCATACGATTTTCGCGAATACCGATACCCGCAGCCTCTCCTCCTATAATCCAAGAGCCAATAACTGGATATCTGCCACTGTACACTGTCGGTTCCACATACTCCTGATATACATAAGCTCCAGTGTTATAATCACCCTCCGTTTCAGCTATACGTACATGTTCCTCCCAATTCCGGATATCAACAACGCTTACATTATGACCTTCACGAGAGAAGACCGGTTTTTTACAAAACAAACCCGACCGAGGGCGCGACAAATAACAAGGAAGCACATAAGGAGAATCCGGAAACAACTCGTACAATGTGGCAAGGATCGCTTTATTGGACATCACCAATTTCCATATCGGCTCCAACCATTCCATTTCCGCCAGACATCCGTCAGGACTTTCGTCCACCATCCACTCCCACGGATAAAGTTTAAAGCACCGGTTCACTAGTTCACCTGCCGGATCAAAAAATCGTCCATTCTGCAAATCCAGCGCCTGCATATCTAATACTCGGGTAGAAAACCCAGCCTCCATCGCCGTACTTGCCAGATATTGCAACGTTCCTGTATCTTCATTATTCTCTAATGCACCGGCAAAATAAATCTCTCCTTTTTTGGGGAAAATATCTTTCCATGACTGCACCAATCCTTCATGAATGCCATTAAACTGGTCGCATTCCGGAAAAACATCTTCTTTCCATTGCCATTGGATAACAGATGCCTCAAGCAAAGAAGTCGGTGTATCAGCATTGAACTCCAATATTTTCGGAGTACCATCCTTGGCTAATATAAAATCAAAACGACCATACAGACTTAACTCATCCGCATCCCAAGAAGCACGAATACGCTCACCAATCTCCTTCGGAATATTCAACGCACGCTCCATAAATTCCGGGTTATCCTCAATAATGAATTGGGCAGCCTCACAATACAGGTGGTACGCCTCATTGGTCGCTTCCTCCAAACAAGCTGTTTCTTCAGCCGTAAAATGATAATATGCTTCCTCGCGCCAATAATCACCATGAAAATCAAACCCCAGCGCTTCTATTTTCTCACGGTAATCCAGACGTGGCGTAACTGGTATTCTTTTCATATCCGCTTCCTGTTAACTATGAACACCGGATGAACGGCGTGTTTTCCCAAAAACACTTCCGCTCGATTTTGATTTTGCAGACGATTTTGACCCCACATTCACTTTTGAAGGAGCATCCACTTTCGTTCCGTTAGCATCTGTCCACGAATCAGATTTGGGATAATAATAATGTGTGGTAGAAAGTCCGTTGGCCATAGACGGCATTAATGCCCAACGCATCAGCATAGCGTTGTAAATCCAACTGTTTCCCTGATGATCACGGTACTCTTCTTGATCTTTAGGATTCTCAGGCAATTCCGTTTTTTGCGTACATCCGGCAAGCGCCATCAAGCAAAATGCAGCTGCAAGAAATTGTTTTTTATTCATAATTCTATCTATTCGTCTTGTTTATTAGCGCAAAAGTAAATAAAAAACGCCTATTTCATGCAGGTACGCACACATTATTTAAAACTTTTCCATCGCATGAATTACATTTTCAGGGAAAGTATCCTATTGATTTACAGGCTTATCAAAAATAAATCTATAAATCCACTAGGATTATTACAAATAGGTTGCTATCTTTGCTTAGCAATTAGTCATAAGGTATGAAGTTAATTCTAATAACACCCCCCACTTATTTTGTGGAGGAAGATAAAATAATTACAGCTCTTTTCGAGGAGGGGCTAGATACACTCCATCTGCGAAAGCCCGGTACGGCACCTATGTTTGCAGAACGTCTGCTAACCCTTATCCCCGAACAATATCACAAACGCATCGTGGTTCACGGACATTTTTATCTGAAAGAGGAATACAAACTGAAAGGAATTCACCTGAACGGCCGTAATCCGAATCTGCCGGAAGGATACAAAGGACATGTCAGTTGTTCCTGCCATTCGCTAGACGAAGTTAAAGAGCACAAATCTGGTTGCGATTATGTATTTCTGAGTCCGGTATTCAATAGTATATCCAAGTTGAATTATAACTCGGCATACACCGCCGAAGAACTCCGTGCCGCCGCCAAAGCGAGCATTATCGACAAGAAAGTCATAGCTTTGGGAGGCATTGACGAAGAAAACTTGCTGGAGGTAAAGGACTTTGGTTTCGGAGGAGCCGCCATATTGGGCGCCCTTTGGAATAAATTCGATGCATGTACTGACCGCGATTACCGATGCGTGATAGAACATTTCCGGAAATTAAGAGATTTAGCAGACTGATTTATCAAAAAATTTAGAATAGAAGTCTAAAAAACGAAGAATATGCTTCACACCAAACATGTTACAATAATGAGAAGTTATTTTTAAATTTCTATTTTTAATTTCTAATTATAATACGTACCTTTGCACGCAAATTAACAAATAGGTAATATCTATTACAAAAATGAGCAAAACATCACCTTTTATGGTATTCTCAGGAACAAATTCGAGATACCTTGCAGAAAAGATTTGCAACAGCCTCGGTTGCGAATTAGGAAACATGAACATCATGCATTTTGCTGATGGTGAATTCGCTGTTTCTTATGAAGAATCAATTAGAGGCGCACATGTTTTTCTGGTTCAATCTACCTTTCCTAACTCTGACAACTTAATGGAACTGCTGCTAATGATTGATGCAGCTAAAAGAGCCTCCGCAAAGAGTATTGTAGCCGTTATCCCCTACTTTGGATGGGCACGTCAGGACAGAAAAGACAAACCTCGTGTTTCCATCGGTGCTAAACTGGTAGCCGATCTTCTGAGCGTGGCAGGCATTGATCGTTTGATCACAATGGATTTACATGCCGATCAGATTCAAGGATTTTTTGATGTACCGGTAGACCATCTCTACGCTTCTGGCGTATTCCTACCTTACATTGAATCATTGCAACTGGAAGACTTGGTAATCGCAACTCCGGACGTGGGTGGTTCAAAACGCGCCAGCACTTATTCCAAATATTTGGGTGTACCCTTGGTGCTTTGCAACAAGACGCGCCTGAAAGCCAATGAAGTGGCCACCATGCAAATTATCGGTGATGTAAAAAATAAAAATGTCATCTTAATTGACGATATGGTAGATACAGCAGGTACTATTACCAAAGCTGCCGATATTATGAAAGAAGCGGGAGCCATTTCCGTCCGCGCGATCGCTTCTCACTGTGTAATGTCAGGTCCTGCATCTGAACGCGTTCAGAACTCCGGCCTAGAAGAAATGGTATTTACCGATAGTATTCCTTATGCTAACCGTTGTTCTAAAGTGAAGCAACTGACCATTGCCGATATGTTTGCTGAAACAATCCGCCGCGTGATGAATAATGAGTCTATCTCTTCACAATACATCATTTAATCTTTATATGATTATAGAAATAAAAGTCCGGACTTTCCCAAGTTCGGACTTTTATTTTAATTTTACCTAAAGATTGGATTCCCTAAATCGTTTTATCAGCAAGACTAATGTTTTCTTCCTTTAGATTAAGTCATTTCTTTCTCCGGTGATTCCTGCGACGACGTTGCACCTTTTCATGCTGATAACGCTGAAGCTTTCTATACACGGTGAATACCACCATAATCCCGGCAAATACCAGAATCACAATAACCACGCCTACCCCCAAATTATCCCCCTTTACACGCGACCACATCTCCAAGACCAATTCGGTCTTGTCACCGGAGTCACGAATCATGGCACAACGCTCCACCACTGTACGGTCAGGATACTGCACTTTATCTATTTGTATACTATCGGCAGCAGGACCGAAAAAATAACTTAAATCTGCAAAGTAAGATAAGGTAGTATCTATCTTTGCCTCCAAAATCTCGGGAGTCGCGACGGCACTCACATAACCACAGGCGTCCATATTACGTAAAGCCACATCAGGACGGCATAAATAATTAATAAAATAACTGGCAGCCTTTTTATTTCTAGCATACTTAGGGATCACCCATCCGTCATACCACACATTACTTCCCTCTGCCGGCACTTCATAGTCCAGATGGATGCCCACTCCTTCAGCCTCTTCTATCGCCCATACCGCATCCCCGCTCCAGGTCATGTTCAGCCATGCTTTACCTTTAGTCATCATTTCCTTGCCAAAATCGGCTTCCCAACCTGCTATCAAGGGTTTCATTGCTTTCAGATACTTCTCAACAGTATCGATGGACGCTTGCGAATAGTTGTTCATCAACTCCTCTACCGTAACCTTACTTTTTTTCAAATCCCCGGCATTGGCATAAATCAATGCGGTACCATATGCATCACGATAACTTTCCTTCATCAGAATCTTGTTCTTATATTTCAGATTCCAAAGACTGGCCCAAGTCCTGGCATCTTCCGCCGGAACATGATCGGTATTAAAAAGGATACCTGCTGTTCCCCACATATAACCGATGGCATAATCTGAAGCACGATGCCCCGACCGACTCAATTTATCCAATTGTTCGCGGATATAAGGAGATTCATTATGTAGATAATTGGGAGTCTTTCCAAAAACAGTATCAATGGGAAGCAATAAACCTTTCCTCAGCATACGCTCTATGATATACTCCGAAGGACAAACTACATCAAAATCTTCATGTCCGCGTTCTATCTTGGTCAACATGATTTCATTGATGTCAAAAGTCTGATAGACAATCCGTATATCTTCCCCCGTCTGTTCTTTGTACCACCGGGGAAATTCCGCCAACACATCCTCATCAATGTAGTCGGCCCAATTATATATTTTCAGTACATTTTCACGAGGCTCTGTGTTATAACATCCGGTTAAAGAAAATAACGCACACACACACACCATCAGCCATTTATTTATTTTCCTCATTTTTTATACCTCCTTTTTCTTGCTTGCATGGCGATTGATGATAACCAACAATACCAGCACCAATACGAATATAATGGTAGAAAGCGGACGAAGTTCAGGAGTCAGCCCTCCTTTTCGTGCATCCGCATAAATATAGGTGGAAAGAGTTTCAAGCCCTTCGTTACCAATAGTAAATACAGTCACGGCAAAATCGTCAATGGACAAAGTCACCGCCAGCATAAAACCAGAAATCATTCCCGGAAGAATCTCAGGAACAATCACCTTGCGGAGTGCCTGCATAGGGGTAGCCCCCAAATCAAGCGCCGCCTCATAAATATTCGGATTCATCTGTTTCAAACGCGGCAACACACTTAACACCACATATGGAGTACAGAATGTGATATGTGCAAGAACCACAGTGGTATATCCTTGTGGAATACCCAAAGATACGAACAGCAAGAATAAAGATATACCAATAATAATATCTCCATTCAAGATAGGAATGTTATTGACAAAACTGATTGCTTTACGAGCACGGGTACGAAGATTGAATATACCGATTGCCGTAATACTGCCCAGCAAAGTAGATACGGTAGCTGCAATCAAGGCAATGCTCAGGGTGTTGACCAAGGCATTTGTCAATGAATGATGTGTACCCGCAACAAACAGGGATGAATAGAGTTTGGTGGAAAACCCAGTCCAGTTGCCCAGCACCTTTGCTTCGGTAAACGAATAGATCATAATGATAAAAATAGGTGCATAAAGCAATAGCAGAAGCAGCCACAAATATCCCTGACACAAAATTTTCTTTACCATAGCCCACCTCCTTCGTTATGATCCTTATCATCTGAAGCGAGCAAGGTTGTCGCACCAATAAGGAACAGCATAATCAACGACAAGGCCGCCCCATAATTCCACATACTATTATTAATATTTTCCTGGATAGTAGTACCAAACAGTTTAATATTATTCATTGTCAATAATTCGGCAATGGCAAATGTGGAGATAGTAGGCATGAACACCATTAATATACCACTCACAATACCCGGCATGGACAGGGGTAGCACAGCCTTGAAAAACACTTGCATAGGATTGGCGCCCAAATCTTGTGCCGCTTCCACATAACTTTTATCCAATTTCTGCAAAGTGTTGTAAATAGGATAAATCATAAAAGGCAGAAAATTATATACCATACCGAATATCAAAGCCCCCTCTCCTAAAGGTACGTTCATAAAGTCGAACAATGCTACCGTAGCCAGTGTACGTATTAAAATATTCACCCACATGGGCAGAATAAACAATACCACCACCGTCGATGCATATTTCATCCGCGTCTGTGTCAGAATATAGGCAGCAGGATATCCCAATAAGATACATACCACTGTTGTGATAATGGCCACGCCAATAGAATAAACAAATGTGTTGATTGCCTCGGGATGAGCGAAGAATTTGGCAAAATTTCCCAAAGTGAAATAACCCGCATCATCCATAAATGCATAAACCACTATTAAAAGTAGCGGAAGAATAACAAATACCGCCGAAAATATCACGTAAGGAATAGTCCAGCTTTTACGTGAAGACAAGAAAAATCGTATCGTTCTGAGCACCTCTTTTCTTTATTATGATTCTACAACCTGAGTTACTTTTATACTTTCGGGAAGGATGCTGATACCTACATGATCACCATTATCCCATACATCATTGGTATCAACAAAAATATCCTCTCCCCAGTCCGATGACACGGTGAGGTGATAATGGTCTCCCTTATATAGGATAAAACGTACATCCCCGGTTAAAGTTCCATCCTCTTCATTATCCTGCAAAATGATATCCTTGAAATCTACCTGTACTTTCACTTTGGCCCCCGGCTCAATGTCAGCCACTGGCAGACACTCAAACGTACATCCCAGAAATTCCACATGCGTTCCGTCTGCCAGTTCTCCTTCAAACGTATTGCATACACGTTCTTTTTTCATAATATGGATATCAAAAGGTTTTATCAACAAACCTACCTGCTCACCCACAGCAAAATGATGATAATCCTGTACAATAAATTCATAACCATTGGCCTCGACCACCATTTCATAATGCACACCTTTAAAGATGGATGAGGTTACGATACCGGAAATCTGTGAAGCATCCGAATCTGGAAAAATATACCAATCTTCAGGACGTACCACAACATCTACCGGCATATTTTCACCGAAACCTTCATCCACACATTCAAACTCCACTCCTGCAAAACGCACAAGCTTGTCCTGTATCATTGTTCCGTTCAAAATATTGCTCTCACCTATAAAATCGGCTACAAACGAATTGATGGGTTCGTTATAAATATCCACCGGTGTTCCGATCTGCTGTATTTTTCCTTCACTCATTACAACAATTGTGTCGCTCAATGTCAAAGCTTCCTCTTGGTCATGCGTCACATAAACAAAGGTGATGCCCAATGTCTTATGCATCTCTTTTAATTCCATCTGCATATCTTTACGCATTTTCAAGTCCAAAGCAGCCAAAGGCTCATCCAGCAACAACACCTCCGGCTCATTGACGATAGCACGGGCTATGGCTACACGCTGTTGCTGCCCGCCTGACAAAGAATTCACATCCCGATACTCATAGTCTGTCATTCCTACCATACGAAGAGCTGCCTTTACTTTCTTCTCGATAGTCTGCTTGGGAATCTTTTTCAATTTCAATCCGAAGGCAATATTATCGAACACATTCAAATGAGGAAACAAAGCATACTTCTGAAACACGGTATTTACCGGGCGCTTATGCGGAGGTGTCTGCGTGATCTCTTTTCCAGCTATCTTTATCTCGCCTTCCGAAGCAGTCTGGAAACCGGCAATCAAACGTAAAAGAGTAGTCTTTCCGCAGCCGGAGGGACCCAACACGGTTACAAACTCACCTTTTTTTACATATAAATTAATGTTATCCAAGACCATTTTATCACCAAAAAACTTGGAAACACCTTTTACCTCAATTATATAATTAGATTGTTGCATACTCATTTTGTAATTGAGTTGCAAAAATACGGTATTTTTCAAGAATGGAGGATATAAATAAAGTAATATTTATTCATCCGACTAATAATTTTCCATTGCGCGTACTATTTCTCTTCTTTCAGCAAAGTGAATGATGGGCTTTTGAGGAATTGTAAACCAAAAAGTGGAACCTTCTCCCTGCTCGAATTCAACACCGATCCGCCCCCCATAAGTCGCTCGGTACGAATCACGCACTCTTCCATACCGGGCACAAACCTGATCTCCACCTCCGGATTATTTTTGTTTCGTAATTGAAATACCTTCTCCAAATCGTATATCATTGCATTAATATTCACATCACTCCATACAAACTTCAATGTGCCCGATTCTATTTTCGAAAGATCCAGAATATCACCGATCAATTGTAACAGTAAAGGTACTATTCTGCTCTATAATCTACTTAAAGCTATCAAAATCATCCTTATTGTCAGCATTTATCAGCAAATTAGAGAAACCGACTATCGCATTCAAAGGAGTACGTATCTCATGACTCATGTTCGTAAGAAAAGCAGACTTCAACCGATCGGAACTTTCTGCACTTTCTTTAGCGATGCGCAAAGCTTCTTCCGTCCGTTTTTGTACGTCAATGTCCACATTCACTCCTGCCAGAACAATATTTCTGTTCTCCAGATCAAAAACTTGCTGAATTAAATATTGCTTCACCCAACGATATTCTCCATCTGTCATAATACGAATAACGGCTCCATTCTCTCATAACCGGCTTTTTCTATATATTCAAGGAAAAATTTCCGGTCATCAGGATGGGCATGTTCCAAATTAGAAAAAATCCGGGGCATGTCTATTTCTTCCTTTATCCCCAAATTCTTTAAATACTCCGGTATCATCAATTGCTCGCTCTTGGACAAATTAAGAGAGCAAAAGCCTATCTTGGAAATAGAAGAAGCATAAGTAATTATCTCACGGAACATATTATTCTGACGGAGTGCTTTATGAATAAGCGTATTCTCTACCCAAATAATTAAAATATTCTCCACTTCTCCTCCGGCATTCCACATGTAATTCACAATAAAACGAAAATAGTGCACACCCTTATGACAGCTCCTTACATAATACTTATTTATTTTTTCATAATCATACTTCACTTCCTCCGATACGGGAACACCCGCTTTCATTATCTCTTTAAATTCTGGGTTTATGCATGGATTGGTATAAATATTAAGCTGATTCACAGCCTCGTTTTTAGAGGTGGTACCCATATATCTCACATAAGTATCATTCACTTCCACCAACTTGCCATCTTTGTCGCAAATAGCACACCCAACGGTCACATTATCAAAAAAACAAAGAAATTTCTCATTACTATGTTGCAAAGATGACTTCAACACACGCTCCTTACTGATATCATGCACTGTTAAAATAACATAATATTTATTCTCCAGCAATAAATAGCGCCCGGAAATAACCATATTATAAACACCCGACGGCCGAGAAACAATTATCCATCACGACCTCCAAATTACTAAAAGAAGAATGGGTATTGAACAATTCCTTTATTTTATACCGGACAGGACAGCCCCTACACCGTTCATGCTTATTACAATTTTCCTGCTCTCTGGCATATCAGCATTGTAAAATCTCACCAAAACAAGTTCTGTCTTTATTGACAGGTTGCTTATACAGAGTACAATAATTTGTTTTCACTACATGAGAAGTCTGGTCTATCAAAAAAAATAAACTCATGTGCATTATTCCATATCGCGTCATGAAATTGTTCTACTGTCTTTATTTTACAATCAAAAAACTTTCCTTTTACAATTACTTTGATTAATGCAAGAGAGAGTAATATTATCAGGATGATAGTCACTAATAACATTGGTCTAATAGGATTATACTTTTTATTCCATAGATTTGTGCAAAAAAACCAAAGGAATTAAATAAATGCCCATAAAATTCAAAAAAAGCAAAGCTAAACTATAGATTCCTAATTTCATTCTGAAAATAAAAACCTTTTTTCCGCAAACATATTAATTAAGTAGTTATCTTTGCGTGCAAATTATAATCATATTAAAATGAAAAAATTAGTTTATTTATTGGCTGCAGGAAGCATGGCTTTCGTTGCATGTCAGAATTCGCCTTCCTATAAGGTTACAGGTTCAGTAGAAGACATCACTGATGGCGACACAATCTATTTACAGGAATACGCAGGAGGGGATCTTGTAAAACTCGATTCCGCTATTGTCAAAAGCGGAACTTTCGTATTCACCGGAAAACAAGATACGGCTGTAAACCGCTACATCACTTATATGAAAGGAAACAAGCGTTACTTTACTGATCTTTTTCTTGAAAATGGGAATATTAATGTAACCTTAGGTAAGGAAAGCAAAGTTTCAGGTACTCCTAATAATGACGCTTACCAAAAATTCAAAGATGGTTTCATGGCTTTAAGCAAGGAAATGAATGAAATGTACCAAAAGGCTCAAAGCGACACTAGCTTGACAGAAGAGCAGGTAGAAGCTATCATGGCTGAGATTGAAAAGAAAGACAGTGTAGGCATGGATATGGTTTATCAAACAATTGAAGCCAATATCACCAATCCGGTCGGTGTATATCTGCTTCCTTCCTATGCAGGCGCATTCGAACTTGACAAACAAAAAGCGTTGGTAGAGAAAATTCCTGCCGCATTAGTTAATGAACGTATCAACAAGTTGAAAGCCCACATTGAAACTTCAGAGAAAACGGCTGTAGGTCAGAAATACATTGATTTCTCTATGCAGACTCCTGAAGGTGAAACTGTAAGCCTGTCTGATTTCGTCAGCAAAAATAAATATACTTTGATTGACTTTTGGGCTAGCTGGTGCGGACCTTGCCGTAAAGAAATGCCTAATGTTGTAGAAGCATACAAGGCTTTCAAAGATAAAGGCTTCGGGATTGTAGGTGTTTCTTTGGACGAAAATGCAGACAAGTGGAAAGAGGCTATCACTGCCCTAAATATTACATGGCCACAAATGTCTGACTTACAAGGTTGGAACAATGCAGGTGCAAAACTTTATGGCGTCAATTCAATTCCTGCTACTGTATTGGTTGATCAGGAGGGTACCATTGTAGCACGTAATCTCCGCGGCGATGCCATCAAGTCCAAGCTGAACGAACTGTTGAAATAAAATAACTGCAAAAATAGTTCACAAAGTAAAATACCGATGTCTAGAAAGGCATCGGTATTTTTTATACTCGTCCTGTCACCCTTCCCAATAATACGCACTTTCCATAGCAATCTCGGCTTAGACAAGAACTAGAATGATAATATCAATAGAACTTTGGGCGAACAGACTAATAAAAAAGAACTGCTTCCTCTCTTTTCCAAGGAAACAGTTCTTTAAATAGAAATATTATCTTAATTCAATGATTAATTAAACCAACGAACATAACAGAAGTCCTGACGATGAGGCAAATCAACATTCTTCGGGAACATACGGTATGCCACCTTGAAGCTACCTGAGTTAGACAAACTGTGTTTAACCTGGAATGTATACAAGTTACCTTCTTTCTTAATTACTTCCATTGGTTCTACAGAATAGATATGCTCCTTACCTTCCGCATTGGTGAAAGTGGTAACCAGTTCAATACCTACTGCATCATCCAATCCCTTTTCATCTATAACATAAGTAATGATATATTCTTTTCCGCTTTCAATATTACCGCTAGCTAGCTCTTCTGTCTTTTCACATGAAACGATTTCAATGGAATCCCAAAGTTCTGCAACTCGTTCTTTCCAAGCAGCCAGTTCTTTAGCCTTTGCATAATCATTGGCTACCAATTCTTTAAAACGTTTTGCTTCTTTAGTATAGAACTTAGCATAATAATCGTCTAACTGACGTTTCATTGTATAATGAGGAGCCACTTGAGCAATAGAGTTCTTGATAGTCTTCACCCAACCCTCAGAATATCCCTTACGGTTACGTGCATAATACAACGGAAGAATCTCATTTTCCAAAATACTGTAAATAGTTGCAGCATCCAATTGATCTTGATGATCTTGATTCTGATAAGTACGTTTTTCAGTTAACGCCCATCCTGCTCCTTCACGGTAACCTTCCAGCCACCAACCGTCAAGCACAGAGAAATTAACAACACCATTCATTAAAGCCTTCTCGCCTGATGTTCCGGAAGCTTCCAAAGGACGGGTAGGAGTATTCATCCAAATATCAACACCTGAAACCAAACGACGTGCCAACTGCATATCATAATTTTCCAAGAAGATGATTTTGCCCAAGAACTCCGGACGACGGGAAATTTCCACAATCTTCTTGATCAACCCTTGACCTGCACCATCATGTGGATGAGCCTTACCTGCAAATAAGAACTGTACCGGATAATCAGGATTATTCACAATCTTAGACAAACGTTCCAAATCAGTAAACAGCAGATGTGCACGTTTGTAAGTAGCAAAACGACGGGCAAAACCAATCAACAAGGCATTTGGATTAATCTTTTCCATCAGAGAAACAATGCGTGAAGGATCACCTTGATTCTTCAACCAGCTTTCACTGAACTGCTTACGAATATGGTCAACCAATTTGTGCTTCAAAGCCATACGGGTTTCCCAAATTTCTTCATCGGCTACATTATAAATAGCTTCCCAAATTTTCTCATTAGATTGATCTTCCAGGAAGTTAGGAGCAAAATGCTTAGCATATAGTTTCTTCCATTCAGTAGCACTCCATGTCGGGAAGTGAACGCCATTAGTCACATAACCTACATGACTTTCTTCAGGAAAATAGCCTTTCCAAATTCCAGAGAACATCTCCTGAGAAACCTTGCCATGCAGCCAGCTTACACCGTTTACTTCCTGACAAGTATTACAAGCAAATGTAGACATACAAAAACGTTCGCCTGCATCACCCGGATTAATACGACCTAAGTCCATCAAATCCTGCCAAGAAATCCCCATACGCTGTGGATAACCACCCATATATTTTCCAAACAAGCCTTCATCAAAATAGTCATGCCCCGCAGGAACCGGAGTATGAACCGTATATAAAGAAGAAGAACGAACTACTTCCAAAGCCTGGTCAAATGTCAGCCCGCTTTCTACATAATCACACAAACGCTGCACATTACACAAAGCAGCATGTCCTTCATTACAATGATAAACATCTTTCTTAATGCCCAGTTTCTTCAACAGCAACACACCACCAATACCTAGCAAGATTTCTTGTTTCAAACGGTTCTCCCAGTCTCCACCATACAACTGATATGTGATAGGGCGATCAAATTCGCTGTTCATTTCATTATCAGTATCCAGCAGATACAAAGGAACACGTCCTACATTTACCTTCCATACATATGCATGAACGAAATAGTTCAAATAAGGAACATCGACCACCATCGGCTGTCCGTTTTCATCCATTACACGTTCAATAGGCAGGCTACCGAAATTCTGTGATTCATAGTTAGCAATCTGCTGACCATCCATTGAAAGGCTCTGGCTAAAATATCCATAACGATACAAGAAGCCAACACCGCACATATCTACATTACTGTCTGATGCTTCTTTCAAGTAGTCACCGGCCAAAATACCCAGACCACCGGAATAGATTTTCAAAACATGTGTCAAACCATACTCCATACAGAAATAGGCTACAGAAGGACGTTTGCTATCCGGCTTAGCATCTACATAAGCTTTAAATTTAGCATATACATCGTTCATGCGCTTTACAATCACCTTATCCTGGGTTAATGCCTCCAGCTTTTCATAGCTCAAACGTTCCAATAAAGCAACGGGATTCTGCCCCACTTCTTTCCAAGTCACAGGATCTAAATCTCTAAACAGGTCTGTTGCTTCGTAATTCCATGCCCACCAGATGTTACGAGCCATTTCCTCCAACTTCTTCAGTTCTTCGGGAATGTGTGATTTTACTGTAACTTCCTTCCAATTAGGAGTATTCGCATTACTTACTTTGATTTTCATGTCTCTCAAATTATTTATTAATAATTAATTAGCTATTCATTATAAGCCTTTTCTGTGCATTATGCAATGCCACATCATAAGCTTCATAATAATACTTGATAAAATGCTTCCACAATGCCTTTTCCGCAATGTCCGCCGCATTTTTACGCATAGTCTTGATTACATTTTCCGGCAATCCCGAAAATTCCGATATGGTGTCCTTTATAACATCCGCTACTTCAGAATAGTTGTAATCCGAGCGATGGATAACTTTCACACCATCTTTCAACTCACAGTATCTACCCTTCAACGAATTTACCCACAAACCAAATCCGGCCAAATCAGTTGTTATAGTAGGTACATGGAATGCTACACTTTCCAATGGTGTATACCCCCAAGGTTCATAATAGGAAGGATAAACACTCAAGTCATTCCCCAACACCAAATCATAATATTCCAAATTCAAGATGCCATCCTTTCCATCCAGATAACAAGGTACAAATATTACTTTTACCTTAGATTCCGCCGAATTGGACATTCCCAAATACTTCATCATATCAAGTACCTGGTCATGACTCATATTATGCAACCAATGTGTGATAAACGGGCACTCCAACGGAGTTGTGAAATTTTCTTTGCTTTTCAAACGTTCCACCAAATCTTCACGAGGGTCCCCCACCCAACCTGGTACATTAATAAATGCCAGCACCTCTTTTTTCAAATTTTTATCACGGGTCAATCGGTTCAAAGACTCCAAATAGACATTGATACCTTTATTTTTAAACTCATAACGACCGCTTGTGCCCACAATAAGAGTATCATCACTCATCGTCAAGCCCAGCAATTTATTAGCCAAATTCAACATCGCAGCACGAGCTTTCTTACGCTTGGCGGTAAACGTACGGCCTTGCGGAACAAAATCATCCTCAAACCCATTCATCAACACCACATCTGCCGGCTTGTCCAACAACTCCTTGCATTCATTGTTGGTAATTTCACTAACCGTAGTAAAGCAATCCACATGATGCGCAGTCTGCTTCTCAATAGAATGCTTTGCCTCCATATTGAGTTCACGAGCCATCTGGTCACCATTATAAGCAAATAAGTAATCGTAAAGAGGTTTATTGTTTCCGGCGATAGACCGGCCTATAGAAGTAGCGTGAGTAGTAAAAATAGTAGCTATTTCGGGTACCGCTTTCTGCAAATAAAGGGCGCCCATACCTGTCATCCATTCATGTGCCTGATAAATGACTCTATCATTTTCGGTCAAATTGAAACGATAAAAGCTTTCAACCACTTTTCCGGCTGCATAAGAAAACATAGACGCTTCGTCGTAATCTCCATAAGCATGAAGTGAATCGACTTTGAAATTCTCCCACATCCGGCCATATATTTCATTTCTTTTAGAGAAGAAAGGATAAAAATCCACCAATATAACGATAGGCTCTCCCGGAATATTCCAGCGCCCCACACGAACTTTCAGTCCATCTTTCTTCAAAGCATGTTCACGCCATGCCGCACAAAGATTCTCATTTTCACTGAACAAAGGGTTTTCCTTTCCTGCCCAAAAATCGGGTCCTATGAAAAAGACTTTGTCTTTGAATGCTTCCTGCAGTGTTTTGGCCCTAGTGGACAACACTGTATAAATTCCCCCTACTTTATTACATACCTCCCAACTTGCTTCGAAGATATAATCAGGGGCTAACAATTCTTTTGCCATCTATTAACTAATCTTAATTCGGTCGCAAAGGTACATATTTTCAATGAGATAATAAAGTTTTTTTGCAACTTTATGTTATTCAGACAGTTTCTGAATTAACATTCAATCATTTCGCTCTAACAATCTTCACAAAAAATACTGATATCAGCTACAATAATAAATATTTTTAAGGTTCTGCCTTACATTAGAATAAAAAAAGCGGCTATTTCCATAAAAACAGGAAATAACCGCCTATATAAAAAAAACTAATCTGATTACGCAGCCAATGCAGATCCCATCAAGAAGGTTGCAGCCAAAGCAACAATAGCATACAATTCAGGAAAAACGGCCAGAATCAATGTATTGCCAAATACATTATGTCCTTGACCAATGGCAGCGATACCATTAGCGCAAACCTGCCCCTGACGGATAGCGGAGAAAAGAGCTACAAGTCCCAAAGCAATACCGGAACCCAACACGGCAGCAGCCTGAATACCTGTAATAGCCGGAGTCAGAACACCGAAAATGCTCTGGAACATGAAGTAACCGGCAAAACCATACAGCCCCTGTGTACCAGGAAGCGCAGTCAACACCAAGAAGTTACCGAATGCACTATCATTCTTTTTCAATGCACCGATAGATGCATTACCTGCGATAGTCACACCATACGCACTACCGATACCTGATAAACCAACCATAATTGCGATGCCTACATAAGCAATCAATAAATTCATTTCCATAATTCTTCTATTTTTTAATTTTTAAATTCTTTATTTTATCAAACTCCTCCTAAAAGGAATACTTTTCATGTCATCCTGAACTTAGCGAAAGATCTGCATACTATCTTCAGATTCTCCCTTTCTGGCTTCTCTGTCTACACAGGAATACAACATTTATTCAAAATGACAATGCCGAAAAAGCTTATACAGCTTTTAATTCTTTATTCTCATTCTTTAATTCTTAAAAGGCTTGTACTCCTTGCCCCCTCCTTCGTAACCCGAATTCTTAAAAAACTCCACGAAAGTCAGACGCATCGGATGAACCATTGCTCCCAATATATTCATAAACATGTTGATAGAATGACCTATCAAGAAAATCAATACCATCACTATCGGACCTGCAATTGCATTATCAGGACTCATTCCAGCCGCCAGACTATTGAATACACTGGCAAGAATACCACCCGACAGGCCTAAAGCAAACAAACGCACATACGAAAGGATATCACCCAGCAGACCGGTTGCCATATTGTAGGAATCCCACAAACCCAAACCGATATTGAGGAAAATATTCTTTCCTGGACTGTTGAGCAAGAAAATCAGCACACCGGCAAGCCCCAGAATTACCAAATGAGCAGTTCCTCCCATCGGCATGGTATCTCCCAATAGGAATGCCAAAGCTGTACTTACCAATACAATAATCCATCCGATAGTTGACAATGCATATTTCAATCCGAACTGAATAATCTGATTAGCCGCTTTCAGTATCATACCGAAAATAATCTGTACCGCTCCCAAAATCAATGAAAGATTAAACATCCATTGATTGTCCAAGAAGAACAAATCACGCATCTTGTTAAAGAACGGAATATCATTACCATATAGATTGAATCCGAAAAAAGTACCTGTCAGCATACCGCAGAAGAAAGTAGAAGTACCCAAAATCTGCACCAAAGTTAAGATGGGCTTCATGGAAGCACCGATATTCTTCACCAACATACGATAAACTGTCACTCCTAATACCATAAACAGACCATAGCCCGAATCGCCCAGACACAGCCCGAAAAAGAGCATAAAGAAAGGGGCAAAGAACGGCGTCAAATCCAGTTCATTATATTTAGGAAGCATATACAGCTTCATAATCGGTTCAAACAGACGAAAGAACCCTTTATTGTTCAACTGAATAGGAACATTGTCTTCCGGCGTAGGATCAGCAATTTCAAAGTACGCCTCCTGCTGATTCAGAAAATTAGTAATCTCCGGAATCTGCGTAGCCGGTGCCCACCCCTGTAACAACATCAATTTGTTATCTGCAGCCTGTTCTGTACTTAGCACCACTTTTGAGAATTCTATCTGCGAGCGGACATTGGCTTGTGCAACTTGCAAAGAAAGAAGTTTTTCTCCTGCTATAGCAGCCAACTTATCATCCACACTCTTCATTTGCTGTTCCAAACTTTCACATCTGGCAGCGAGCCGACTCAAAGACATTACTGGCAATTTGACCGATTCCACTTCCAATTCGGGCAACGATCCTTCTTTGGTTATGGTAATGAAATAAATGCGTGAGCCAATACGGTTAATCTCCGTAGCATAGTACGTATCCAACCATTCCTCATTAAAGTTCTTCTCTGAGCAAATATAGAAATTCACTTGATATCCAACTTCTTGCAACCGCATAACCGATGCAGGATCGAAATCTCCCCATACCTCTAACGCGGCACGCTCTTTGTCGCAAACCTGCAACTGATGCTGCAACTGGGTTTTCTCCAGTTGTAGTGCCTCCACTTCCTCCAGCCCTTTCTCTCCACGGGCTACATCTCCCTCCTGTTCTTGCAATTCAGCATTAAAACCTTGCAGAAACTTAATAGTTGAAGCATAGCGGTCGGACAAACGGATGCTCTCTTGAAGTTCGGCATTCTCCGCTGTCCCCTGCGCTTTTTCTGCCACGTGGACTACGCCCAAGTCACGGACACTTTGCAGGAAACATTCATAGTCCTTATGATAAATAAGGAAAGTCAACTTCTTCATTTTTGTAATCATGCCTCTGCCTCCTTTCTTTTCTCTTGAATAGATTTCAGAATCTTCTGCGATGACTTGGACAAGTTCTCTTCATCCTCCATAAATCGTTTAATCTTTCGCAGAGCATCCTGGTATCCGGGTATCTGCACTTTCTCAAAAAGATTCACTTTCTGAGTGGTCTTTTTACGCGCATGTTCCAGCAGGTTCAGTTTGGCAAGCATAAATTCCCTTTCAATAGCAGTCTGTGCCAATCCTTTCAACAAATGTATTCCATCGGAATACCATTTCGGGCTGTTGAACAGACTGTAAGGACGAATGTCAAAGTCTACGTTTTCCAACAAGGGAACTCGTACACCGGCAATCTTCTTTATACCCAAATGAACATCACTCACTTTTATTAATGAAGCATCAAATTCATTCCAAAGTGCGAACATGGCCTCGTATGCCTGAATCTGTTTTTCAAGCCTTTCCTCCAACCCGGCAGCTTCTGTCTTGCATCTCTTTACTTCCATGCGGAGAGCACTTTCCTTATTTTTAATAATAGGAAGCGTACGCACACGGACCTTGAGCTGCTTCTCAAGCTGTTGTAGCGAGGTCTTGTTATATTGAAACTTTATTGCCATGTTTCTTCATTAATTTATTGTTTTTTCCAATGCTGGTCAACCAATTCTTTCTTTATATTGACTTCTTCCGGCTTAAAGTATTTGCTGAACAATCCCCATGTAACATCCAGCATTTCAGTAGTATCCAGATTCACGTCAATGGCGAGTAACTGATTTGCATAATCTTTAGCGAATGCCAAAGTACGTTCATCATAATTAGTCAAGTCAAAACCATTTTCCATCTTAGTCTTGGCATTGGCGGCATCGGCATACAAACGTACGGCAGCATTCATCACCTGAGGATGATCCTTACGAGTTTTTTTACCACTCACCAACTGTTTCAAACGAGACAACGAACGGAACGGGTCCACAATAACCTTACCGATATCACTATCGCGACGTAGGAACAGCTGACCTTCAGTGATATAACCCGTGTTATCAGGAACGGCATGCGTAATATCACCGCCACTCAAGGTAGTTACCGCAATAATAGTGATTGAACCACCTGCGGGGAATTGTACCGCTTTTTCATAAATCTTCGCCAAATCCGAATAAAGAGATCCCGGCATAGAGTCCTTGGAAGGAATCTGATCCATACGGTTAGACACAATAGCTAACGCATCAGCATAACTGGTCATGTCAGTCAGCAACACCAACACTTTCTGATTATGTTCCACTGCAAAATATTCAGCAGCTGTCAGCGCCATATCCGGAATCAACAGACGTTCTACCGGAGGATTCTCCGTAGTATTCACGAAACTGATAATACGGTCAAGCGCACCGGCATTAGAAAATACATTCTTAAAATACAGGTAGTCGTCATTAGTCATACCCATACCGCCCAAAATAATCTTATCGGTTTCGGCACGCAATGCCACATTGGCCATCACTTGATTAAACGGTTGGTCAGGGTCAGCAAAAAAAGGAATCTTCTGTCCTGATACCAACGTATTGTTCAAATCGATACCAGCAATACCAGTCGCAATCAGTTCCGACGGCTGTTTACGGCGAACCGGATTCACAGACGGACCGCCGATAGGCACTTCCTGTCCCTCAATTTCTGGTCCCCCATCAATCGGATCACCAAAAGCGTTGAAGAAACGTCCGGCCAACTGCTCGCTCACTTTCAGTGTAGGCGACTTGCCCAAGAATACGACTTCAGCATTGGTCGGAATACCTTCCGTACCTTCGAACACCTGCAAAGTCACTTCATCACCCATGATTTTTACCACCTGGGCTAATTTCCCATTAACCATTGCCAACTCATCATAGCCTACTCCTGACGCTTTCAGCGAACAGGTTGCCTTGGTAATCTGGCTAATCTTAGTATATATCTTTTGAAATGCTTTTGTTGCCATCTCTACTCATTATAAATTAAAATTAAAAATTAAAATCAGACACTTCTCTCGGCAACCAATTCCTGTAACTGCTTCTTAAAATCCTCATACTGCTCAGATTTATATTTAGCATAGTTCATCTGTTTGCAAAGGTTGATCATCTTCTTGAAATAATCCATCACCTCAATAAAAGTATCAAACTTGAATTCCGTATGACAAATGTCGATTACCATATTCAAGATCTCTTCCTGACGTTCCATCGGAGTCACTGAATCCACTTCATCAAAAGCATCCTGTTGCAGAATCACAAAATCAATCAACTCTGATTTCCAAAAGATTACATGATATTCTACAGGTACACCATCATCACCCAAAATATTAATCTGTTCAGCAATTTCCTTACCACGCAACAATCTTGTCTTGATTTCGTTCACCTTACCAATCCATTCACCATTAATACGTTTGGCGATATATTCCTCAAATTCCGGATATTCCAGATATTTTGAATAAGAGTCAATCGGGTTCACAGCCGGATAACGCTTCCTGTCGGCACGTTCCTGCTCCAAGGCATAAAAGCAACGGGCCACCTTTTTGGTGTTCTCCGTTACAGGTTCCTTCAAGTTACCACCTGCTGGAGATACAGTACCGATAAAAGTAATAGAACCGGTTTCACCATTATTCAGATGCACATATCCCGCACGTCCGTAGAAGTTGGAGATAATAGCCGAGATATCCATCGGGAATGCATCCGGACCAGGCAACTCTTCCATACGGTTGGACATCTCACGCAAGGCCTGCGCCCAACGGGAAGTAGAATCTGCCATCAGCAAGACTTTCAACCCCATAGCACGATAATATTCAGAAATGGTCATAGCCGTGTACACAGACGCTTCACGGGCAGCCACCGGCATGTTCGAGGTATTGGCAATAATGATAGTACGTTCCATCAGCTTACGTCCTGTATGCGGATCTACCAGTTCGGGGAACTCCGTAAAGATTTCCACCACCTCATTCGCACGTTCACCACAAGCAGCGATAATTACGATATCCGCTTCCGCCTGCTTGGAGATGGCATGCTGAAGCACTGTTTTCCCTGTACCGAACGGACCGGGAATAAATCCCGTTCCCCCCTCTACAATGGGGTTAACCGTATCAATAACACGGACACCGGTTTCCAATAATTTATAAGGACGCGGCTTTTCCTTATAATTAGTCATTGCCTTTTTTACCGGCCACTTCTGAATCATGTTTACCGGAATATCTTTACCTTCTCTGTCCGTCAGAACCACTACAGTATCCTCAATAGTATAATCACCTTCAGGAACAATAGATTTTACTTCATAAGTACCTGTCAACTGAAATGGTACCATAATTTTCAATGGCTGGAAGTTCTCATCCACCTGTCCCAACCAAGCCGATGGACCAACTTCATCACCCACCTTCACCAACGGTACAAAATGCCACACTCTTTCTTTATCCAATGGATAGGTGTATTGTCCGCGTTTCAGGAATACTCCGTCCATTTTATCAAGGTCGTTTTGCAGACCATCATAATTTTTAGACAACATACCCGGACCTAGAGTCACTTCAAGCATGTGTCCCGTAAATTCGGCTTCAGCACCCACTTTCAATCCACGTGTACTTTCAAACACCTGCACATAAACATTGCTGCCTACTACCTTAATAACCTCTGCCATCAACCGGTCTCCGCCAGTCAGAATGTAGCAAATCTCATTCTGTGCCACCGGTCCGTCAACGGTAAGAGTAACCATGTTGGCTATTACGCCACTAACAGTTCCTTTTGTTGCCATATATCTTTAATCTGTTTATTATCTGAATTCTGCGGGAATCTGTATCTCGTCCTTCAATTTATCAATAATCTGACGGAACAGTTCGCTTCCCTTTTCCTTATCCATAGAAATCCAACGGCCAATCATTTCCAGTTTCAACAAAAACACGAAAATCCGCTCCACAGTAAAATAGTTGAAAAAGACAGCGTCTTCCATCCAGTTCCATTTCAACAAATCTATCTTCTTTTCCCTTTCCACTAATTCTTCAATTTCGCTGATACGGAGTACCTGCTCAAAATATTCCAGTATTTCGGACAAACCGAAATCTCGGGCATTCGATGTACGAACCATCTCACTCACATCCGTCTTGCCCACTACTACCTGAGATACGTCCATTTTATATTTACGTGCAGTTAAGGCAGCCAGTATATTATTGATATTCAAATTAAATTCAAACCAGGAGGAAACAAATTGATTACCGCAGTTCATGGCATACGCATAATAGCAGGCAGATAACATATCTTCCGCACGATAGAGTTCCTCTGCGGAAAGAGCCAAATAAGCAGTAATAAATTCATAAAGATAAGATGGGTATCTCTTATCCGGAGCATCGCCTTCACGCACCGAACTGATAAGCGCCAGCAACTCATTCTGAGAATAATTCCCCTCAAAATCTGTCGCAGCTTCCTTATCTTTCAACAGTTTCAACAGGTTAGCATTATCGAATTTCAAATAGAACAAGTCGATTAACTTCCTATCCTTTTCCGATAATTCCGAATAGATTTCCGATTTAAAATTAGCCACTGTATAGTTCAGTTTGCCATCCTCCAACGAAAGATCCGGCAAACCGGCTACCAGGCAATAATAATTTGTCATAGTCCCGTTTTAAAACAACATTTCTACTAATTGAGGACGAAGGAAATCCTTGAAATAATTTTCAAATTCCTCTTCACCGAAGTTCACTTTGTAAGAGCCGTCAGCTGGTGAGATAGTAAAAAGTGATTTCGTTCCGTTCACTTCTTCTATTCTCACTCCTTTATCCAACAAAGCTTTTGCGTTCGCTGCAAAATATTTCTTAAGTCCTTCGGCATCTGCGGTAGAGATCACGATAGATTCGTTAGCAGACCATTGGGCAGCTAATGAAACAATAAACTTATTCAGATACTCCTTATCTGCCACAAATCCTTTCACACTTTCACTGACTACCTCATTGGTCAACAAGGTAGCTATTTCGGTCTTCAATGCATTTACTGCTTGTCCGGCAAACAATTTAATTTCTGATTGTGTATTTTCGGCAGTTTCCTTGGCTGACTTCCGAGCCACAGCGAGAATAGACTCAGCTTCCTTACGGGCATCCTCTACAATCTTTGCTGCTTCATCGCGAGCACTACTAATAAGTCGCTGTGCTTCTTCATTTCCTTTTTCCACACCTTCACGATAAATCTTATCGGTAAGCTCCTGAATTTTATTTTCCATATTCTTAGAAGATATTTTTTTGAGTTTAACACTTTCTTTCTTCAATAAATTCAAAAAGAATAGCCCAAAAGTACAAAAATCAATGATAGAAAAAGAATTTAATGATAGAATTTACACTAAAAGTACTGCAAAAAGAGAAAAATATACCATATTCATGTTACAGAACATAGGATTATTTCCGTTACTAGACTCCGCCACATGCGTGCATATGCAAAAAAAAGCCTCCGGAACTTCTTCAAGTCCGGAGGCTTCAATCAAAAACGGCAGC
>OKTX01000225.1_pt1 | contig 47410 bp, 59 predicted proteins | sample 1606261 | NCBI WGS metagenome assembly OKTX01 (sample SAMEA3879543, study PRJEB24766) | human gut metagenome | biome: human-associated habitat; feature: feces | place: USA | collected 1985/1987 | reverse complement strand
CCTTCCTGAAGGACGCGCCCATCATTCTGCTGGACGAAGCCACCGCCAGCTTGGATGTGGAGAACGAAACTGCCATTCAGGAGGCACTTTCCCGGCTCATAAAACACAAAACTGTCCTTATCATCGCCCACCGGATGCGCACCGTAGCCGGGGCGGACAAAATCGTGGTGCTGTCCGACGGCGTGGTGGCCGAACAGGGCGCGCCCGATGCACTTTATGCCCGGAACGGCCAGTACACCCACATGGTGGATCTGCAGACCGAAAGCCAGAGCTGGGCCATCTGACCCAATTCAAAAACAGCCCCTCGACACAACAAAAAAGGACATCTATTCGAAAGAATAGGTGTCCTTTTTAGCACCCGAATCCGTCAGCTAACAGTCATGTTTAAATCACTTCCTTATCACTGTTAAGCCAATGGTTTCAAGGTTTTTCTTTTTTTGAGCCGGACCTCAAGAAGCATAGATTTTGATTTCTTGAACCAATGGGCTTGTGTCAGGTATTGCTTTCTCAAACTGCCTTCTGTTTTTGGAATTTTTAAGACAAGACGACTTTTAGCGTTAGAAAACTGTTTCGGAAAAACTTTAGCAATCTTTTCTCTGGAGAGATTTTTGAGGGCCTCGTCAGAGACACGTTCAAGAATTTGGGAAATCCACATGCTGCCGTCATCAAGGTTGATTGAGTGAATGTCAATAGCAACAATCTCGCCTGCTCTAAGTGAACATACAAAGGCCAGGTGAAGCGAGAGATGAAGAATGGGATCTTCTTGAATCTGATCGAGAATTTTTGAAATATACTCAGCAGACCAAGCTTTACGCCTCTTGTAGTGCTCGGATGGACCTTTGGTGTTGGGAATCTCTGCGATGTAGTTCCATCGTTTTGCTGTTTCAAAACCAAGTGTAAGAATGTTATACATATGGCAGAGCAGATTCAGGAACTGACACTTTTGCTGATGTACCTGACTTCGTGGCAGGAACGCAGAACAATAGGACTTCGCAGAAAACCGCACAAGACTGATGATACGCTGCTGGAAGGGATATGATTTTTCGGTTCTGGAAAGGTTGGAAGCACAGGGGCTTATCTGCGGTGAAGGCAGAAAAAACCGATCGTGTTTACAGCCGAAGGCGAGCGGCTTGCTGTAGAACTCATGAAAAAGTATGGGCTTGGAGATCGTAAAGAGGATGAGGTTTAACGGTGGGTATTTCTCTTGCGCATAAGACTGCAAAACCGCAAAACCATTGCGGCGCAAGGCTTTGACTGTGGTATCTTTTCTGTCGACACACGGCAACGAAAAAAGGGACTCTGAAATTGCTGATTTCAGAGTCCCTTTTCCTTGTTCAATGTCTACTGTGATGTTGGATCTAAATCCGTCGAATTCGACGGGTTTAGGCAGTTAGCCAGATCCGATTCATAATCACCACGCACTACCGCACTCGGTGAGTGAACGACATTAACCTGCACATTGACACTTGCGTTCATAAAAACGCCGATCTTTTCAGCCGCGCCTCGCTTCATTTGTTCTGTTACATGCGTGTAAGTGTCCAGCGTGAATGCGGCACTATAGTGGCCGAGCATGCCAGCGACCGTTTTTGCATCTACGCCGCTCTGAATTGCTAAGGTCGAAAATGTATGTCTCAAGTCATGAAAGCGAACGCTTTCATCCACTCCGGCAGCGGCGAGCATTTGTTTGTGTAAATGTCGAAGAGAGTCCGGACTCCAGTAACCATTAGTTCTTGGACACCAAAACATGAGGGGACTATCCGGATGCTTGTTGTGCTCATCTATGAGCAAAGCAACAGTATTCTCCGGAAGAGCTATTGTTCGAATCGAATTCTCAGTCTTCGGTACAGAAATGCACAACTCTCCCCCAGAACGAGTGAGCTGCTTGTTAACCGTCAGCATTCGTGTTTCCGGATTCAAGTCGGCCCACTCCAGGCCAAGTAATTCTCCCCGTCGAAGCCCACTTGTCAATTCCAAATAGAAAAGCGCATAGACCCCAAGTCGCTTTGCCTCATCCAGATATGCACCTATCTTGTCCTGCGGCAGGACGTGCATTTCTTTCTTTTCACGCTTTGGGATTTTGCAGTTATCGCAAGGGTTGAAGGGAATAATCCGCTCCTTAACTGCCTGTTTCAGAGCGCCGCTCAATACCGCATGAATGTGCTTCACGGTGCTTGCAGACAATGGCTCATATTTCCGATTTCCATGGTTGTCTAAGCGGCCCTGTGTGTGCAGATCATTGTAGAAGCGCTGAATCTGGATTGAGCTGAGCTTTGAAAGCTGGATATGGCCCAAAACCGGGATGATGTGGTTCTCGATCATGCTCCTATAACCATCTGCTGAGCTGGGGCGAAGATTTGGCTTTGTGTAGGAATCAAACCAAAGCCGAATCCATGTAGAAAGGGGCTGTGAATCATATCCTTTGCCCTTGCGATAATAAGGCCCTGTATCCTGTTGGATGGCTCGTGCCAGCTTCGCTGCGCATTCTTTTCGTGTCTTAGCAAAAACGCCCTTTTGAATACGCTTTCCCGTTAGAATATCGTAGCCGGCAGTATATCGACCTTCCCAACAGCCGGGGTATCTCTCTCGAATGCTGCCTTCGCCATTCGCTCTTTGCCTACCAGCCATAATGATCTCTCTTTTCCATTTGCGTCTGAGCATCAAGCCACGAGAGAAATTTTCCTTTGTCAATATAGACCCTTTGACCACTTACCGTATGGGGAAAGTCATCTCTCTTTAGAAGTCTATATGCAACCGTAAGACTGCATCCGAGGGCCTTTGCAACGAGCGGCATCGTCATCACATCCGGAAGATCTTCTTTGCGCCGGATTCGCGGCATCTTACTATCGTCCATCCTTGTCACTCCGTATAGAAGAGAGAGTCCTTCTCTTCTGTTTGCACATTTAGCCAGGTAAGGAATTTGTCTTTCGGCACGAAGATACGACTTCCAACTTTGAAGGCAGGAAAGTCGATGCGCTTCACAAGCTCATAGACCTGAGACAGCCCGAGGCCGAGGAAATTGGACACCTCTTGAACATTGAGGATAAGGGGGAGCTCATCGGAACTCTTATACTGGCAACTTTTCATTTTGCATTCCTCCTGTGAAGTAATCTATATCAATACTTACGAGGAGGTTTGGTAATCAACAACAGGTTCGTACAAATTATCAGCAATAGAAAGCAGAAACTGCATTTTATTTGTGGCGAATTTGCCGCAATTAAACGACAGTTGCGTTGGGGCGTTATGAGATTAGCTAAAAAAGAAGCACTTACGGATCAATACCGTAAGTGCTTCTCTATGGGTTTTCAAATTACTGGATGGCGTCTTTGAAAGCCTTTCCTGCTTTGAACGCAGGTGCCTTAGATGCAGGGATATCAATCTGCTCACCTGTTGCAGGATTCTTGCCAGTACGGGCTGCACGTTCTTTGACCTCGAAAGAGCCGAAGCCCACCAGCTGCACTTTGTTGCCAGCCTTCAAAGCGCTCTCAGTAGTCGTGATAAATGCAGCGAGAGCAGCCTCGCAATCCTTCTTGGAAAGGCCACTCGCTTCAGCCATTGCGGCAATCAGTTCGGTTTTATTCATAGTTTTTCTCCTTGATGTTATTTTGTTTTCTGTATAATTGTTTAGGTGCCTATGGAATGAAATGACAAGACCCTCTTAGAGTTTTTCACGCACCATCATAAGGGCATAACCAAGTAGATTTTGGCCTTGCCATTTTGCCCGGTCAAGTCTGCTTGGATCACGCATGGATAAACCAATGCCCCAAATCCGATCATTTACAGCACACTCAGCAAGAAATGCATTTCCAGTATCTTTCAGTCTCTCCCTTAGATCAGGGTTCTGCGTAAACTTTGCGAAAAGCCCCTCATAGACGACGATTTGTCGAATACCGTTCCATAGGCTCTCATCATAGCCGGATACAAGCCGTCCAAGAGCCTTTATCTCGGCAGCATTATCCGTAGCAAGAATCTGTGTGGCAACCTTTTCATCGCCAAAGGAAAGTGCCTTGCGGTACATCATATACTGCTCCATTGAGGAAAAGGTGATACCATTGTGCGTAAATGTGGAAGGATACCAGTTGCTAAGGTATCCATTCTCTTCGTTATTGTTGTGAAAACAGATAACAGTCATTCCCATTTCCTCGTTCCTCCATAAACGAACATCTTCTCATGCATGGATATCTCTGACATATTACTATTATACCGAGCGCAGGATGAAATGGCAATCTCAACTTTTTTACTGCCAATTTCTACTTCTTCCTTATTTGGATGTAACTCCAGTAAGTCAACAGAGGGCCAGCCCCATTAGAGCTGGCCCTCTATGCACCAAAAGGCATACTTTTTGGCTGATGGCATTTTTGGTCGATCGAAATCAAATATGTGTTTCAAAATGCCATAAACAAATTAGTGAGATATTTCAAAAAACAATGGACATTATGGTGCAATTCTTCTCCATAAAACGTCGCCCTTTCCCGATGCTCGCATTACAATCGCATTAATGCTTTTAGAACAGTATAGCAAACTATTCGCAGAGAGTGATCAGGGGGATTTTCGTACCATCGGTGGAGCAAAATACTGTCTTTCGGCTAAAATTACTTTTCGTATACTGCGAATTACCGCATATACAATTGTCTGTCGCTGATGAAGGGTGATAAGGTTGTCGAGGACTGAAAAGAACGCTGAAATACTTTCCTGCTCAATGCGGGAAGGAAAACATACCGGACCTTTCAAGGCGTTCTCAGCGGATACTTTCATATCATTCTTTGCACCCTTATTGACCAATGGATGCATATAGTTATTCATTCGTGCGTGCTGCTCAAAATACACTTGAATGAAGTCCGAAAAAGCATTTTCCTTCGGATGATAAACGGCATACAAAGTTGAAACAATGCCTGGTTTTCCTTTGTTTGTCTTGATTATTCCATGCGGATTAGAGTTAAGAGGCGACTTTGTATATACTACATCACCCGTCTGAACAACACCGTAATTTGATACTGATGCACCAGCGAAAGAACGACCTTGAAACTCAATCTGATTAACTATTCCATAGTCGCCTGAAACGGACAAAACATCAGACCTACCATATATGTTGCCAGTGTTCTTTTCGGCGGAAACAGTAAGGTAATCTTCTAACTTACGCTGTTCCCAAGAGAATGTATAAAAAGGGGTGTCAGTTGGACAATCAGAGAAATATCCGGAGGTGAATGCAAAAATGGCTGTCGTTGATGAAGGGTGATAAGGTTGTCAAGCTGCTGAAAAAACTCTCCAACTTTTGCTTGTTCTATCTGATTGGGAAGCGAAATGGGAGTCTTTTTCCCACTTTCAATGGTATAAGTTCCAACAGTACCGATACCAGCTGATTCATTTATGAAGCCTTGAATCTGCTCCGCCGAGAACGAATAAAAGAGGAACTTGCCATCTATTTTATCTGAGTTTTGGAACCATATAATATTACCGTCTTTGAAATACAAAGGCTCCAAATTCCTCACTAAATAAGGCACTCCGATAGTACCAACACCCGTCACAAGCAAATCTGAAACACCGACTTTTCCCGACAATGCACTGTATTCTTCGTACTTCTCTTTTGAAATATAGAGATAGTCATCCGGCTCTTCATTCTTTGCAGCAGCAACAATATCTCTTGCTCTAAGGAACCTTACTCCACTGTCTGTCCAGTCTGATTGATGGATGCGCTTAACAGATGTAACATTCATCATATCACCGAGCTTACGCTGTTCCCAAGCTATTCGGTTACAGTCGAGCTTACACAGGTGTGAAATACAGGAATTAAGTTTGATATTTCGGGATTTATAGTTGCTATTCCGGGATTATATGCTATAATATAAAATGTATTTTAGTACTTACTCGCGGACCGAGAGAAAGGAATGATATGATGGCTGTAAGCTATAAAAAACTCTGGCACATTCTGCTTGATCGAGATATGAAGAAAAGAGATTTGCAGGAAGCTGCAGGGCTCACAAAATACGCAATGAATAAGCTTAGTCGTGATGAAAATGTCAGCACTGAAGTGTTGGGAAAAATCTGCTCCGCTTTGAATTGTACAACTGACGATATTATGGAGTTTGTTTCTGACGAAAAGTAAGTCCGTTTTATGGGACACTAGTTGTGTGTATCATAATAGGGGGTAGTACGTTGCCCTTAGAAAAAGAAAAAGGATGGGGTCACAGAATGAATAAGCAACAACTTGCTCAGAAAATATGGGCTTCCGCAAATCAAATGCGTTCCAAAATTGAAGCAAATGAATATAAGGATTACATACTAGGCTTTATTTTTTACAAGTATCTTTCCGATAAGGAAGTTAAGTTCTTGAAGGAGAACGACTATGATAATGAACTCCTGAAAACCGTATCGGAGGAAGATGCCGAAACAGTTGAATGGATCCAAAAAAACATAGGCTACTTTATTGCCTATAAGGATCTTTTCTCCACTTGGCTCACGATGGGTAAGGACTTTGATGTTTCAAATGTCCGTGATGCTCTTTCTGCATTTAGCCGACTAATTTCTAATTCGCATAAAAGGGTATTTGAAAAAGTATTTGATACCTTGCAAACAGGCCTTTCCAAACTTGGCGATAGCTCCGGTTCACAAACGAAAGCAATTAGTGGGCTGCTGACGCTGATAAAAGATATTCCTATGGATGGCAAGCAGGACTACGATGTTCTCGGTTTCATCTACGAATATCTTATCAGTAACTTTGCAGCAAATGCTGGAAAGAAAGCTGGCGAGTTCTACACCCCGCACGAGGTATCGCTTCTGATGTCCGAGATCGTTGCGAGTCATTTGAAGGGTAAAAGTGAAATCAAAATCTACGACCCGACAAGCGGTTCGGGCTCACTGCTTATCAATATTGGTCAAAGCGTTGCGAAGTATATGAGCGACGACAACAATATTCAGTATTACGCTCAGGAGTTGAAAGAGAATACTTATAACCTGACCCGAATGAATTTGGTTATGAGAGGCATTGATCCCGCTAACATTATCACTCGTAACGGCGATACTCTCGAGGAGGATTGGCCGTACTTTGATGAAAATGATCCGGTCAATACCTATAACCCTCTCTATGTGGATGCGGTCGTGTCCAATCCGCCGTATTCGCAGGCTTGGGATCCGTCTAATAAAGAGGGAGATCCTCGTTATGCTCGTTTTGGACTTGCTCCCAAAGGAAAAGCCGACTATGCTTTCCTACTTCACGACCTGTTCCATATCAAACCGGACGGCATTATGACAATTGTTCTTCCCCACGGCGTACTGTTCCGTGGCGGTGAGGAAGGTGAAATCAGAAAAAACCTGATCGAGAATAACCATATCGACGCCATTATCGGGCTGCCTGCAAATATCTTCTTCGGGACAGGGATCCCCACCATTATTATGGTGCTGCGCCAAAAGCGTGAGAACACCGATGTTCTTATCATCGACGCATCCAAGGGATTTATTAAAGAGGGTAAAAATAACAAGCTCCGTGCGTCTGACATTAAACGCATAGCAGACACCTTTATCAAGCGTGAAAGCGTCCCGAAGTTTTCACGAGTTGTCAGTCGTGAAGAAATTCGCAGCAATGATTATAACCTGAACATTCCTCGCTATGTGGACTCATCTGAAGCAGCCGAGCATTGGGATGTCTATGCGTCTATGTTTGGCGGTATCCCGACGGCAGAAATTGAAGAGCTGGGCGAATTTTGGACGGCGTTCCCGGCACTGAAAAAGGCTCTGTTTACAGAGAGTGGCATCCCCTATGTGAATGTGTCTGTCGATGACATTAAGAGTGCCATCAAGAGCCACCCCGATGTGGTCGGATTTGAGGATGCTTTTAATGCCGCCTTTTCTACTTTCCCGGCGTTCCTGAAAGAAGAACTTATCGACCGGATGGATAGCATTGAAATCTCTAAGGCTGAAACCGTTCTGAGCGCTGATATTTTTGAGCGTCTGAAGGATATTCCGCTTATCGACAAATATGCGGCGTTCCAGCTTCTTGACGACGATTGGACAGGTATTTCCATCGACCTCGAAATGTTGCAAACCGAAGGCTTTGCTGCAACAAAGAAGGTCGATCCGAACCTTGTCATCAAGAAAAAGGACGGTAAAGATCAGGAAGTTCAAGAGGGCTGGGTAGGTCATATTATCCCGTTCGACTTGGTACAGGCGACTTTGCTCTCCGCAGAAACGGACGAGCTTCACGGTTTGGAAAGCCGTTTGGCGGAAATCCCTTCTGAGTATGAGTCTATCCTTGATGAAATGACAGAGGAGGATAAAGAGAGCTGCAACGATGTTCTCACCGATGAAGGCGATGCTTTCGTTCCGAAAGAAGTATCCAAAAAGATTAAGGAAATGAAGAAAGACCGTTCTCCTGAAAGCGTTGCGCTTCGTACACTCTTAGAAAAGGTTGAGTCCTTGGTCAAGAACGAGAAAGAAATCAAGGCGGAGATCAAGGCAAAGGGTGCTGCGTTGCAGGCAAAAACAAAGGATACGATTGAAAGTCTGAGCGATGAGCAGGCTTTGGATTTGCTCGAAAAGAAGTGGATTGCTCCTCTCATTGAGAGCATTCACAAACTGCCTGATACCGTAATCGACAGCTTGGTGAGCAAAATTCAAGCCCTTCAGAACAAGTATGCCACAACTTTCTTCGAGGTCGAACAGCAGATCAGCGAAACCGAAGCAACGCTTTCGGGAATGATCGATGACCTTGAGGGTAATGAGTATGATATGCTGGGACTTAATGAGTTAAAGAAATTGCTGGGAGGTAGTGCAGAATGACGAAAAAATCAGATGCTCCCGCAATTCGCTTCAAAGGATTCTCAGACGCTTGGGAACAGCGTAAGCTCGGAGAACTTGTGTTATTCAATCCTAAAGATGAGCTGCCTCAAACATTTGAATATGTCGATTTGGAGTCTGTTGTTGGCACAGAGATGTTGTCGCATAGGACTGAGGTAAAGTCATCTGCTCCATCAAGAGCACAGCGACTTGCTCACACCGGGGATCTATTCTATCAGACTGTGCGTCCATATCAAAAGAACAATTATCTTTTTGAAAAACCCGATAATAACTATGTTTTTTCGACTGGATACGCACAAATGCGTCCCTATGTTGACGGGTATTTTCTGCTCAGCCTTGTTCAGAGCGAACGCTTCGTAAAGGTTGTTTTGGATAACTGCACAGGAACAAGTTATCCAGCAATAAATGCGAATGATTTGGCTGAGATTGAGGTGGCTGCACCATCGGATGAGAGCGAGGCACAAAAGATTGGCACAATATTTCGTAGCATAGACAACCTTATCACCCTTCATCAGCGTAAGTTTGAAAAGTTGACGAATGTGAAAAAATCGATGCTCGAAAAGATGTTCCCGCAAGATGGCAGCAGTTACCCCAAAATTCGCTTTAAGGGATTTACTGACCCTTGGGAACAGCGTAAGTTGGGAGAAGTTATACGATTAAATGGACGAATTGGCTTTCGTGGTTATACAGAAAAGGATATTGTTACAAAGGATGATGGGGGCGTTCTAACCTTTAGCCCTACAAATATCGTTGACAATAAGCTGACCACAAATTGCAAAAACACCTACATAACAAGATTCAAATATGATGAATCTCCAGAAATCAAAATTCACAATGGAGATATTCTTTTTGTGAAAACGGGTTCTACGCTGGGTAAAAGTGCCTTAGTGACAGGGCTTTCGGAAGATGCGACATTAAATCCACAGGTAGTTGTTATGCGTACCAACAATTTGAATGTGGAATTTTTAGCTGCAATGCTCGTAACAAACGCAATTATTTCGCAAGTAAATTCGGCTAAAATAGGAGGAGCAATTCCGACTTTAACAGAAACAAGAATCAAAGATTTTGATGTGGCTATTCCAGTATCTGAAGCAGAGAAAGAACAAATTGGACAGTTCTTCAGTCAGCTCGACCACCTTATCACCCTTCATCAGCGTGAGTTGGAAAAGCTCCAAAATATCAAGAAATCTATGCTTGAAAAGATGTTCGTGTGACATCAATATCGCAGGAAGGAGGAAATCGAATGACATTCCAAAAAGAAGCGGACTTTGAGGAAGCCCTGATTAAAGTCTTGGCGGATAAAGGCTGGGAAAAAGAAGTTATCAAGAACCCAACCGAGCAAGACCTCATCCGAAATTGGGCAAAGATCCTGTATGATAACAATCGTGGAATTGACCGCTTGAATAACTATCCTCTTACGGATGGCGAAATGCAGCAGATTATTGAGCAGATCACGGAACTTAGAACCCCGTTAAAACTCAATGGCTTTATCAACGGAAAAACTGTGTCCATCAAGCGTGATAACCCTGACGACAAGCTCCATTTTGGCACTGAAATCAGCTTGAAAATATATGATCGCAGAGAAATCGCCGCTGGACAGAGCCGGTATCAGATCGTACAGCAACCAGCCTTTCCGAGCAAGTCAAAAATGCTGAATGACCGTCGTGGCGATTTGATGCTGCTCATCAATGGTATGCCAGTCATACATATTGAGCTGAAGCGCAGCGGTGTCCCCGTCAGTCAAGCATATAATCAGATTGAGAAATACTCATATGAGGGCGTTTTTACCGGATTGTTCTCGCTCATTCAGGTGTTTGTTGCAATGAACCCTGAAGAAACTCGTTATTTTGCGAATCCCGGACCTGACGGAAAGTTCAATACGGATTACTATTTCCATTGGGCTGACTTCAATAATGAGCCTATCAACGATTGGAAAGCTATCGCCTCCTCGCTGCTGTCCATCCCTATGGCGCACCAGCTCATTGGTTTTTATACTGTTGCCGACAATGCTGACGGTGTTCTGAAGGTAATGCGAAGCTACCAGTATTACGCAGCCAGCGCAATTTCCGATGTTGTGTCTAAAACGAAGTGGGATAGCGGTAAGCAGCGTGGCGGCTACATTTGGCATACCACCGGCTCAGGTAAGACGATGACAAGCTTTAAGTCGGCTCAGTTGATTGCAAACTCCAATGATGCTGATAAGGTTATTTTCCTTACCGACCGTATTGAGTTAGGAACGCAGTCGCTCAAGGAATATCGGGCATTTGCGGACGAGAACGAAACCGTGCAGGCAACAGAGAACACATATGTCCTTTTGACTAAGCTGAAAAGCAACGCAACGGCAGATACCCTAATTGTTACCTCTATTCAGAAGATGAGCAATATCCGAGATGAGGACGGAGGACTTAATGCAAGCGACATTGAAATAATCAACGGCAAACGGCTTGTTTTTATTGTTGACGAGGCTCATCGTTCAACTTTTGGAGATATGCTATCCATCATCAAGGAAACATTTCCCAATGCCATCTTCTTTGGCTTTACCGGCACACCGGTGTTTGAGGAGAATGCAAAGAAAAACAATGCCCAAACAGATGTTTTTGGCAATGAACTCCATAGATATAGCATCGCTGATGGTATCAGGGATAAGAATGTGCTTGGATTTGACCCTTATAAAGTCCTGACTTTCCGTGATAAGGATGTCCGCAAGGTGGTTGCTTTGGAAAAAGCAAAAGCAGCAACCGAAGAAGAAGCAATCAGCGATCCTAAAAAGGCAAAAATATTCTATGAGTATATGGACTCCTCCACCGTCAAGATGGCGGGCTTCTTGGGCGATGACGGAAAGTGGGTCAAGGGCATTGAAGATTATCTTCCAAAGACTCAGTACCTTTCCTCGGAGCATCAAAGCAAGGTTGTTGAGGATATTCAGGAAAATTGGCTTACCTTGAGCCACAACGGGAAATTCCACGCAATCTTTGCAACGAGCAGCATCCCCGAAGCAATAGACTACTATCGACTGCTGAAGGCTGCAATGCCGAAACTTAGGATCAGTTGCCTTTTTGACCCCAATATCAGCAATGAAGATGGTGACTACAAAGAATACAGAGGGCAGCCGATTGCTTTCTATAAAGAGCAAGGCTTAATCGAAATCCTTACTGACTATAATATGATGTTTGGTCAGGATTTTTCGATTGCTACACACGCTCGCTTCAAAAAAGACCTTTCTCTACGCCTTGCCCACAAAGAGCAATATAAGCGGGTCGAAAGAGAGCCTGAGAAGCAGCTCGACCTCCTGATTGTAGTGGATCAGATGCTTACCGGCTTTGACTCTAAGTGGGTCAACACGCTCTATATGGACAAAATACTGGAGTATGAGAACATCATTCAGGCATTTTCCAGAACCAACAGACTTTTCGGACCCGATAAGCCTTTTGGCATCATCAGATATTATCGCAAGCCGCATACGATGGAGCAGAATGTGAGCAAAGCTGTTAAGCTCTATTCCGGCGATAGACCGATAGGTCTGTTCGTTGAAAAACTGTCTTACAACCTCGGAAAGCTCAACGCTGTGTTTGATGATATTGCCTATTTGTTCAAGAATGCTGGTATCCCTGACTTTGAAAAGCTGCCTGCGGACGGAACCGTAAGAGCTAAGTTCGCCTCGCTGTTTAGAGATTTCAACGGATACCTTGAAGCTGCTAAAATCCAAGGATTTAGGTGGGACAAACACACCTACTCATTCAAGGACGAGGAAAGCGGTAATTCGATTGAAATTACAATGGAGTTCGATGAGAACGCATTTTTGATTTTGGCACAGCGTTATAAAGAACTTTCCGCTGCTTCTCCCGATGATCCCGGATCACAAGACATAGATATACCATACGATCTTGTTGGATACCTGACTGAAATTGACACAGGGGTTATTGATGCCGATTATATGAACAGTCGTTTCGATAAGTACCTCAAATTGATTCGACAGGTAGGTTCTTCCGAGGAATCTATTGAGCAAGCAAAGGCAGAACTTCACAAGACTTTTGCTGCCCTAACGCAAGAGGAGCAGAAATACGCAAATATCTTTCTGCACGACATTGAGCGAGGCGATGTCATTGCCGAGGACGGAAAAACGCTTCGTGACTACATCACGGAGTATCAGTTTAGAGCAAAAGATGACCAAATTCACCGTTTTGCAACCATCTTCGGTCTTGATGAGGATAAACTCAGGAATATGATGGGGCTTAACCTGAATGAAGCGACTATCAATGAGTTTGGCAGGTTTGACGAGCTGAAAAAGAGCGTCGATAAGTCCAAAGCAAAAGCGTTCTTTGAAGCATATGAACAAACCAAGTTGATTCCGCCCAAGGTCAATATGAAAACGGATCAGCTTTTGCGGCAGTTCATTCTTACCGGTGGATTTGAGGTTGATATGCCGTAATGAGTGCCATCAACGCTAAAGCAAGCCGAAAAATGAAAAAATATGCGGTCTTAACAAGAGAGCCAAGGTGTTTCCTTGGCTCTCTTGCTTTTTCTTGGGAACAGCGTAAGTTGGGGGAGATTGCCGACATTTTGGGCGGTGGAACACCAAGTACAGGCAATCCGAGCTATTGGAATGGTGAGATTGATTGGTATGCACCTGCTGAAATTGCAGACCAAATCTATGCAAATTCGAGTCAGAAAAAGATAACCGACTTGGGTTATGAGAATAGTTCAGCAAAAATGCTTCCTCCCGGCACAGTCCTGTTTACATCTCGTGCGGGAATCGGAAAAACCGCCATTTTAACCCGAAAAGGCTGTACTAATCAGGGGTTTCAGTCCATTGTCCCACATCGTGGAGAGCTTGACACTTACTTCATTTTTTCTCGAACCGAAGAATTAAAACGATATGGAGAACTTGTTGGGGCTGGATCAACTTTCGTTGAGGTTTCGGGAAAGCAAATGGCTGTAATGGAGCTGATGATGCCGCCAACGATGCGAGAACAACAGACTATTGGAGGTTTCTTTCAGCGGCTCGACAACCTTATCACCCTTCATCAGCGTAAGCCATTTTTAATGAAATGGAGGACTTCTGATGCTAACAGAAACCAAACGAACAGACTTGTTCTGTGAATATTATGCAAAATGGATTACGGTGTATAAGAAGGGCGCAATCAGAAAGGTGACGATGGATAAGTACCTAATGACGCAGAAATGGCTCGTTAAGCTCGTCCCGAACCTGAGAGTATGTGATATGAACCGGATAGCTTATCAGCAGCTGTTGAACGATTATGCTGAGTTCCACGAGCGCCAAACCACGATGGATTTTCACCACCAGCTCAAGGGAGCAATTCTTGATGCTGTTGATGAGGGCTTGATTGAAAGAGATCCTACTCGCAAGGCAATAATCAAGGGGAAGCCACCGGTTGCTAAGAAAATCAAGTATCTCAATCAATTTGAGCTACACACGCTGCTGATCTCGCTTGACCTGAAGGATAAGGTGAATTGGGACTATTTTATCCTGTTGGTAGCAAAGACGGGGATGCGCTTTTCTGAAGCACTGGCTCTTACCCCCAAAGACTTCGACTTTGCCCATCAAACACTGTCCATAAGCAAGACTTGGGACTACAAGGGAAAGGGCGGCTTCCAGCCTACGAAGAACAAGTCGTCTGTGCGGAAAATTCAAATTGACTGGCAAACTGTCATTCAATTTTCTGAATTGGTAAAGCACCTTCCCGAAGATAAGCCCATCTTTGTCAACTCCACTATCTACAATTCGACGGTGAACGACATTCTCGGCAGGCATTGCAAAGCCTGTAACATCCCTATCATCTCTGTCCACGGATTACGACATACACACGCCTCTTTGCTGTTATTTACGGGCGTTTCCATTGCGAGCGTTGCCCGCCGTCTTGGACATTCGAGTATGACCACTACGCAAAAAACCTATCTGCACATCATTCAGGAACTTGAAAACAAAGACATCGACTTGGTGATGCGCTCTCTTTCGAGTTTGAGCTAAAAGATTAAACCGGCTTGCGCTGATTAAAGGTGATAAAAAAGATGCCATCCGAAAGGGTGGCATCTTGATTTCATCTGTTGTAGAATCCAGCTCAATAATGTCATCACCAGCAAAACTGCAGACAAATGGATAACCTATTATTGTGACATATCGTATTACCTTCTTTAGTGCACTTCCCGCAGCTTTCTTATAAGAATTATCCCAGAAACTGCTTTGTCGCAGCAAACGAGGCCTTTGCTCGTTGAATATGGAAAGCGCTGATGTTCTTTGCCATATGCACCTCGCTATATTCTACCGAGATTATCTTTGAAGATCACTTGCGTTCGAATACAAAACTGATACGGTCTTGGTATTCAGGCAACTGCTCCAGATAGACATTAAGGCGCCGTTCTACCTCAGCACGCTCCAATGCTGACGCTTCTACCGGGTTTAGGTCGTGCCCACCTTCCTCCATGATATCCACTGCCATTTCATACAGCAGCTTATCCAGAAGCTCTTCGGGGCTATCAATTACAAGGCAGTCCATGTCGCCGACAGTACCACGGCAACTATCGATGCTGATGTAGATATACCCGACCTTACCAGACCATACAATATCGAAGTATGGAGTTGTTTTGATGTACTCGGAGAATACGCTCATGACTCGTTCAATGGCCTCTTTCACGCTGGTGTCATATTCCTTTTTCATGTCGGAGTCCTCCTTAAAATCGAATGGATGGGAGATGCACCTCTCCATACTTATCCGCTTCATGGATAATACGAGGATAAGCACAGTAGAAGAACAGACCTCCTTGCCTATAATCCGTTCCTGTCCGGAACTCGTTGATTAAATTGTTCTGACATTCCCGGCATTGGTTGTTATGCCAATCGTGCGTTTTCGGGCATATGTACCAGTCCCGTGGATTACCCTTGATTCGGCTGCACTTCGGCGCATAGGGTTGGTTATCACGGAGGAAGGCATCAAACCGCTTCCGCTTGCTCAACAGAATGTTTTGTAGGCCGTCTTCAGTAAAAAGATCTGGCGCAAAACCATCATCAATGAAGAATCGGCGATAGTCGGCATATCCGTCATCGTCTACGATCGCCCACTCCACCTTCACGAGCCATTCGCAACCGTCGTCATCATGGTCTTCGGTGAGCTGCAGAACGACTGCTATATCTGTGGATCGCTGAGGAACAACTGAAGCGAGCGCGCGATTCGGCCACTTCCACACAAACTTGTTCTCATCATCCAGGCTGCTGGAGATATACTCATTCCCAAAGGCGTAGGTCTCATCGAACACCCAAATCACCTTATAGCCGGCCCTCGTGTAGAACTTATTGCGCAGTTCAAATTCACCGGCAGAAATCGGACTGTGCTGAAACTCAATGACATAGCCGCCCATCAAGATGTCTGCACGATGGCATTCGCCCCTGTGTTCCACGACAATCTCACGAACATTTTCGGGAAAACGCGATTGCCATCCTCGGTGCCATTCAGACATATCGTATTTCCAGTCATCCATACACGAGGTCACATGAGCGAAGTGCCACGAATTGACTTCGCCCTGGCGAGGAATCACCTGGTTGCCGCACACAGGACAGTAATACTCTTGCCCCTTCTCCGCATCGAATGCGTGAACGCGGTGATGATCCGCTGTCAAAGCATATTCCAAAGTGATCCCTCCTCACAGAATAATCTAATCGCTGTCTTCTTGGCTGCTCGCGTCTCTCTGGAAGCCATACTCAAAAAAGCACATGTCCAGGATTTTGGCTGCCGGATACTCAATTCGGCTGCCGCAATGTTTCCGGAGCTTTTCAAACTCATCCTCATGGTCAAGATACAGGTTGCCAAGTGTTCGGATGGATTTCACACTGAATGCTTGGGGTGCTGCACCGGTATCAGCAAGAGCCTTTTTGAAATACCGATCATAGGCGGGTACGCAGCCCACAGTACCCAGCAAGATCTTGGTAAGCAAGGTATCCGTTGGGATGCCGGCACCGGACGCCACATAAGCTTCTGTAATGCTCTCGCTAAGTTTCATGATGCGGTCAGCATAATACTCCTGCGAGAGTTTCTCAGGAGAAAGGTCCCAGAGATCATCCCACTCCGGCCGATAAATCAGACGGACAACATCCGCATGGATCTTGTAATCCTTCTGCATGAGGAAAGAGTTTCTAAGCATACCCCAACTGGCCAAATACCACGCCAAGTGCAGGCAGAGATAGTCGATCGTGGCGTCAATCTGCGGGCGCCTATTCAGCCGAAACGCTTCATGGCAGTACTCCCAAGAGAGATACCGGTGATGTGGATCATCCTTCATACTGTCATAGCACTCGTATCCGGCTTGAATGGCTTCAGCAAGTTTTTTCTGATCCACAACACGATAGGGCGGCTTACTATGGTGCGTGTGGCCCTGTACTTCGCCTTTCCTGAATACGACCCATTGTTCCTCTAAACTAATGGAATCCACGACATATCCCGCACTGATCCAGCTGGAGCAAAAGGATGCAGGGTTTGAGAGATTTGCCCAGGATGGTCTGTTCTTATATGCGTGGTTAGGGATTGGGATGATCTGGTTCAACTCATCGAAAGTAAGCTTAACAGAGTCTCCTCCGTGTTCCTTCAGCCAATTTCCAAGTGGAGCATATTTCTCTCCAATAGCCATATCCGTCACCCATTCAGTTCATGAGGCTTGAACACTCTTTTGTCCAGCGCGAAGATGCGACTGCTCACCTCTCCCACCTGGAGACCGGCCAAGGTCTCGCGGTAGATTTCCATCCGGCTGTCAAGCATATCGATCTGGGAGAGCAGCTCGCTCTCCGCACAGATGGGCTTCACTGCAGCGCCGAATTCTGGCTCTCCGTGATGGGAAAGGATCATGTGCTGCAGCAAAACGGACTTGTCCTCAGGGATACCAAGTTCTGCAGCTACGTTGGAAACTTCCTGTGCGCCCATCACAAGGTGCCCAAGGAGTTGTCCCTTCACCGAGTATTCCGTGACCAGACCGAGCTGAGAGAAGGTAAACTCGCTCTCTTTGGCGAAGTCATGCAAGAACGTACCGGCAAGTAGCAGGCTGCGATCGATGATATCCCCGTAAAGGCCGGTCAGGAAATCAGCCGTTTTCATCATGGTCGCAGTGTGCATCAGAAGTCCGGAGATAAAGCCGTGGTGGACGCTTTTAGCGGCTGGGATCGTCTTTAGGGACTCCTTATGGCGGGCCATCATCGTGCTGCAAATCTTCCTGTAATCAGCATCCGTAATCGAACTGATCAGTCTCTCCACTTCTGCCATTGTAGTGTCCACATCAATGGGAGCCACCGGGACCAAGGCGGACAGGTCGTAAGTATCATTGTCGTCAGCCAAACGGATCCGATCGACAGTAATCTGCGGGGTGCCTCTGAACTCGGAGACAGTGCCACGGATCTTCACAACATTGCCTTCATCTGCAGAGGAGATGGGGCCAGAATAGTCCCATACTTTTATTTCGATGGAGCCGGATCGATCCGACAGAGAGGCGCTCAAAAACGGCTTGCCGGTTGCGGTTGTCTTGGGATATGCAGCTTTCAAAACATAGAAGCCCTCCACCTCATCCGAAAGGGACATCTCTGCGATCAATTTGTTATATTCCATCATTATTCCTCCGTAGTCGGTCTTCGTTTACTCGCCTTTGACACGAACCCCAAACCCATTGACTTCAATATCCTCGTCTGCGGGAATGAGCAAGTACTTCCGGCCATCAATGATCCTTGCCTCAACCAAGTAGCTATGCTCCGGATCGACCGAAATTGTCGCATCGGCGGTCTTAACTTCAAAGCGGCTGCTATCAATCAGATTGGCCGGGTTCAGTGTTGCTCCATCACCGAACTGGGTGACGCAACTATCACGGAACGCAAGGATCTGTTCCTCTTCCACACCGTTATCGCGCAGGATTTCTGCCGCATCACTGACGGAGAGTTCCAGCGGTTCGGGGTCATGGCTCTCCTTATGCTGTTCAATCTGGTCGCGGAGTCTGTCATGGATAGACTGGACCAGTTCCATATTACAGGCATCACCCAAAGCTTCGCTGAGAGCATTCTGGAATGCTTCCTTTTGCTCAGCGGCAGACATGGGAGCTGTGGTATGAAATACGCTGTCGATGACTTCCTGGTGGATCTCATCTGCCTTTCTGGAATAGAACAAGGCATTGTAGATATTTGCCGCACGATCATCAAAGGCGGGGAACAAGAATCCCAGTTCCGGTGCGGCAACGATCTGACCGGCACAGCTGTGGAACTCATTGTCTCCGGGGAAGAAACCCAACTCCGCTTTGCGCTCCTTCACAGGACAGGCACAGCAAACAACATAGGAGAATACGGCATCGGATGCATCTGCATCCATCTCGTCGTTTTTATTCTTATGGGGGACATCGTATGTGTCATATGCCAGGAGGATCAGGTAGTTGCTGTCCCCAAGGTCAAGAGAGTTGATGATTTTCTGATAGAACTCCTCACGGATCTCACCATCTTTCAGTTCCGAGTCGCGCAGTGCCATGAGAAGGCGATGCTCATCACTGTCAGCTACCTGTTCAGTAGAGAAGATAATATCGATCAGGTTCTTCCCAAGTTTGCCGGAAAGAGCCTTCTTCAGCAGATTCAGGTACTTCTCTGCTTCGTCCTGCGGGAGAATCCCCATGGATTCATCAATGTATGAAACGATTTCACGGCTGCTATTGACAAAACAGCCATAGATACGGCTGATAGCATTCCGATCCATACGAAAACGGCGGCGCAGTTCGCTTACTTCTTTCAAATTCAATTTAGGTTACCTCGCTTATCAAATTGGTCTAGCTGCTTGAAGCAGCAACCTCATCATATCACAGTCTGCCGATTCTGTCACATCCCGAGAACTCGTTGAATTATTCCTGCCAATCATCCTCACAGCCAGTTTCTTGAGCAATCATTATCGCAGTATCGGAGAAAACGAAGCAGTGTTTCTGCTCAGAACAAGGACACTGACAGGTCATTCTCTCTGGCTTGCTGACTCACGGGTTTGTATTGATTGTTGATTACATCCAAACAGCGTGTTCTGATGTAATCAATCGAATAGTCCCTCAAGTGTTCCACAATCGTTTCACCACACTTAACAAGAAATAAGATTTCCTACTTCGCCGACCAGTCAAGGCTTGCAACGGCCACAGGGAGAATACCCCAGTGCAATGGTCTCATCGCGGGTGCCGAAGAACTCCTGCTTGTTCTTTTCCTTCATATCGTTCACGCTGGAACAGGTGGGATAGTGGAACTTCTTCGTGTTGGTATTAAGGATATAATCTGCCTGCGATGCCTCACTTCCGGTCACTGGCTCCTGCTTTTCAGGCTCTGGGGAAGGTGTGGGAGTTACCGTAGCCGTCTTCTGCTCCTCCTGCTGAGCACCATCTGCCAGCTTGCTCTCGCCTGTGGCATAGTCAATCTCAATGCCCGGCTGGACATTGTAGGCAAAGACGCAGTAGGAAACCCCGGCACCCTTGTCTTCCACAGAATAGCCTTCCATCAAAACACCGTTAGCCAGCAGGTTATTCCCTTCAAAGATTGGGGTCACGCGATATAGGACATGGTTATTAGTCTCCTGGATGTAGTCGGCAACCATGTTCTCAAAGGGCAACATTCCCTCAATATTCAGATACCGTGTGCCCGTGATGAGGTTCTTCGTATTGGCGTTTTCACCAGTCAGCTGATAGCCAATGAGATGGCAGCGGTTATATAAGTACTTGCCATCAACCAAATCATCATAGCGGACGGTGTGCCAGCCGGTCGGCTTTACCATGCCGATGGATCCGCGCTCCTCGGTAGGCATCAAATCCTTCCCAATACATGCGTAAGTCACTCCGCAGCGGCCGAGACTATCCAAATCACTGTAGGTCTCAAAGGATTGGGTTGTCAGCTCTGCAGCGGAGAAATAAGGAACATTCCCATTGACCGAGGTATATGCCTTACCGCTATACGCAGGCACATCGCTCAGGGAGAACGAGGAGGCTGTCGTGATCTCTGTCGGGGCGGAAGATTCGGTTTGCTGCCCTTGAGATGCAGACGGTGCATCCGACTGACTTGGGACTGTATCCTCCTTGCATGAAGCACTGTCCAAGGATTCGAATCCATCCCGCTCTTCGGTCTCCCCAGGTGTGCTATCCTGCGAGTCAGAGATCTCGGTCTGCAAGGACTCGCTTGGAGTGTTATCGGACGGTGCTGTATCACTGCCGCAGGCAGTAAGTATGGAAAAGCAAAGTGTAAAGATTATAAAACAGGAAAGGATGCGCGATTTCATCTTAGATAGACCTCCATCGTAATACGCTCGTGAGAGTACCCGGCAAACTCATCCAACTCACTTAGTTTCCAGTTTCCCCCACAGAGATCAAGGTCAAAGGACTGATCAGCAGGGTAAGCTCTGTTCCACCTGAAGACAATGATCTTTTCAATCCAACGCTCATAGGATTTCAGGGCGGTATCTTCGACGAAGCAGTAATCGCCCTGAACAGCTTCTTGCAGGAAAGCGTCATCCACATTCAGGTGCTGAATGGATTCCGCATCAAATTGTTGGGCTGAGTAGTGGTTCATCCAGAGCCTAGCATCACCAACCAGCGCAGCAATATGCGCCCGCAGCACTCTGTCTTGGCTCTGACGTCGATGGTTGAACATCATGCCTCCATTATCATCTAAGCAGGCAATCACGATCATAGCGAAATCCCTTCCTTCAGTCTTCCACCTCGGTTGCGGTGAACTGCGTCATGTCACAGAACCCTTTCTCGGCCAACTCCTTGATCATGGAATCGGCATTGGCCCGCACGATTCTTGACACCTCATAATTGGTTCCACTTGCAGCGTACAGCAGCAACAACTGATCCTCCGGATCATAAACGGCCTCTTCCGCTTCCAGCGCGATCAGAGTCTGATCCTCGGCATCTCTCAACAGTGCTCTCATAGGTTACCTCCGTCAGTCATCCAGCAATTCTTCGATTTCCTCGATCTTTTCATCGAGATCTTCACATCGCTCATCCCACTCATCGTAGGCATCGCTGCAAGGATCGTCCGGCTCCTGATCGTCAAGCTCGTCGCGCTCATCGCGCAGCTCTTCCAACTTGGCTTCCAATTCATCGCGATCCATATCATCCAGGTCCTCGTCGTCAAAAGAGCAGCTCACAGAAACCTCAGCATCCTCCAGAGCAGAAAGGGCACTCATTATCGCAGCAAAGCCGAAGGCTTTCTCGCCAGTGCTAAGCTCTCCATCACCATTAAAGTCGAATAAGCTACCAAACAAACCGCTCACGGTTCACATCTCCCTTCCAATAATTGAATCCTTTGGTGGTATTCGAATCATAGCAGATGCCCTGTCCAAAAATACGGACAGAGTTCGCCAAAAACAACAAAAGATGTGAGACCGCCATGCGGAAGCCCCACATCCCACTTAATCTACAAAGGTCAATCCTTCTGCAATTCCTAGCACGATAAGCTCCATCTCCGACCGAACTTTGGCCTCAGACACTGTAATCCGGTAATCTCGGATAGTGTAGTCAGCTCCAACGGTAGCAGGATAGATATCAATGGCATCTTCGACATAAAGGTCAGCCAGAACAAAACCATTCTCGGCGTGGTCCTTCAGGAGAACTCGGCAATCCAAGCAAAAGTGAGAAACCTTCAGTCCCTTCGTCTCTATTGGAAGATCTACGGTACAGGTGTGGGAGCAGGTATCGCGCCGCCCGGTATAGCCGGCGCATGATGCAAAGCTAAAGGTTCCAGTGGTCTGAATGGGCGCAATCTCATACTCCGAAAAAGGCAAATCAGGATCGTAAATCCGCATTTCATTGCTCTAACCGGTTGCGATATTGAGGATCACCGGCGCCTGATAACGCTCCCGCTTTCCACTCCCACAAAGGGAACACACCTCTGGCTGGCGATAGGTCAGATAAAGCGCAGTACCAGAGATTACGATTGCAGCACATAGTAAGCCTACCATCAGATGCCTCCAGTTGCCTCTGATCCACCCTCGCATAAGTTCCTCCTCAAAAGCTGACCAATATCACGGTCAACATTTTCTCTCATTGTACCGTAAAATGATGATGATTGCAACCAATACTGGTCAATGGGGAGAGATCATATGGAACAGAAAATCCGTCGTGACCGCAACATGGGGTCTAATCTCAGGCGGCTGCGTGATCAGTATGGCATTTCACAAGAGAAGCTCTGCGCTGAGCTCCAGCGTCGCGGCTGTGATATCGGTCGAACCGCTTATGCCAAGTACGAATCTGGAGAACTGAACATCAAGGCAAGCGTCATTATTGAGCTGCGCAAATTCTACAACTGCAGCTATGACGAGTTCTTTGCCGGCTTAGACGAATAAATCGGGGCAGCACGCTTGTGCTACCCCGATTTTCTATTCCTTGAGTTCGAAGATGTACTTCAGTGAGAAAGTGCGTCTTAGCAGTACATCGCTGAGTTTGATGAGGTTGATAGGTGCTTTGAATTCTTTGCCCGTAACCGTAACACAGCTTTACCTGATAACGCTATGTCTCTTTAAGTCCAAAACCTCTGTGGCAGAAGCCTGTCAGATTGGACAAATAATCGGAGATTTCCTCCGTATCTGTCATCCCATCCGGTATCTGGACCTCTTTGGGCAGCGAATCAAGATCCTCCGCCAAGTCCACATCCCACTCGATGTTGACGGCTTTCAAATAACGATTGGTATCCATATTCAGTTCCTCACTCTGACAGTTTTCCAAGACACCCGCTGAGCAGAAGTCCTTCAAGATTTCTAGGTGAATTGATTCTTCCTCCGGGAAGAGGATTGTCACCGAGTTTCAACTCGGTGACAATTCCACTCTTGAAATGAAGAAATACACGATATCCATTATCCAGCAACCATGTAGATAAAAACACCGACTGATCCGTGTGGATGTTCTCTACATGAAATCGAATTGCCCGCTGCGTCTGGTAATAACCGATGAAGAACTGATGTCCTTTCGGCAGGTTACGAGGCATGGTCCAATAGTCTTCGTACCAGTGATACTCCATAATCAGCCCTCCGTTTCAGCGCAGACATTGTGGATCAGCTCACTCATGCAGTCGAAAAACCGCTGGGAGCACTGGGCACCCTTAGCTCTCATGTACCGCAGGTGCTCACACTTCCCATTTTCGATCGTGACGCTGGTCAGCTTCTCATTGATCCATCCCTGTGTGCGGAGAGGGACATTGACTCCATATTTCCGCATCAGGTAGTTGACAATAGAAAAAGCGTTGCAGCGGTACCGACTGCGATAGAACTTCACAGTCTGGTTTTGCAGGACACCACCATCTTTGATGGTTCGGATCGCTTCTTGAACGGCCTGCTCGGACAGTCGATTCTGCTCTTCACAGAATGCTCTCTCTTCGGCTTCGGCCTTAGTTCTCCGCTCCTTCGCCACTTCGTCTTCCTTCTTTCGATACACAGCTGACAGTGCAACGCACTTATCAAGCTCACCGAGGATCAGGGCACCGACATAATCTGGGAAACTTTCGCCTCCGTTTTCTTTGGATGCCCCAAAACACGCAACATTGTTGTCAAACAGCTTCTTGATGTAGGATGCTTGGCAAGCTGGGTCGCTGCCCAGGAGCATGATTCTCTCCCGCTCACGCCGGACAGCTTCCAAGACAGCATCATCGCCAGACTTGCGGAGATTATCGAAATAATCATTGCGGGCATCCTTGTTACCATACAACTCTGCGACAGCTGCAGGGTATCCGGCGTGATCGATCAGATAGAAATCCGTGATTCGCAGAGGAACCAGATAGTCCCGGATCTCCGCATAAAGGAGATAGTTATCATTCTCTGCGCGGGGATACTGGATGTCCGGCTTCCCGTCACTTCTCCATAGCCGATAGGAAACCGTGCCATCAGAGATTTCTCGTTCGAACACAGCTCTCATTTTCTTACCATCTCGGTTAAAATTGCCATCATAAAACAGCGGTTTCATCAATCGTGCATTGCTCACAATCGTTCCTCCAATCATTCGAAAGTCTTCAGGATGTGTTCGTGTTCAATAAGATGCGTGAAATCATCTGCATTGCCATCGCCATAGGCAATGGTCTGCAGGCACTGCTTGTCCGAAGAATACTCCACCCAAGCAAGGCGGACAGCGCCCTCTTTGAAGCGGTCATTGAGATGTTCTCCACGCAGCTCTATAAAGATGCCGGGATAGTCGTGGTCAGACTTGATCCCGACCACGATCTCACCAATTGGTGTCTTGGCAATCAGTTCATCATTCATCGTCATCATCCTCCATAGAACCAGGCAGTGCCTTACTTCGTGTGCGCCGGTCAATACCGCTCATCATCGCTCTCACTTTCTCAAGCCGAACCAGATCGATTTCATCGTCATCGCTGGGCGAGGCCAGTTCCGGTGGTGGGAAAATGTCATTCTTCGAAATAAATGCAGAATAGAAGATGGCAAGTTCTTCCTCCCAAGCGGCCTTGTAAAACTCAAAGTCGGCCTCAATCTCAATGTACTGGGCCGGCGTACAAGTCACACATATCTTCTTGTGCGGCCGTCCCGATTGGGTGCCGACCGTACCGCAGCAGTGACCGCTGCCAAGATGCTTGTAGGCAATCTGTACGATGAGCTTTCTCTCCCAAAAATTGTGATACCGGATGAAGTAGTCTCGCTCTGCGGTGTCTTCAATGTCCTCTTCTGAAATGCCATACTTGGCCATCAGGCGGTTGAGAAGTGCTTCGGCATTCTCTTTTTCGCCGCCAACGCCACGCTCGGCCAGGGCCTTCACGCGTTCCAGGCGCTGCAACAATTCCTCTCGCTCAGTCATACCGCTTCCACCCCCTCTGCAGGAACGAAGTTCGCAAACTCGGTTTCGGCGTTAGGCCGGTGGAGGCACAGGTCAACGATGTCAATGCAGTTATAACAAGGCGACTGGTATGTCGCCTTGTTCTTATGCAGGCAGAGTCCGCAAGGCGGCATATCTGCCATCTGACCGTCAGATCGTCTTTGGTAGAAACCTTTCACGGTACACCTCCATCAGTCATTCTTCTGACCAAGTAGGTCAATCGAAAGCCTGTCTTGAACCGTCACACCGCAGCGCTTCTGGAGGAAACCCTCTAAAAAACGCAGCGCAATGAGAGCCAATGCGGCATCATCCACATCCGGCACGACAGGTCTTACTTTTGCCTGACGCGGAATCGGGTGCAGGTCAAGAGAAGCCATGAGGGCTACATCTACCTGCGCCATCTCACGGTCTGTCAGGTGGCCTTTGAAGTCACCAAGACGGCTGACATCGACGGAAGAGATCTGCTCGCAAAGTGCGGTCGAGCGCTTGCCGGCACTTTCAATCCGCACATGCGTCGGCATAGGCTTTTTGTACTGGCAGGTCAGGTACACGACTTCTACAACAGGGCTGTGCTCATTACACAGCGGATTAGAGACGATGATGGCCGGCCGACCAGATCGCTGCTCGGATCCGACCGTTTCGCTCGGATTGACATAGAAAATATCGCCACGATTGATACTCATAAACGTATCGTCCTTTCTTTGATCATAAAGTAATATCTTGCTCGATGGAGTAGAAGTCTTCATCACAGCGGAAGCACTGACAAGTGTATTCTGGAATGTCACTCAAGAAGAGTGGATCTCCGCAGCGAAAGCAGGTACCGACGCTCTTTCGGAATACCATATCTTCCATTTCGTCTTCGGTTATACCATGCTCACGCAGGTACGCTTTTGCCGCTTCAACGCCTACGAAGTAGATCACTTCATCTGCGTCGTTCTTCAGGTATTCAAGCCCATTCAGGGATATCCCGTTGATGTACCGGCCAACAATGACAGGATCGGATGAACCATCTGACAACTGCGTTTGCCGATTGAGAATGGGTATTCCCAATTCCCGCGCTCTTCGGATTTCCTCCTTCATGCCACTACTGATGCGGTCGCCATAGATGACCAAGCGATCACACAGGGCAAGCAGGCTTGCGCCAAAAGATAGGGCAAGTGCTCGTTCTTCCGGATTGAAATCGTCAAGCAGATAGGGTAAATAAGCGTGCGGAGCAACTGCGCGGCAGCCGAACTCCCGCTCACACATTGCCATATAAGTGCGTGCTCTTTGGGAATTCACCGTGATCTCAGCCCGCGTAGGGGCAGAGAGGGGCGAGCACACATAGGTAAGTGCCATTCTAAATAGCCTCCTTCATTCATAATGCGAAGGCCCGAAGACGAGGTGCTATTGCAACTCTCGTCTCCGGGTCTTCTTCAAAAATCAGATATGGCAATCGACGATGGCAAGGAAGTCATCATCTTTCGCCTCATTCATGAGCTTCTGGATCTCATCGTTCCAGGCTCGCTCGTCCTTATCGTTGCTGGAGATCCCAAACCAGCCCATATCACCGGAGCCGGCCCAATCTCCATTGCGATCAACAAATGCGTAGGTATGGCACATGTATCGATCCAGATCGGTAGCGCCTTTCCGCGCCTTATACTCATCCAGAGATTCACCTTTCAGATACAGCATTTCGCCCCAGGCTGAAATGCCCTCATCAAGGATCCTGCACAGAGGGCCGAAATCGGTAAGGTCTTTGGTCTCGAATGCTTTTACACACGTCTGATACCGTTTCTCGACCGTATCAACAGCGATCTTACGCATGACATCCCAACAGATATCCTTCTTGCGTGCGGCATCGGCATACTGATACCCCTCAGGAGGGATAGCGGATTCGCCATCATCGTCTTTCGCAGAAGGAATGCAGTCCTGCAGCCCTGCCGGAACTAAGAACCGATTCGGGAATCTACCGCCGATCTGCCACCAGTCCCATTTCGCGTTGGGGTTGCAAGTGTAGCCCCATCGTCCATCTGAAGCCTTCACAAAGCCGCGATGTTCATCACAATAAGCCTCGAATGAGGGATACCACGATTTGACGGGGTAATCTGTCACCAACTCCAGCGCTTTGGACTCCTCCGTCTGGAGTTTGCTCTTTCGGTCCCGGTTTGGGCCGAACGCATAGATCTTGTCTTCCTCAACGAAGAAGAACTTGTTGAAGGCATCATCGTAAATGGAGTGGATGCTGCCATCCGGGAACCGGACGACACGCATGGTGTCATTCTCAAAGTCGGCTTTTGCCTCTTCCGTGCGATCTTCGAATTCGCGGTACTTCTCTTCCTCTGTCTGTTCATCGAAGGGTGCCAGAACAGGAATCAGGTGGTCTTCCAGATTATTGGCATGGATGTTGTTGACAACGCCATCGTCAGGAACAATAACACAAACAGAAAAGTGACTCATAATTCAATTCTCCTTATAATCAGATAGTATTTTGCGGATCCGGGCAAAGCGCTTTTCAATCGCTTTGCGACCGACTCCGCATAGTTCAGCAATTTCACGATTGGTGTAGCCTTGGTTGCGGAACTGGATCGCCTCAAACTGCTTATAGGTGAGGTTATCTTCGATCACGCACCAGAGGTCATCATCAATCGGAGCAATTTCAGGTGCAGGGATCTCACAATAGAACTCGATTGGGATTTCCTGCGGTTTTCCGACTTGATCTCGTGCATAGTTCGATAGCTCTGAACGCAGATGGTACCAAACCACCGTGGAGAAGCTGTACTTACGCAGCGCCTCCTCCGACAGGTAACGTACCACCACTTTCAGGTACCGATTAGCCAGGAGGTCGTAGTAGTCATCCCCAACGCCGGGGTGGTGGATCCCCAAGGCTGTGCTTTGCCATGAAGTCAAGAAGGAGTCCATGATGCTCCTCAGCAAAAGCCTGCTGCTCGGGGGTGAGTGGCTTCATATCCTTTCACCACCTAACCGCTTATCTTCGCAAGCCCTTCTGCGCACTTGTAGTATTCAAGTGCAGTCAGGATCACCTGCCTCGTTTCTTCCGACCAACCTCGGATCCGGAATTGTTTACGGACCTCATCCTTATCAACCCGCGTATCGCTCATGTGCTCGATGCTGCTTTCAAAAAGCTCTACGAACTCCTCAGCTCTATTGATTCGCGGGAGAAAGACATGATTATACTCTTGGGCCGTCATGTGCCATTTGCCCTCCTATTCATCATCAGATTCACGCTTCCTCTCAGGCTGGCTTCTGAAGAACAGCCTGGATCCCGACCAACTCGTCATACTTGCCACGGTCGATCGACCGAAACTGTTGCTCGCGAATGAAGAAGTACAGGCGTACCGCCATCACGAGATACTCCACGAGATCGACGTAGAATGCCGCCAAATTCGTGTAGTCGTAATCCGGAGTAAAGCGATCCATAGCAAGCTGATAATCGACCCAGTATGGATTACTCTCCTGGTAATAGGCGCAGTTGCCTGCGGAGTCCTTTGGCTGATCTCCAAGCACATCATCAGAAAACCAAGAGGCTGTAGAATTGACTATCATCGCAAAGACCTGCTCTTCCGTCTGCCGGCACATGAAACCCGGCAAAGCGGATATCATGACCAGGAGCTTTCGGAGCGTTGTCACACGACACTCGAGCTCTTTGAAGAGCCAATAGTAGCGGGAATCCACCTGGTTGAAAGACTTGGAAAGAGCAAGAGATAATCGCTGCTCATAGTGCCTTTGAAGGTGATGGAGTAAATCGACTCCAAAGTAGAAATCCATCCTACTGCACCTCCAGCTTCACGTCTGGGAGCGCGCCGTTTGTAAGCTGCTCCCTCGTGATCCCGAACACGCGAGTAAAAAGATCCATATATCGCTCCCGAGCCGGCGGGATCAGCATGTTGTTGGGCGAAACGATCGCCCACAGTGCAAGTTCCTCCTCTGGAACAGAGAAGGGATCCTCGCGCCAAGTGCCGAGAGAGTAATCAGGCTTCGGTGGTTCAGATGCGCGCTTCACTTCACTTGCGGTCTTTGCTTTCAGAATCAGCTTGAGCTTTTTATCAAAAATGACATCAAGAAGATCCTCGCGAATTCCGTGCTTTTCATACTGGCACATCAGGCCTTTGACCTGCTGGAAAGCATACAGTTTGGCCTCCAGCAACGCTTTCGGCTGCTGCGGATCGGCAAGCAATTCACCGATGGCTAAGACGAGAGACAAATTCCAATCTGAATTCATAAACTATGCACCTCCTTCATGGCGCAAGGGAGTGCCGAAGCACTCCCTTGCAAAAAACAGTTATTCTTCGATAAACACAATGCACGCGAAGTCAATCTCGCCGCTTTTGTCAGCATGTGTGTAGCAGGCATAGCCGCCATCGCCGAAACCGGACGACGAAACCACACCATAAGGCAACACACCGGCCAACATCTTGCCAAGCGTGATGTCGCACACATGACGATACCAGAGATCCCCAGTAGCGAAATTCGGTGCGGGCTGCTCCTCAAAGATGGTATCGTTCTGATAGAACGCATCATCAAAGAACCCCGCCTGTCCGGAATCAACGCCGACTTCAAATGGCTGCTCAACACATTTGCACGTCATTTTGCGCACGTTGCCCGAGCGGATCACATTGAAATCAGGGCCGGTATCCTTATGGCGGACGGCGAGAACAGCGCAGCGCGTGCCCCATTCGCCTTCATCCGTCTTCAGGACGCCTGCCTCCCAAGTTCCGAGCTTGCAATGGTCAACGGTGCCACAGCACCATACATCACGCTCGTAACAGGGATCGCTGACACGCATGACTGGAGAAGTCATCTCAAACTCGCCAAGGTCGATAAACTCGCAATTTCTCTTCATGCCTACTGCACCTCCTTACTGCTGCGTCGCCGCACGCTGCTCACTCAGCAGCTTTCTGGCGTCGCGAATCAGCTTCGGGCCGTAAGTCAATTCCCACGACTCAATGAATCGTGTCGTGCGGTAGACAAGATTGAAGAAGTCCAGATCGTTGATGTTGACATACACAGAGCGCTGCTTTTTGTAGGTACCCGACTTGATGTGGGTGCCGCCTGTTGCGGTTTTCTCTTTGACAGCGCGGCCATTTTCCACGATGACGCACCAGGGATAATTCCTGGGCTTTCCATCGGTTCCAACCGACGCGCGCTTGACCGAGAGCTTTGTCACCGTACTCAGCCCATGCTCGTCCGGCTCACCGAAGATCTTATCCTCTGTGAAATCGAAGCGATCCAGATTATTCTGCATTCTACTGAGAACGAAGGGGAAAAATCCAGGGGAGAGATTCGCTGTGACACGAACGGTCTTGTCGCCAGTACCGTTGGAGTAATCCTGCAGCACAACACCAATGCAAGAGTAGGCACGGATACCATCCGCCTGCTCCTCGCCCTGGGCATGCATATGAGCATAGTACTCGATCGGTGCCGGCTTGAGCTTGTCCGTAAACTCGCAGAGCTTCTTGTTGGTCATGTAGATCGCGATCTGGTTTTGAATGCGATTATCTTCCATTTTCAGGTATCCTCACTTTCTTCACATGCGTAGAATTCATCCACATAGGTTGCGTCCGGAATGAATTCCTCAGAAGTCACTTTGTCGCCATCCACCGTGATCGTGTAGTAGGACATGCCGCCCTCGACCACAGCGAACATCTTGCCATCGAGGTGATAGCCAAGCTTCGAGAGCCACTCGGCAATGTATCCGATCCAATCCGTGATGTAGTAGGCTTTTTCAGCCTCATTCCACCCAAGATAGGAGTGTCCGTTGTCAGGATCGTTCCGAAGCTCCAGATCACAATAAAGGCTCGGGCAGGGGCCAGGCGTCATATTCATGTCACGCTCATCTGTGAGCCCTTCCGCATAGCGTTCGTGTAAACAGATGCGGCGCGTGAGATCCCTCGTATGGATGGGCAGAAAGAATGCACCATCCTCTCCAAAATCTCCATCGCCAAACAGCGTGACAGCTTTGCGCTCTTCCAATGTTGGGAAAAGGGCTTCCAGTATTTTGACATCCCGCTTCATATGCCGGATGCCGAGAAACTGACGAAATCTTCCCGCCAAAGGTTCTTTCAGACAAGGGGTAATGCGGATGGCACCTGTAAAATCGGTATAGGTTCCCATAATGCGCTGCTCCTCTTCTTAAAAGTGATAGTCGAGTGTCCCACCAAAATAAAAAGACTCGCTGAGATCAGTCTCGCGAATCCATTCATCCAGTGTTTTCAATTCATCTTGGTAGTAGATGTAGAAACTGAACTTATCCTGGTAGGCTTCATTCAGCTTATACATGGCCATGCCAATGTCGTAAGGAGTCTCAGCACAGAAGGCTTCGATTGAGATGCCTGTCAGCTCTCTCGCTTTATCCAGGAAGGCGTAGTACTGTCTGTGGAAGTACTTCTTCTTGGCATTCGGCTTGAACGTAAAGCTCTCTCCATCCTCAGCGACATCCACGATGTGGGCAACGATTTCCAGGAACCATTTCAGGTCTTCATCCCGGTCCGTTTCCGCATTCGTGTAGTCCGCAATCGAGTGGTAGAACCATTCCGGCACACTGCACTCTCCCATACGGTCATCAGGTAAAATGGGCGCATTGCCCAGTTCAATAATTCTGCTATGCATTTGTTCCTCCTCAATCAAATCGGTCGAGATGTGTGGCTACGAATTCATTTGCGTAGTAGCAAATGAGGTTGACCAGCATTCCCACTGCCAAGTACGACTCCTTGTCCTGCTTCAAGGTCTTGAGCACATAGACGCGGGCGCGGCTTTTGAACGGGTCATCCCGCTCTTTGGACCAGTTGCCATGCAGGAAGATATCTCCGTAGATACCCTCGCTGCTGCCGTAGGTCACTTCGCCTACCACATCGAACTCGCACCTGTAGAGCCTGTCGTACTTGCATGTGCTGCAGAGCAGGTCATAGTCCAGCTCACAGATCTTGCTGTACTCTTCATATCGAGGATCCGTCTTTGCCCGCGTGACCGCCTGCTCAAACATGTCCTTGACAGAAAAGTAGCGCTTCTCATCAGCCATCGTCATCACCCCCTTCCTCTTCGGACATATCCATCACAGAAGGCGGTGCCTTCCGGTAGTCAGGATTGCTTTTGAAGATGCAATGAGGGTTATCACAGAGGTCACCAAGGTAGCACGGGAGCATGTCTGCTTCCTGATAGAATGGATGGCAGTAATAGCCGATCTGAGCTTCTACCGCGTTGATAGCGCCCTCTACAACATTGGCAATCATCTCATCGTCCCGTTGAGGAATGGATAACTCGAACTTCCTCGGCGGCGCCGATTTGGCTGTCAGGGCTACGATGAGTTCGTAGGCGGCATTATTGATCACGTCTTTCTTGGCCTTGCAATACCAGTCGAAATCCACGGGGTTCTTCACATGTCTCCCTCCTTTGAGTCAGTCTGTAGGAAAGCGCAATACTGATTTTTGCAATCTCCAGTCTGATAACAAGGAATACTGTCGCAGTAGAATGGGTGACAGGTGTGTCCAGCCTTCTCTTGGATGATCTCCTCCGCTGCATCGACCAATTCGCCGATGATTTCCATGTTCCAATCCGGAACGGCAGGATCATCTTCTTTCGGCTCGTTGTGATCTTGCGCGGTCATGGCGCAGATTAACTGATACGCAGCGTTGTCAATCGCATCATTTCGGTTACACAAATAGTCTTCAAAAGATATCATTCGTAGTTTCCCCTTTCTATTTAGTGTGGGAGGCTACGCACGATCAGGTTCGTCAGCATCACCGGCAGTTCTTGGAGATTGGTGATGTCCAAATAGCCATCACCATAGATCCGCTCAATTCGCGGGCGGTCTTCACCAATGGCTGCCGCGTAGATTTTGACACCTTTTCGCGCATACTCCAGTTTGATCCCACGCAGATCAGCTTCTGCTGCAGATCCGGAGTAACCGTCATCATTTGGCTGCCCATCGCAGATGATCATGAGGATTTTCACCTCAGATGTCTGCTTAGAGAGTTTTTCCGCCACAAAGCGCAACGCAGCGCCGTCGCGGTTACAGTCTCTGGCACTCATGTCCATCAGCCGATAGCGGTTATTCTTATCGTAGGTATCGAAATCCGAGTAGGAAAACAGTTCAACATGTGAGCTCCAGGCGGTATGACCAACGACCAGCAGCGGGATACCAAGCGACTCGCAGAAGTCCTGGATCACAATGGCAGTTGCTCTGGCTCTGGTAATGCGGTCATTTGAACACATGGAGCCACTCTCGTCGATGAGCAGGCCAACGGAAAGGTTGATCGGCTCCGTCGGGAGTCGGGAATTATAGAAGATACGGCCATCGTTCCGATAGAGCGCGTGCTGATTGAGTCGTTTCCCAATCAGGAGCCCGGTCTGTTTCCCGCCCTGCCGCCGATCGCGGAGAGCGGAACTGACACTACGCTGCAATCGCTTGGAGAGCATTAAAAGCTCCGGCGCCACACGGTTATAGCTGTCGATGAGGTTCTGATCCACATGCGCCATACGATTGACGGTCACATGGATGTTGCGATGCGCGTTACCATATCGGATGGCATTCGCCTCTCGCTGCAGTTCCTCAGATAGTTCTTCTTCCAATTCCTCTGTCACCTTTTCCTCCGCCATGGAGGATAAGAGACGCTCAATGTCATCAGCTGCATGCTCATAATCGTTGCCTTCATACTCGCTGTTCTGGTCAACGCCACCATTTCCACTACTTGTGATGCCATTCGTCAGATGGGCGGCAATACGGCTTGTCTCCTCAGCAATCACACGCTCGACCTGTGCCCGGATCGCGTTCATCTGACCGGGATTGGGAGTAAAGGTGCCATTACTGGGAACCGGCTTGGTTTTGATGGTGAAGTTAGCTGCCGCTTTCGGGAGTTGGCTGGAGAGGTCTTCCTCAACCGCCTGTTGTCCCTGCTGGCTGCCATCATTGTCATCATCGCCGCTGCCGGGCTGGCCAGAACCACTCCCGGAACCGCCTTTGCCGGTTTGCTGGGAGGATTGCTGCGCCTGCTGCTGGGCTTGCTTCTGTTTATCGCGCAGAGCGTCGAAGCAGCGCTGCATCATGGGCCAAAGATCCACAAGGATCCTATTGGCAGCCTCACAGCGGGATCTGGCATCGTCATCATAGACAGACTCATCGATCCAGGGGATATACTCATACAGCTTGTCGATGAACTCGCCGGTGTAACCGGATAGGTTGTTGACCTCATGCGCCCTGACATACTGGATTAGGAGATTGACTACGATCGAATGGTCATAGTACTTGCGATTGATCATCTCCGTGATCTCCGGCATGGTATCCGCATAGCGCAGGTTATTGAGCGCGATCCCTTTGGCGGGGGAGCCAGGAAACTCATACGAGTACCTGGCATCCACATATCCGTCTTCTAAGATGTTGCTCAACGCATGCGCTGTGCTCATGATGACCTGCATGGGGACTGTGTCTGTATCGTCTGTAAGCGCCTCAAGGATGTCTTTTGCATAGAGCTTTTGCATACTGTCCAGACCATCAGGCATCTTCGGATAGAATTTGCCTTTAGCTAGTCCAGCAAAGTAGCTGTGCCAAATGCGCTCGTCGGTGAACAGGTTATGCCCGCACTCATGCGCATTCAGGCCTTCTAGACTCATGGAACGAAGGAGCCTTGAAGGAAAGCTCCAGGTGATGTGGTTACAGGCATTGATGTAGATTCCGTGGTAATCCGTAAAGGCAACGGTCTCATCATCATGATCTGCAACGACTCGCACACGCAGCGGACGCTTATAGCGTTTTGTCGCCGCTTCCGCAAGATCCGTCAAATACCCGTTATAGGCTCTGGAGGAGAAGAACTCCTCGTCAGTGATCTTGCTCTTGGCGTCGAGGATCCTCTTTCGGATTTGGCGGTGGGATGTTCTCATATGCACAGCCTCCCATCATGCCGGGATACTATCGCAGCTGATAGGGATCTCGCCGAGCATCGCGGAGAGTGCATCGCACATTTCCTCAAAGGACTGCTGCGGGTAGAACCAAAAGAGATGCTGCTGCACACCAGCCATGCTGATAATAAGCGGCATCTTGCTGGAAGCAGGATAGTTCTCCATAGGCTCCACCTGGACATTCGATGCGTCAGGCCCGAGTGCCATGTCAATGACCCACTTCACGAGCTGCGCCGCCTCCTCAGAGGTCATTGCTCGGTCAGTAGGCAGGTCGTAGCATGCCAGCGCGACAGCGACAGCAAAGCGGATAAAGGACTCTCTACCAATTCTCATCAAATCACACCTCTTTCATCAAATTGTTTTGGAATACTGGGGTTCAAGGCAAGCGGAGATCAGCTCAGCACGATTATCCGGATCCGCTGAAGCGGAAGAGATGATCGTAGATAAGGCTGACTCATAAGGATCATTCGTCACCATCGTGGAGAGCACCCAACTCTTGAATTCACGCATACCGCAGCTGCCGTCCGTAATCATCGTTTGACGGCAACGCTCTGCAATATCGCGCACGACAATGGCCATCTTTGTCGCTTCCTGCTCATCGGTAAATCCGGTGACATTCATCACGCGCTTGACCATCGTGTTCAAATCAGGCGCTTCCATGTCGTAGATCAGATCCATTCGGGAGATCACGCTCTGGTTCATGTCGCGGCAGCCGGAGTAGTCAGAGTTTGTCGTAACGACAATGACTGTATCCGGATGGCGTCGCACACGCTCACCAGTCGGCAGAGTAATTACCTGGCAGTTGTCCAGCAAGGAATTCAAGCCAACTAAGACACCTGGATTCGCGATACAGGAAGGTTCCTGCAGCTCACAGACATACCCATGCCTAATCGCCTCGACGAGAGGCGTATCCACATAACGGATGCGCTGGCCAGCAGGATCCTCTTTCTCCATGAGATTGCCAACGGCGATCTCAATGAGTTTCTGCAGCACATCATCTTCCGTCTTGGACTCATCGTATTCGCCGGTCAGCATCATATAGACACTGGGCGGATGCATGGTGATGTCGGAGATCTTCGGGAGATCCTCGATAGGAGTACTGCCATGAAAGCCGTTGGTATCAGGAATAAACTGTCCAACCAAGTCGGTAATCTCCGTATTGGCACTACAGGTCATCAGGGTATAAGGCAGATTTAAGCCAGCAGCGATAGCCTGTGCGCCCATAGTCTTGCCGGTACCCGCCTCACCGCGAAACAGGAAGTTTCGCATTGGCTGGTTGGATGCCGTCGTCGCTTTGGCATGCTCGCACACGCGAACGACCTCTTTGGGAATGATGTACCAGTCGGGCAGCGTGGGTACCATTGCCTTCTCCCGATCAGTGAGGATCCGATTAGAGAGGGCGTACTTTCCGACAAAGTCTTCCTTCTGAAACGAGGTGGCTTTTGCCGTAGCGTTACCTGACAGCTGCATGATGGTGAAGTTGCCATAAGAGGCACCAGTCGGCGCGTAGTTCCCGCTATCCATTGCCATCTGTGTGATGACTGAGATATTGCCAGTAGTGGGAATGGAGATCTTGACGCCATCCGTACCCAACTGCTTGCTGTTCTCAATTCGACGATAGACATTGTCGCAGAGGGCAAGCGCACATTCGAACGCAGCGTCCATATCAGCCCAACCGTTCTCGTAATGTGAGGTGAACTCCTGAAATTTCTGGCGGAACTCATCATCTTCATTGAGAACGGGCATCAGGCAGAATAGCAGGGCAGATCCAGAACCATTACCAGCGCCCAAAGAATAGGGCTTCAGAACCTGCGAGCCGTCCTCAATCTGCACCGCGCTGAACTTGCCGGTAACTGGATTGAATACGACACAATCGGTCTTGTTGGCAGATCGGTACTCGCTGATCCGGTAGGTATTGCCTTGATGACCGATGGCACCGAGGTCATCCACACTCTGCCCATTCTCCGTTGCGCTCACCAGCTTTGCATAGGCCAGCAGGGCGCGAAGAGTAGGTGCGTGGAGTGTAGCCTTCTGAGCGGTACTGGAAGTGTTGTACTGCGAAAAGCCCATCGGTTTTGCTCCGGAGTATTTTGGGTCATCAAAAGGCGGTGGGAGCTGGAGTCGGAAAGTCCAAGATTCGAAAAGCTTCGTCTTTGCCATAATTACACCTCATCATGATCAATTAAGGCCAGGACACAGCAAGTTCCTGGCCACGCACTTCTGCAGAGATATCGTCTTCGCGAGCGAGTACACAAAGATCGTCCCAAGCGGGGCGAGGGGGAAAGTCAGGGATGGTATCTACCGTCTGTTCCTTTCCCTCGACGGTAACGAGGACATCACCATTTTCATGAATGGCAAGCTGCTTGTGGCCTTGCACATTCAGCTCATCGATCAATACGCTGAGTAGAGCAATACCTGTTTCCGTGTACCATTGCTTCACATCGTTACGAGAGAGAATGTCCTTTTCCTCCAAATCTTCATCACTCTTCGGCTGCACCTCTGCTTCAGCAAGAGGCACGAGCTGAATGAGCGCGATTTCCAGCTTCCCAGATGCGCTCAGTGTCACCTCTCCAAAATTGAAGGGGTCACAGTGATAGAGTTTGATACGTTTCGTACAGCCTCTGTTGATATCTTCCGATGAAGGACGCGTATCCCAAAGCCATGATACTGTGGGATAGCTCTGCTTCAGTTGCTCCATGATTCGATAATTGACCTGTCTGAGCAAGCTCAGTCGGGTGTCATCATCTGCTTCTTGCAGAGTCTCCGTAAGCGGTTTGGTCTCCTGCTTCGCAGGAAAGGCCTTTTGCTCTGCGGGCATCTTTTTGCAGTGTTTTCTATGCGCGCGAAATAGCTTCGAGATCACGAAACACACCCAGACAAAAAGCGCAGCGCAAGCGATCCATTGGAATATGGGGCGCTTGAAGATCGCGCAGAGAAACAGACAGGGTACAACAAGAACCCTCAGCAGGGTCCATGCGTCAATTCGGCTTTTGACAGCCACAAATAGTCAGTCCTTTCGTATGTAGATTTTGGAATGGACAAAACAAAATGGGCTGCAAGCATTCACAACACTTACAGCCCATATATGTATGTCCAGATCAGAGGGGGAGGTCGTCATCGTCATCGCCACTTGGAATCGTCTGCTCCGGGCGTACCTTACCGGTGCTCTTCTGTGCGGTTTTTGTCGTACCCTGCGAAGAGTCCGCCTCATCGCCTTTCGGCTTTGAACCAGTAAAGTGCCACTCGAGGACACTGACATCCGCAGAGATCTGACGAATGCCCTCATCCGTCTCGTAGGGACGCAGATTCAGATTACCGATGATCTCGATCAGACGGCCCTTCTTGATGCCGGCCTTCTGCATCCGATTGGCGATGTACTCGCTTGCGGTGCAGTTGAAGAAAGAGGCGTTGTCCTGATTTCCATATTTTGTGTTGACCACAAATCGGAATGTGCAGTAGTCTCCATTCTTTCCGCTCTTGATCTCCGGATCGGTGACCAGACGGCCCTCCATAATGATGGTTGCGTGCATAATCCTTTTCCTTTCTGCCTTACGGCTTAAAATATTCCAAACACCTTACGGTGCATGGTTCAAAAGTTGCCAGCTGTTGCTTGGCATAGAAAAAGACAGACGCAGGTTAAATCTTTCAATCCGCAAGTCTGTCTAATATGCCTGCGTAAATGACACAGGCTCACATCTTAAAAAGCTCCCTGAGGAGAAGACATCTAATAAAGAACACTGTAAGCATAGCATTCCTATGATGCGCATTCCAGAGTACCTAAATCTGCTTGCTTGTAGAAAAAGAGAGTTCTTCAAAGCCAAATACAGTCGAGGACGGCTGAAGGGCCTCCGGGAGATTCGGGAGATCATTGGTCGGTTTTTTGAGGTAAAATCGATATAAGCTTCCAGCTTTGAGTTTATATCGTCCATCCAGAACCCGCTGTACGTGGCTTCCATTCTCCAGCTCCAGAACGATGGCGTGGCGCTTTCTATGAATATTGACCTGCTCTTGGACAAGCAGTCCCTCGAGACGCTCGTACTGCTGCCTGCTCACCTGTCGGTAGAAAGAACACGCCTTCACACCGCCCGTAATCGATACACCGGCGGACAGAATAAGCAACTTATGGTCATGTGAGATCATGGCAAAGATGACTCCCAAAACCGTGATCGACAGAATCGAGAATATCAGCTTGGCAAAACGAATAGCGATAGGGTTTGGCATTTTCATGGAATACTCCTTTCTCTACCGATATGGCAGGACAAAATGAGGGCCGGAAAGATACTCTCCTTTCCGGCCCGTGATACTATGCGTGTTCCAGAATGACCTGGCGTGTCAAATACAAGTTCGTGGTTGCTTCCAGCACATCCTGCCTATGATTTGAAAGGCTGCATGCGTTGTTTAGCCGCGCCTGGTTGTCAGATTCTTCCGTATAAATGGCGGAAATCACTTTGTCGGCCGAGCTGACATCTCGAACATCGTTTTCAAAGCATCGTACCAGCTCAGGGACGCTCAGCGGCGTCTGGGTAACCAACTTCATGATTCGCTGTTCCGCTTCTGTACCCTTATCTGGCTGCAGGAGGTAGACGGCCTCAAAGAAGTTGACTTTACCTTGCTTGAGCAGCTTTGCGATATTCAGCAAGCGCCGTGTACCCTGAACCCCCCGCAGCGGTATGACATAGGTATCATAAAGCATGTTGTAGAGCGCATCCGCACCGGTGTATCCAACACCTTTGATGATGAGCTTTCGCTTTACGAGCATCTCGAGTGCCTTCTCGAATCCGGAGGGATCCAATTTCACTTCCTCCATCTTTTCAAAATATTTCTTGCGGAGCTCGTCGTGCGTCAGGACATCCCACAGCAACATACTCCAGATACTGAACTCCGGAATAGAAACTGGCTGGAGCTTCCCAAGCCGCATAATATAAGGCATATCTTTGCCGTCTTCATTGCGAATTTGATAACTGCCAGCGGCAGCATAGAATGTCATCATAATGCTCTCCTCCTCAGCCATTCTGTTCTTTCTTACGAAGATACGAGACGAAGAACAACAACTCAATACAGGATTTCCAATAATGCTGGCTCGTTACGGAGCTTGCTGCGAGCACGCGAGATCCATGCGTTGACGTTATTTACGCTCGTATCATAGTGTTTTGCAATCTCCGTGGCCTCATAGCCCTTTAGCTTCAGCTCGATGGCTTCCACACCTTTCCGAGCAACGCCATTGTATTTCTCCTTACAGGCAGCAAGCGCAGACATAGCGGTGGCATCCGTTACGGTCTCATCAAAGTCAACTGAAGTGCAAGTCAGCATATCGAGAAGAGAGGCATTTTCATCTTCGCTGATCTCTACATTTCTTTCCAGCCGGTAGTTCATTGCGCGGCAGTGATCTACGATGGCATTGTAAATGTACCGGCAGGCGAAAGGTGCAAAAGCTCCCATATCCGGCTGATACTTCAGCGCCGCTCTGCAGATAGCCTCGCAACCAATGGCGTAAAAGTCATCATAGGTCAGGAGCGGACGGTTCGGAATGGAAATGCGCGTGCGGATGACCCAGTTGACCAGGTCCAAATTCTCCAGCACCAGGGCGTCTTGATAATCAGTCATGTCGAGCACCTCCTTTATGCGACACAGTTGTTTCTGGCAAGTACTTCATTGCAGAGGCGGATCAGCTCACGGCATCGATACTCACTGCACATGCCGATGTGAGCGTCACGCAGGCTAAGTCCGAATGAATCCGCGAACCAGCGATAAGCTTCTTCACGAGTCATGATCCCGTTCTTCCAGATAAGGTCGAACTTTCGATGAGCCTGAATACGGAGATTCCGGAGATCCCCATTCGCCGGCACACCCATTGGTTTGTCAGTATTCGGGTGTGCCGCAACATAGGTGTTACAGGCGGGATAGTTGTGACATACATAGAGCTTTCGGTCAGATTTCGCATCATGATAGATTTCGGATGCAGGTCTCAGGATCATGGCCGCCCCGCAATGCGGACAGCGGAAGGATCTACTGCGCTGGGCTCGGGTCTTTCTTTTTTTCAAAATGGTCATCTCCTTTTTTGCGTTCTACTAGAGTTCACTCAAAAAACAGGGGGGTACCCCCCGTCGCTTTGAAAAGAAATTTGTAAACTTTTTGTGAACGGATGTAAAAAGAGCTATTGCACGCAAAATGCAATAGCTCTAAAACGGGATATTGAGTTCTGTCGGATAAGTCAGACTTGAAGCGGAGGCTTAACCGTGTTAGGCAAAGGTTGTCCTTTCTATTGGACAGGTTTTATGCTATGATATAATTGCTTTACAGAAATTGGTTCGACCAGGTTGAAAGGATGATGAACATATGCCTCGCTCCTCATTTCAGAAGCTGAAGATTATCTACATCATGGAGTACCTGCTGAAGAACTCAGATGAAGACCATGCCGTAACCACCAGCCAGATCATTGCCTACCTGAAGTCTCATGATATTACTGCGGAGAGAAAGACGATCTATAGTGATATCGATGCTCTACGAGATTTTGGATTGGACATCATCCAGGTATCTGAGGGGAATAATCACGGCTACTACGTGGCAAGCCGTGACTTTGAACTACCGGAGCTCAAGCTCCTCGTGGATAGCGTCCAATCCTCGAAATTTATTACCCATAAGAAAACGCTGTCCCTGATCAAAAAGATTGAAAAGCTGGCCAGCATTCATAGCGCACAACTGCTCAACCGGCAGGTGTTCGTGAAGAACAGGATCAAGACGATGAATGAGTCCATCTACTATAATGTCGATGAGATTCATAACGGCATCTCAAGTAATCGGAAGATCCGGTTCCTGTATTTCGAGTATAATGTCGCCAAGGAGCGCGTATACCGACATGGTGGAGCTTATTATGTTGTCAGCCCATTTGCAATGACATGGGACGATGAGAACTACTACATGGTGGCCTTTGATTCTGCTGCAGGGATCATCAAACACTACCGCGTCGATAAGATGGAAAAGATCACCGTTCTGGATGAAGAACGAGATGGTCAAGACGCTTACGAGGCGCTCGATATGGCCGTCTATGCGCGTAAGACATTCGGCATGTTCACCGGCGAGGAGGTCAAGGTTCATCTCCGTTTCGAAAATCATCTCGTGGGCGCCGTGCTCGACCGTCTCGGGCGGGATGTGATCTTAGTCCCGGATGGAGAAGATCACTTTACAGTATGGACAGATGTGATCGTCAGCCCACAGTTCTTTGCGTGGCTCTGCGGGTTTCAGACGGCAGCGAAGGTCATTGGGCCTGATGATGTAGTCAAGCAGATGGCGGAGCACGTCAAGTCGATCGCCGAGCAATACGAATAACGCCTGAATTATGGAAGCGGAGGAGCTATATATGTCCTACCCAAAACCACTATCTGAGAAATCTCTAGAGCGCCTATATACACAGGCTGGTTTATCGACAGAGGTGTGTGATTTCCTCCATTCGCTATTTGCCGCCTGCGCAAATCTGTACGGTGCCATCGCCCTGCGTGATGTGTGGTCGGTTTATCAGAAACTCAAAAGCGGTGCGCCGCGAATCCACCGACGCGATCTTATTGCCTTTTCCACTATTGTCCGCCGAGAAGTGCAGCCCTATCGAGTTTATGAGATCGAAGAACTGTACACGGAAGAACCGCACAATGATCTGGATCGGCACATCGTATCAAAAGAATTGATTGGTGCTGGCTATGGTAAGATGTTTTCCTTCTATGCACTGATGGACGAGCGCGATGATCGCCCCTATTGTGTCCCCGATGATTTTCTCTCATATGCGGAACCAACAGCATCTGTAGAGGAGAAATCACTCGCAGATTTTATTGGGAACCTGAAGTCCACGGCGATGGAGTGCGCCCCAAAACAACGTAAAACCTATCCGAATGAGAATCGTGGGAAGAAATTAAACGAGTTTTCTTTTCTCAATTTGAACGAGCGGTTCAATTTGGATTACTACAAGAAAGTCCCCGCCACTTATTCTGCCCTGTTGGCAGAGTACAGCGGTACAGAGGCGGAAAAGATTATGCGGTTTCATCGGCGAGCCGAGAATGTTGGTCATCTGCGCACAACGGATATGATCCAGAATGTGCTGATTGAATTGTGCGAGGTAGGTGTCCGCCTGACGGAAAAGCAGCAAGATACTCTTATGCAGCTCATCGTGCAGTATCACAATGGAAGCCGCTTGTGGTGTACCTGCGGTTGGAAACCGGATGAGCTGGCAGCTAAGTTTAGCGGTATCGGAGCATTCCCTGGTCAGGAGGCATCATCTCCAGAGGGAATGATGGATGAGAAAGATATCATTCGCAAGATGAAAGAGTTGGGACTGAAGGTCTTGGAGTGAGCAACATGTCAACCATTGAGCAAACACTTTTACGCCTACAAAAGTCTGCTTTCCGCACAAAGTTCCATTTGAGTGAAAAGGACAGGCAGTACATAATGGGCAAGGGCATGGAAACCATTCAGCATCATGCGGCCGACTTCATCCGAATGCGGCTTGCGCCGGCGATCATCCCAAATGACGGCAAACAGACACCGATGCGCGGGCATCCAGTGTTTATTGCCCAGCATGCCTGCGCCTGCTGCTGTCGCAGCTGCTTAAACAAGTGGTATCATGTCCCGATAGGGCGTGAGCTGACGGAGGATGAGCAGAAACGCATCGTGAGGTTGCTGATGGCATGGATCGAGCGACAGCTTGCAATGGGTGCGAAATAGCGAGGAATTGAGGTAACGACTATGTCTACGATTGGAAATATTCTTTGGTTCCTATTTGGAGGATTGATCGGCGGGCTTGCCTGGGTACTGGCCGGCTGTCTTTGGTGCATCACCATCATCGGCATACCCGTTGGCCTGCAATGCTTCAAATTCGCAAGTCTCGCCTTTTTCCCGTTTGGGAAGGAAGTTGTGTATGGCGGTGGAGGCTTTTCCTTCCTCGTCAACCTGATTTGGATCATTTTCTTTGGCCTTGAGATGGCAATCGGATACTGCATTCTGGGCTGTCTCTGGTGCATCACGATTCTTGGCATTCCAATCGGAAAGCAATGCTTCAAAATGGCCAAGCTGTCTCTAATGCCCTTTGGGGCATCGGTCGTGTAAAGCAATATTGTATGCGACCGCTCCCACTGGCCTTTTTCCAATCCGCGAAAAAAGCAACGACTCTAATGAGAACACTCTCAATCGATTGAGGAGGATAAGACATGGGAGAGATCATCAATACGAATACCGCTATAGAGACTCAGCCTGGCGGTGATACGGGGGCATTATTGGATATTACCCAAAGCCTCTTGGCGGATGCAAGGACTGCTCTGAACAGCAGCGGTGTGTTAAGCGTTCCTATTGCGGAACTCTCTACGCTTGGTGCTGGAGTCTCTTCGCTCATCCCTGCGTTGAATACTGTTACGCAGACGACGAGCATCGCAGCGGATGGACTCTATACGATAGCCAACGCTGGTGTCGGTGATGTACTGAAAGCGGCAAAGAACGGAAACTTCTGGGCCTCACTCAAAACTGCGGATGGAGCGTCTAAAATGGTTCAGCTGCAGGAAGCAGGAGCAATTACCGCTACCACACAGACAGCGGCAGCATTCAATCCCGCCACTATGATGATGGCGGTCGCACTATTCTCAATTGAACAGGAGCTTGGGAAAATTGAGGATATGCAGAGGCAGATCGTCTCGTTCCTTGAAATCGAAAAGGAATCTGAGATAGAAGCGGATGTTGAAAGCCTCATGAGCATCATCAAAAAGTATAAGGATAACTGGGACAACGAGCATTTCGTCAGCGGCAATCATAACCAGGTTCTCACCTACCAAAATCGCGCACGCAAGAACATGCTTGGTTACCAGAAGAAGATCGCCGAGTCGATTGGGAAGAAGCCGCATATCGTCACGCAGGCTGGCGTGAAGCAGGCATTCACCTCTGTGGAGAAGGAATTCAAATACTACCGCTTGTCCCTTTATACATTCTCGCTGTCTTCTCTCATGGAGGTCATGCTCAGCGGCAATTTCAAAGAATCCTATATTTCCGGGATTCGGGATGAACTGCAGCAGATGTCGGACGCTTACCACGATTTGTTCGAGGAGAGCTCACACTATTTAGAGAAGCTGAGTAACTCAGCAGTAGATGCTAATGTCATGAAAGGTATCGGCACGGCAGGAAATGCAGTTGGGAAATTCATTGGAAGTATCCCGCTCGTAAAAGAGGGGCCAGTTGATGAATTCCTTCAGGATGGCGGAACACACTTAAAGAAGAGTGCTCTGGATATGGAAAAGGATGCCGTTCACCGATTCGCTTCCATAGGCAATCCAGGAACACGGATGTTCATGGAAAAGATGGATGAGATGATCCAGATCTATAACCGTACCGAGCAAATCTGCTTCGATGATAAGAAGATATATCTATTGCCAAAGAAGCTCGCCGTTTAATTACTCAGAAGGCAGATATCACAGGAGGTCTGTTTATGCCGCTCCAGATCGTAAGAAATGACATCACAAAAATGAAGGTTGACGCGATCGTCAATGCCGCAAACAGTTCTCTCTTGGGTGGTGGCGGCGTAGATGGCTGCATTCATCGCGCCGCCGGCCCGGAACTCCTAGTCGAATGCGAAAAGCTCAATGGGTGCAAAACTGGCAGTGCCAAGATAACAAAGGGATATAAGCTGCCATGCAAATATGTGATCCATGCGGTTGGCCCTCGCTGGTACGGTGGGCAGTATGGGGAGCATGACAAGCTTGTCTCGTGCTACCAGACGTCACTCGCGCTCGCAAAGGAGCATGGTTGCGAGTCGGTCGCATTCCCTCTGATCTCCTCGGGAATCTTCGGCTATCCAAAGGATGAGGCGCTCAAAGTAGCTATCGACACGATCAGCAGTTTTCTGCTTGAAAATGATATGATGGTTTACATCGTCATCTTCGATCGCAAGGCGTATCAGATCAGCAGCAAGTTGTTTGCGGACATCAACGCCTACATAGACGACCGATATGTCGAAGAGCATCGAGACAGCTATGCTGAGCGGATCAGCCGGCTGCATAGCCTTGTAGTGGAAGAGAGCTGCCCTATCCCCGCTGCCCCTATGGTAACAAAGGCAGCATCCCTAGACGATGCGCTGAAGCAGATCGACGAGAGTTTTTCCGAGATGCTGCTGCGTAAGATTGATGAATGTGGTATGACGGATGCAGAGTGCTATAAGAAGGCCAACATCGATCGAAAGCTGTTCTCAAAGATTCGGTCGGATAAGCTCTACAGGCCATCAAAGCCGACTGTGATCGCCTTTGCGCTTGCACTCGAATTGCCGCTTGATGAATTAAAGGATATGCTCTCGAAAGCTGGATTTGCCCTGTCTCACTCCAGCAAATTTGACATCATCGTGGAGTATTTTGTCGAGCGAGGGAACTACAACGTGTTCGAAATCAATGAGGCGCTGTTTGCATTCGACCAAAGCCTGATTGGCGCATAATAGTTATCAGGTGCTGCGACTTTTCGTCGGTGGAACCCTGATTGATATGCTATCTTTTCCGGAGGTGTGCTGCGATGGAACAAAAAGAGCTTGAGTATCTGCGTCAGGTAGAAGATCAAGCTTCACGGACAGGCTGGGTGTCTCCGTTGACTCGTGAGGACAAAGAGTATTTTTCCTATTTGCGTCAGGTCAGTAAACGGTATAACATCGACATGTCCAAGGCAAATCGACTGGAATACAATTTTGTGATTCGTGTTGCAGAGAGCGAGTTTTACGCACATCACACATCCTGAGAAATCCAGAGGCGCAAGCATCTTTGCTTGCGCCTTTCATTGAATTGTCGCTTAACAAGCGACCAAATGAAGCGAATATCAAAGTAAGATATGGCTGTAAGGTGAAACACCAAACAGCCATAATTTATTGGAGTCCTGCAAACAAAAGTCAATAGCTGAAATGAAAAAAGTCCCGCAAAAT
>OKTX01000221.1_pt1 | contig 48423 bp, 48 predicted proteins | sample 1606261 | NCBI WGS metagenome assembly OKTX01 (sample SAMEA3879543, study PRJEB24766) | human gut metagenome | biome: human-associated habitat; feature: feces | place: USA | collected 1985/1987 | reverse complement strand
TCGCCCCGCATCTTGTTCTTTTCGATATCCCCGGCGCAGATGGCCACCACGATCTCCACATCGTCCTTCAGCGTCTGCAGCATCCGGATCTTGCTGTCCGGCCGGAAGCCCGGCAGCACGCGGGAGGCGTGGTAGTCGTCAAACAGCTTGCCGCCGAACTCCAGATACAGCTTGCCGCCGAACTGCGCCCGCCGCGCCGTGATGTGCTCCGCCTGCAATTGCAGGTACTTCTCATTGTCAAATCCGATCTTCACCCTGATACACCTCTGTCTCTCCAAAATTCCTGCCCATTATACTATACCTTGTGGAGCAGGGGAAGAAAAAATCGCAAGGTTTGGCAGGGAAAATGTAACGAAGTTTTTCCGGAAATTTTGGCGAAACCCACCGTTGCTTTTTGACACGCCGGGGCGTATACTAAACAATACACCCCTATCGCACGGAGGTATGCTATGCGTTTTCATGTTGTCTGGCGCAAGAGCCACGAGCCGGAGTCCGCGTACCGCGACTTCTTCGAGACGAACGATATTTTCGAGGCCAAGGACTTCGCCATGCGCCTGGCCTTTGACGAGACGAACTGCGTCTACGTCCATGACGCCCAGCGGGACGAGATCGTCCGGGATTTTGACGCGGAGATCTACCGCTGAGCCAATAAACTGACCACCTTCGGCCATACTAAGGCCGGAGGTGATTTTTTATGCCCAAACGCAGACACAGTGGGGAGGGCTTCCCCTACGACGCCACGCCGGATGTACACCACTTTCCCGGCGTGCCCCGGAGCAGCTTCGACGTGGTGAATATGTACGGCACCTATAACATCCAGCCCACGTCTGACACAGAGAACCTGTTTCCCCTGATCGCGCCCGGCCTGCCCAAGGCGTACCGGGACATGCATCTGGATAAGGACGATCTGGAGCCGTGAGCCATCAGCCGCATGGTGCGGAGCGCCATGCGGCTGAGACTGTCGAAAAAGCCTGTCATTGCGAGCCAGTGCGCACACTGGCGTGGCAATCCGTTTCTAAAACGCATAAATTCTGCGTTTTTCGCAGATTTCTGTCTAAAAAGATACGGATTCCCACGTCGCTTCGCTCCTCGGAATGACAGGGGTGAGGTTTATCGACACGCTGAGAGAGCACCCTCACGGGTGCTCTTTTTGCCGTTACAGGAGCCGCTCCCAGCGGGGCGTGCCCCAGCCGGCGGTGTCGAAATAGCGGCGCACCGCGTCGCACATGATCTGGAGCTTGGCGCGGATGTAGGGGGACTGGATCAGCAGCTCCGCCTCGTCATCGTGGGTCATGAAGAACTCCATGATGCGGGCGCGATCCTCCGTGGCCGCCACGCAGCTGTAGGTATCCACGAAGCGGACCCGTTGCAGACAGCATTGACACGGTGGGAGAGATTCTGCGGCGGGATGCTGGAGTTGGGGAGACGGATGGGGGGATAATACATCGAAGCTTTCGTATAGCCCTGTTGTAATTTCCTCATTGATTGCACATAGCAGAAAAATATACAGGGCTCTCTGCTAATTCCAGTCTATATTAATTATGGTGACCGGCAGAAACGGAAGAATTCCGACTGAGAGATAGTTGAACCCGTCGATTGTTTGCGGTTATACTATACCTCAAGAGCATAAAAGCCATTGAAATGGTATTATGAGGGCGGAAAAGAATCAAAAACAGGACTGTATTTGTCAAGGAAAAGAAGACACACAAAAAGGAATTAGCAGAGGCCCAGTTCGGTCTTGTACTGAACTGGGCTTCTGTAACTCAAGGTGGAAGCAAGACGATGATGATTAAAGAAATCAATGTAAGAATCCAGAAAAGTCGCAACATCTATAGTGTGAGCTATATCAAAGTCAAGGAACAGTTCTTCTTTCATTTAGCCGTTTAACGCTTCAATAATTGGATTATCTGTAAGAGTTCCTACTTGCGACATGGAACGAAGTATATTGTAATGATCGTGGGCTTGGCAGAAAGCCTGTGAAGAACAAACAGCTCCCTGGTCGGTTGTGGAAGACTACCGGGGACGCCTGCTCTTCTCTTTTCTTATAAAGTACATCAACATCAAGGCAATAATAGTATGGCATAATGAAACACCCCACTTGTTAGATAGTGTACCATACTTGTCTAACAAGTGGGGTGCAGTTCAATGCCGCAGCGCGTCCTTTTTATTGTTATTGCCGCAAACCTTAATGCGCTAACGCCCTTATTGTGCTTTGAGCCCCAGTTCTTCCATTATATCAGCAATCTGCGCATCAGCAGAAGCGGTGTATTTTTCGAACTCCTCCGTTTCTTGGATAAGGATCTCAAAGCCGTTTTCTTTGGCATATTCCTTAAATTCATCGGTTTGGGCAGCGGCGATAAATTGTTCACTCAGCCATTTTACAGCCTCGTCGCTGGTGCCGGCTTTAACGGAGATGCCCCGGTACATAGTCAGGTCGCAATCAATATTAAACTCGCTCAGTACAGGCACATCGGGCAGGCAGGCGATGCGCTCGGGGGCAATGACAGCCAAGGCGCGGCAGCTTCCCGCCTGAATCTGCGGAAGGAACTCAGCTGCGATCGACATAGAGACGTCTACCTGGTTGCCCAACAGCGGGACAACAACCGAGCCGTTGTCATGGCAGGCATTCAGATCGATCCCCGCCGCTTTGGCAAAATTGGCGGCACAGAGATGATCAAAAGAACCGATTGACCCCATCAGGACCTTGACCTCACCGGGGCGGGCCTTGGCATCATTATAAAAATCCTCAAAGGTCTGGTAGGGGGAGTCGGCCGAAACGGCGATGATGGAAGGCTCAATTGTCAGACCGCAAACCGCTTTGAAAGCGGTATAGTCCTGTCCTTCAGGCATGTTGCCATTATGATAGGCAGTGCTGATCGAGGTGGAGTTCCAGCAGATGTTATAGCCGTCCTCCGACTGGTTGAGAATATACTGGTAGCCAACTGAACCGCCGCCGCCCGTGCGGTTGTTGACAACAAATTTGGCGTCGGTAGTCTTTTCAACGATGTCTGTCAGTTTTCTGAGCCCCAGGTCGGCGCTGCATCCGGCAGTGAAGAGCACGGTCACATCAATGTTTTTGTCGGGATACGCCTTAGGGGAGGAAGAGCAGCCGCTAAAGACACAAAGAACGGCCAGCAACAGCGCTATGATCGAAATCGCTTTTTTCATTTTTGGTACCTCTTTCCTTTTTGATTTTTTCCTTTACTAAAAGAACATCCCGGTAGGAAGCGGAACATTCAGAAGGAACTGGAACAACAGCACGATGCCTGCCACAGTGACCAGTGAGAAAAGAATGGATTTGAGAGGCTTCCAGTGCATCAGCATCAGGCAGCCGCACTCACCAATGAACGCGCCGACCGCAAAACCAAGATACCGTATCAGAAAAACCGCAATACCGATCACGGCCAGGAATAACAGGGCGCTCTTCAAGTCTTCCGGTGCTTTTGCGGCCTCCTCACCCTCGCCATAGGGCTTAAAACTCTCCACCAAAAGAATTACCAACAGGATGGCGATGGCGACCAGAGTCACCGTGGGCATAAAGCGGGCACCCATGTCACTTGCGGTAGCGGATGCGGGCAGGGTCGTATAGGTCTGCCACAGGAAGAAGGCTACCAAAGCAAGAAGAACGACCGCCACGATAAAATTATCTTTGCGATGGATTTTCATGTTTGCACCTCCTCTTTCTTGCGGTAAGATCGGATCCTATTAATCAGAGGCAAAAGAAGAATTACAAGGGCGATTCCCAGAAAGACCAGGGACAGGGGCTGTTCGGTAAAGATTGAAAGACTGCCATTGGTCAGGCTCAAAGCAGCGCGCAGCCGGGATTCCATCGTACCGCCCAGCACCACGCCGAGAATCAGGGGCATAGAGGGATAGCCATAATGCCGCATAAAGTAAGAGGCGAATCCGGACAGGAACATGACCACAATGCTGACGAAATTCAGGTCGATTGCGTAAGCGCCAACAAAGGCCAGCACCAGGATGACTGACATCAACTGAACTTTGGGCACGGCCAAAATTTTCATCAATGCCTTGATACCCCAGAATTGCAGTCCTAAGGCCATTAGATAAATTACGACCAGCGCGATGAATACGGCGTAGACAAAGGCCCCGTCATTCTGGAATAGCAACGGGCCGGGGGCAAAGCCGTGAATCGTAAATGCTGCTAGGATAATAGCTGAACAGCTGTCACACGGGATGCCCAGAGCCATCATCGGGATCATAGCGCCGCCCTGGGTGGCATTATTGGCGGCTTCGGGAGCGGCCACGCCCTGAATGACACCGGTACCCATGTCGGGGGTAAAGCGTTTACAGTGGTCATAAGCCATAAACGGGGCCATCGGGCCGGCGCAGCCGGGAATAAAGCCCAGGCAGGTCCCCAGCACGGAGGAATAAAGGAGCTGTTTGCGGCAGCTCCATATTTCCTTGAGCGAGGGGAAAGGGGCTCGGACATTTTTGGTGTCGGGTGCGATACTGTCTAAATGACCGCCGGCCTTACGCCCTTCCACAAAAACGTTTATAATTTCGGGTAAGGCAAATATACCGATCAATACAGGCATGGAGTTGATGCCAGCCAGGAGATTGACGTTGCCAAACGTAAACCGGGCCGAGCCAACCACGGGATCGGATCCAATGCAGCAGAGGAACAATCCGACAAAACCAGACAGAAGTCCCTTGATCAGCTCTTTTCCGCTCAGAGAGACCACACAGCTAAACCCCAGAATAACCAGCGAAAAGATAACCGGTGCACCGAATTTTACCGCGACTTTGGCAATCTGGGGCGCCAGCAGCATCAGGACGACCAGGCTGAAAACGCCGCCGAAAACCGAGGAAAAAGCGGCTATACCACAGGCCTTGTCCCCCTGCCCTTTAAGGGTCATTTTGTGTCCGTCGAAAACCGTGGCCGCAGCGGATGGGGTCCCCGTAATACCGAGCAGGATGGCAGAAAACGCACCGCCGCACATACCGCCGGCATAAACCCCCATCATCAGCCCGACAGCCCCTATGGGCTCCAGGCCAAAGGTAAATGGGACCAGCAGAACCATCGCTGTTGAAAAAGTTAAGCCGGGAATGACGGCAAAAATCATACCTGCCAACGTACCCACAATCATCATTAGGAGTGTCTGCAAATTGGCCAGAGCCATCAATCCGCCTAAAAACATGTCCATGGAACATACTCCTTTCTTTTATTTTTCGGTTGCCCAAACGTTTTTACGCTCTGGCCCAGGCCCGCTGGACATTGCGTTTCGTGTTGGCCAAAATCAGTTCGGGGGTCTCGCTGTCAACCAAGGGGCGAACCTCCGCCGTAACAACAGGGCGTTTGTCAGGTCCGATCAGCTCTAGATCATTCAGAATACGGAAGTAGTTTACGATGTCATCGTTGGTGTGGGCGCCGTTGGGAACGCCAAACCGGGGCTGCCAGTCACCATAAATGGGGTTGAGCGGGTCACCGGTGTTGATTGTGTTTCCCAGATGGAAGGCTTTAACATAATCTTTAAGGGCCGTCAGTGTCTCCCTGGGGTCTTCGTGCAACAGCGGGAAGTGGGACAGGTCGGTCAGCAGACCGAACTTCGGGTAAGTCGGGCAGATCTGCCTGGCGATATCCAATGCGTCCTCGCACTTGCCGATGAGCTGGCAGGCGTCAAAATCATAGTCAAAAATCTTCATGGTAATGAGCGGAATGTCATATTTTTCGGCCTTCTCCATGATCTGGGCGATGGAATCGCACAGGAGCTTTTTGGCCTCCTCTTTATCGTTTGGATCGTCGGGCATATAACCGCTGGTCATGCGCATCGCCGTAGCATGTAGATCATGGGCCTCCCGCATACATTTTTCAAAAACGGCAATCGCCGCTTTGCGCAGCTCAGGGTTTGTGCTGCAAAGGCTGTAGCGGGTATCATTGGTATGGCCAGAATGGGAGAAGAAGAGGGGCTGGGTAGCGTAAACCACTTCCATATCTGCGTATTCGAAAATTTTAGAAACCCGGGTGCGATAGAGCACATCTTTGATGGTGCCCACTTCGACAACTTCAAAGAAAGTATCTTGCGCGATTTGCTCAGCACGCCGGATGATTTCCTGAAAATCGGTTCCAGGCTCGCACTCCGGGAACGATTTGAAAAATACCGTGCCGGGCTTACAATAGTTATAGATGGAGTCTTTCATTCTGTTCTTCTTCCTTTCAATGTTGGATAATTGATTGTACGGATCGAGAGTTGAAAATACGTTTGTCAAGGACGGTGGCAATGCGGCCAAGGATGTGGCAAAGAAGTTTGGCTTGTTCTCCGTGATCTGCTGGAACTGGAGGTTCAGGTCTTCGATGATATTCGTCGATATTCGTCGGGCATATAATTTTCTAGATCTCAGGCAGGTATTCGTAGAGTGTACTCAGGACATTTCCGTTTTCCTCTCAGCTTTTCATGCGGGAGGGATACTGTTTATGCCAGGTTTCCTCAAACCGGAGCGGGGTTCCCTCATGTCCTCCTGACATTATCACCCAAGGAATGATTTCTCTCGGAATCTTTTGCCTCTTTTGAGGAGGTGATTTTAATGGGGTCATCCCTGCTCCATTTACCAGATTTGACGCTTATCTCACAGTCGCTCCACCGTACCCTCCCAGGTGTCCATTTCGTTCTTGTGGGAATGCTCATCATACCAGTGCTTTGTGACGGTCTTGGCCCTGGTATAGAAACGAACGCCGTCCAGACCCAGAACATGCTGGTCGCCAAAGAAAGAGTCCTTGTTGCCGGAGAAGGGGAAATATGCGGAGGGCACGGGAATACCCACATTCACACCGACCATGCCGCTATCAGTGAGCAACTCAAACTGCCGGGCATAGTAGCCGTTCTGTGTGAAAATAACGGAGCCGTTGGCAAAGGGGTTGGCGTTCATCACCGAAAGACCTTCCTCGAAGTTCTTGACGCGTTTAATGAGGGTAACGGGCCCAAAAATCTCGCGATTGCCCACGGTCATCTCCGGTGTCACATGGTCCAGAATGGTGGGGCCGACAAAGAAGCCCTTCTCATAGCCGGGGACCACGATGTTCCGGCCGTCCAAAACTAGCTCCGCCCCCTCGTCAACGCCCTTTTGAATCCAATCGCAGATAGACTGCTTGTGCTTCTCGTTGACAACGGGCCCCAGGTTTGTCTCGGGGTCATAGGCACAGCCCACCTTTAGAGCCATGGCGTTTTTCTTCAGTAGCGCTACAAACCGGTCGGCAATGGACTCCTGCACCACAACCACAGGCAGTGCCATACAGCGCATGCCGGCACAGCCGTAGGTGGAATTGATGATAGCCTTGACGGAGCTCTCCAGATCGCAGTCCTCCAGGACGAGGGCGTGGTTCTTCGCTTCGCACTGGGCCTGGACACGTTTACCGTGGGCGGCGGCGATGGAATAGATGTGCTTGCCAATCTCGGTACTGCCGACGAAAGTGACCGCCTTGATGCGGGGGTCGGTCAGCAGCACCTCGGACTCGTTGCGGCTACAGGTGACCAGATTCACCACGCCTTTGGGGAAACCGCCCTCCTCATAGAACAGCTCCATAATGCGCATCGAGGTCAGCGGGGTAAAGGAAGCCGCTTTCAGCACCACCGTATTGCCGGTGGCGATGGCCAGGGGAACCATCCAGCCCCAGGGAATCATGGCGGGGAAATTGAAAGGCACGATGCCGGCCACAACGCCCAGAGGGACGCGATACGTGGCTGTGTCAAAGCCGGTGGTAACCTGCAAGGAGGCGCTGCCCTGGGAGATAAACGGCGTGGCACAGGCCAGCTCCGTGGGCTCGATGGCCTTGAGGACATCGCCCCTGGCCTCATTGAGGTTCTTGCCCAGTTCCTTAGCGCACAACAGGGTCAGCTCATCTAAATGGGCCTGCAGAATATTGCGCCATTTAAACATCATCTGCGTACGGGTACTGATCGACATCTGAGACCAGGCGGGGAATGCGGCGTGGGCCGAGGCGATCGCCTCCTCCAGCTCGTCCTGGGTGCAGCAGGGAACCTCCGCGATCAGCTCGCCGGTGGAAGAGTCAGAGACGGGAAGCCACTTGGAGGTTTTCGACTCTTTCCACTCGCCGTTGACGCAGTATTTCATCCTTCTTACTTCATTCATAATCCTTACACTCCTTATTGTCAAATGGATTTCACTCACCGCTTTTTACGCTTCAGGACTCGCAGAACCTTTTCCACAATAAAGGGGGCCGTCAACCCAAACCTCTCCTCCAGATAACTTTGGGGGCCGACTTCGCCGAATTCATCCCGCACGCCAACGCGCTCCATCGGGACGGGGTCAGACTCCACCAGCACCTCGGCCACTGCGCTGCCCAGTCCGCCGATGACGCTCTCGTTCTCGCAGGTGACAATGGCGCCGGTCTCAGCCGCGCATTTCCGGACGCACGCGGCGTCAATGGGCTTCACAGTAAACATATCCACCACTCTGGCGTTGACGCCCTTGGCGGCCAGCGTCTCTGCCGCCAGCAGCGCCTGGCGGACCTCCAGACCGATGGCGATGATGGTCACATCGCCTCCCTCCCGGATCACCTCGGCTTTACCGATGGTAAATTCCGAATCGGGCGCATAGAGATCATAAACCGTCTTACGGGGCATCCGCAGATAGAATACGCCGTCGGTTTCCGCAATCTGCCGGACCACGGAGCGCATCATCGTGGGGTCGGAGGGCTCCACGATGGTCACATGAGGCATTACCCGCATGATTCCCACGTCCTCGAAAGCCATATGAGTGCCGCCGTTGTAGGCGGCGCTGACGCCGGAGTCACAGCCCACAATCTTCACATTCTGGCCGGCATAGGCGCAGGATAGGAAAATCTGGTCGTAGATCCGCCGGGAGGCAAACACCGCGAAAGTGTGCAGGAACGGGACCATCCCCGACCTTGCCAAACCGCCGGCCATGCCGCAGGCATTCTGCTCCTGAATGCCCAGGTTGAAGGCGCGGTCCGGGAAGGCCGCCTTAAAGCCTTTTGTGCCGCAGGAGTTGCTCAAATCGCAGTCCAATGCCACGATTTTCTCATTCTTCCGCGCCTCTTCTACCAGCGCGCCGCAGTAGGCCGCGCGCATTTCCTCCGGGGAAACCTGAATCGCGCCGCGCAGTTTCACCATTTGAAATCACCTCCAGGGTAAGTGCCGTTTTGGAATCGTTTTTCAATCTCTTCGCAGGACCTCCGCGCCTCCTCGGGGCCAAAGGTCAAATAATGGTTGAACTCTTTCTCCTCGGCCAGCGGTACGCCCAATCCCTTGATCGTGTCCAGGACAATGCAGTGCGGCTTTCCCTGAACCGATTTGGCCGCCTCCACGGCATTCCAGATCGCCTCCACGTCATAGCCTTTCACCGTCACGGCGTCAAAGCCGAAAGCGCGAAATTTCGCCTCCAGGTCCATGGGCTTGCAGATGTCCTCCAAGCGGCCGTCCAGCTGCTTCTTGTTCCAGTCCACAAACACGATAAAATGATCCAGAGCCAGATGATTGGCGGCCTCGCAGGCCTCCCAGACCTCGCCCTCATTGGTCTCTCCGTCACCCACAATACAGTACGTCCAGCTGTCCCGTCCCTGGAGACGGTTCCCCAGCGCGATGCCCGCCGCAGAGGAGATCCCCTGCCCCAGAGAACCGGTGGTCATATCGATACCGGGCGTCTTCCGGCAGTCGGCGTGACTGGGGAGCCGAGTGCCCGGCTGATTGACCGTCTGGAGCCAATCCATGGGGAAGTACCCCACCAGCGCCAGCGTGGCGTAGAGTGCCGGACCGCAATGTCCCTTGGACAAAACCATCCAGTCCCGCTCCGGCCAATCGGGATTTTTCGGGTCAATGCGCATCATGCCGCCATAGAGCACCGCCAGCACATCCGCGATGGACGCCGCACCGCCGATGTGGCCGAATCCGGCCGCGCCGATGGCTTTGGTGGTCTCGATCCGGATGTCCGCACTAAGGCGGCGAATCCTGTCAAAGTTTTGTTCCATATCAAATCTCCTTTCTGAGCGCTCCCCGACGCAGGCGGAAGCGTTCTCACCCTGCCAGGTCGGGGGTCTTCGCCGGATTCCCGCCCTCCCGCGACGAATGCCCGGGAGGGCGGTCTCCCGCTGCCTCAATACAATCCGGTGATCGTTCCGATGCCGTACATTCCGGCGGCTACAACCACACAGGCCACCACGGACGTCAAAAGCCCCTTGCCGAAATTGCTCTTCAGGGGCTTCAGTCCCTCCTCTAGGAGGGCCTTGGCCAGCGGCATCAGCATAGCGGCCACAGCCATATTGGAAACCCACATGGACGCCGGAAACATGACGCTCCTAATTAAAATCATGATGGCAAAAGCAATGCCAATGTATATCCACCTTTTTGCGGTCAGGCTTAGGCCCCCCCTGTTTTCGTGGACGCATTATTGTGTTTACTCATCTAATTTTCTCTATCTAGATGCCTGAAAACTACCTCGATTAAATAACCTTAGCCGTTTGCTTTGTCAGTGCATTCAGAATTTTTTCCGGACTCGCCGGGAGCGAGGTAACCCGCACACCCACCGCGTCGTAAATCGCGTTGATGATCGCTGGCACCGTCGGCAGTGGAGCGGGTTCCCCAATTCCCTTTGCACCCAGAGGGCTGAATGGATCCCGATCCTCCACCAGGCAGGAGTGAAACGCCGGGATGTCCACACAGGTTGGCAGGATATACTTGGCGAAACTCCTCTGCTGGGGCACGCCTTCCGAAAACGTGAACTCCTCCATAATGGCCTGTCCGACGCTCTGCACCGCACCTCCCTCAATCTGTCCCTCCACGCCCCGGGGGTTGACAGCTCTGCCCACGTCGTGGGCAGCCCAGATGCCCAGGACATGCACTTCTCCCGTGCTGGTGTCCACCGCCACCTCCGCAACCTGGCTTCCATAGACATAGGCCTGCCAGGGATTGCCCTTTCCGGTCTTGGGGTCCAGACTCTCATGGTGCGCCGTATAGATACCGGAGCCAAGGGGAACAACGCCCCGGACCTTTTTGCAGATGTCCACCGCTTCTTCCAGCGGGAGGTCATAATTTGCGTGTCCCTCCACGAAGATCCGCCTGTTTCGCATGCGGATCGAGGCGGCTTCCACGTTCCAGTATTCCGCAATCTCCCGGATGAACTTGTCCTTGGCGTCCCGGCAGGCGTTCAGCACGGCGTTGCCGATCATATAGGTCTGACGGCTGGCGCCGGCGTGCGCCGCCTCGGGCACCCGGGCAGTATCGTTGTCGCCGATGGTAACGTCCTCGGGATAAATACCCAGCTCCTCCGCCGCGATCTGCGTCAGGACCGTCAGCAGGCCCTCTCCGATCTCCGTAGCGCCGGTAAGCACCATGGCGGTGCCTCCGTCATCGATCTCAACGAATGCGCCGGCCTTGTCCACCGTCGCGCAGCGGCCGATGCCGTACCATGCGGTTCCCACGCCCCGGCCATACCGGAATCTGGATTTGCACAGCGCCAGCGCCGCGGGGGATTTGAATTCACAGCCCGGAATATAGGGCTGCACAATTTCTCCGCCGTTTACGTCCTTTCGCGCCGGACCTCGCATCCGGGACGGACCCGGTTCCCAGCCGGAGAGTTCTCTGCACCGGCGCAGCGTCTCGCAATAAGCCACATGACCAAGCGCCTGCTGGGTGTGGGTTTTGCTGCCGTCTTTCAAGCCGTTCAGCAGACGCAGTTCAAAGGGGTCGATCCCCAGGCGTTCCGAGCAGATATCCATCGTGGATTCAATAGCAAAGGTGGGTTGCAGAACGCCGAAGGTACGCATGGCGCCGGAGGGCGTATTGTTGGTATAATAGCCTTTTGCGGTCACTTTTACGTTCTCGATCTCATAGGGACCCGCACCCATGATCGCGCCCTTGGCGACCGTGCCCTTTGTGGAAAAGCAGTATGCCCCTCCATCCGCGTCCAGCGTGATTTCGAGGGCGCGGATCCTGCCGTCCCTGCTCAATCCGATTTTGTGATGAATGCGGACCGGGTGGCGCTTCGCGCTGCCGATCAGGGAATCTTGCCTGGAAAAGACCAACTTCACGGGGCGCCTCGTCTTCAGCGCGGCAATCGCCAGAATGGCCTGATAAATCATGTCCTCCTTGCCGCCGAAGCCGCCTCCCACCGGAGTCATGATGACACGAATCTTGTTAATGGGCCGGCCCAGTAGCTTGGACAGGAGCGTCCGGTGGTGGGTGATGTCCTGGTCGCTGGACTTTACAACCAGCACGCCGTCGGGATCCAGATAGGCCAGGCCCGCCTCCGTCTCCAGGTAGGCGTGCTCCACGCACTGGGTCGCGTAGTCCTGCTCAATGACGACATCGCTGCCGCAAAAGCCGTTCTCCACGTCTCCTTTTACCACAAGAGTCTCCGAGACGACATTGTCAGGATGATCCTCATGGACCACCGCCTTTCGCTGAGCAGCGTCATCCACACTGGAGACAACCGGGAGCTTTTTGTATGTGACCTCCACGCATTTGGCTGCTTCCTCCGCCTCCTCCAAGGTCTCGGCCACAATGGCCGCCACCGGCTCACCGTAGAAGCGGACCTTGCCCTTTGCCAAAACGGGCTGATCGTGGTAATATACGCCGAAGCCGTCCTCGCCGGGCACATCCGCACTGGTGAGCACGGTTTCCACCCCGGGCATCTTCAGCGCCTTTTCGCAGTCGAGCTTCAAGATCTCGGCATGTGCCTCCCGGCTTCGGACCAGGTAGATATGGAGCATTCGGGGCATCACCATGTCGCCCGCATATTCCAGCGCACCGGTTACTTTGCCCCGGGCGTCCACCCGCTCGACGCAGGAACCGATGATCTTGCCGGTGTCCGGCACTGCGCTCTCCAGGCAGTCCGCACTTTTTTCCCCGTTCAGAATATCCCGGGCCAGTTCGATGGCCTCAATGATCTTCGCATAGCCGGTGCACCGGCAGATATTGCCGCCCAAACCTCTCCGGATTTCCACCCGGTCCGGGTGCCGGTTTGCCTTCAGAATGGAGGTTGCGGCCATCACCATGCCGGGGGTGCAGTAGCCGCACTGAACCGCGCCGACTTTCACAAAGCAACGCTGAATCACGCTCAGACCCTCGGCGCCGATTCCCTCAATGGTCACGATTTCACAGCGGTCCGCTTTGACGGCCGGAATCAGGCAGCTTTTTTTCAACACACCGTCGATCAGCACGGAGCAAGTCCCGCACTCTCCTGCGTTGCAGCCCTTTTTCGTCCCGATCAAATGAAGCTCGTCCCGCAGGAAATCCGCAAGCCTCATAGACGGGGGAATGGTCCTGCAAACGGTTTTCCCGTTGACTTTCATTTCAACTCTTACAAGTTCTACACTCATAATCTTCCTCGTTACTCCGGCAAAATACCGATTTCAGCAAGGGATTCCGAGAGTCCCGCCGTTAGGAAATTCCGAACCACCGTCTTCCGGTATTCCTGCCTGCTCCGGGATCGGACGATGTCGTCCGGAATATAGTCCGCCATCTCTTGAATTTGTGCCTTCGAAATACGTGCGCCTTTCAGTTTTTCCTCCACCGCCCTCAGCCTGGCGGGCGCTGGGGCAATTCCGCCGAAAGCGATCCGAACGTCCTCAAAATACCGGCCGCTGGAATCCACTTTTACCAGGAAGGCGGAATTCACCGTTGAAATGCAAAGGGACCGCCTGAGCCCCACCTTCTTGAAAGCGCACCCATACCCCTCCAGAACCGGGCAGGAAACGGACGCAATTACCTCGCTCCTGGCCAGCGGTGTCTTCCCGACACCCTGGATGAAATTGGATACCGGGATGTCCCTTCCACCGGTTTTCCCCGCCTCCAGCCTGAGGGTGTGGACCACCGCGTTCAGCGCCAGGAGCGGCGGGATCATATCGCCTGTGGGGGAGGCGTTTGCCAGGTTGCCGCCGATCGTCGCGCTCTCCCGGATTTGCTGATCGGCAAAATAGCTGGCGGCGTGCCGCAGCATGGGAACACACTCGATCAATTCCTGATCATTCAGAAACTGCTGAATCCGCGTATTCGCGCCAATGACAAGCACATCGCCCTTGCGTTCAATCCTGGAAAACGCCTCGATTCTGCTGATGTCAATTGCGGCGTCCGGATGCCTGGACGAGTCTTTTTCTCTTGCAAAGCAGTCGGTTCCCCCAGAAACGATGTCAACTGCGCCGTCATTCCGCTCCAGGAGACGGAACAGTTCCTCGATCGTCTGCGGCACGGCATAATTTTTGTATTGAAGCATGTGATTCTTCTCCTCAATCAGTTCGAAATTATCGTTTCCGTGGGGCAAGCGCACTTCGGTACCCGCCCAGGCTCTGCTGGGGTCCCAGCGGAGCCTGGGCGTTCTGCCTGCGTTCGGGAACGCCCTATCTGCGGACGAAGAGGGGTGCCCTTACCCGGGAATCTTGACGACAACCTTGATAGCGTCTTCAATCCTCTCCTTGGAATATTTCAGCGCCGTAGGCAAATCGTTGAAGCCGAAAGTGTGGGTGTGAATCAGGGAGGCATCAAAACGCTTCTCGCTAATGAGGGAGGCCGCGCGGTGAACGGCGCTCCGGCCCTCGCCGCGGATGGTCAGCAGACAGATGTTGTTGCGGACCAGAGCCGCCACGTCCACCTCCACGGGCTTGGCCGGGAAAGCGCAGAGGCAGATCTTGCCGCCCCGCTTGATCATATTGGTGCTCTCGTTGATTGCGTTGGGTGCACCGGAGCACTCCATCACATAGTTGACGCCTTCGCCGTTTGTAATCTCCCTCACTGCCGCGACCACGTCCTGGTTCCGGACATTGACGGTGTAGTCTGCGCCCAGCTTCTTGCCCAGCTCCAGACGGTTGTCCCGGGTGCCGGTCAGGATCACAGGGTTTGCACCCAAGGCCTTGGCCACGCCCACGGCCATCAGGCCGATAGGCCCGGGGCCGGTGACCACCAGCGGCTGGCCGGCCACCAGTCCACCCAGCATATCCAAGCCGTACATAGCCGTTCCGGCGGTGACGATCAACGTGGCTTCCTCATCGGTGACATTGTCTCCGATTTTGGTCAGGGTTTTGATGCTGTTGATAGCATATTCCGCAAAGCCGCCGTCCGTGGTGAAGCCGTTGGCCCGGTGGCCCTTGTCGTTGCCTTCATAGTTTCTGCCATAGTTTAGGCAGGCAGTGTACATGCCCTCACGACAGCGCTCACAGGTATCACAGCCCGCGTGGATCTCCACCGCCACACGGTCGCCCACCTTGTATTCGTCCACGCCGGGGCCAAGCTTAACGATGGTACCCATATACTCGTGACCGGGGATGAAGCCTTTGTTGAAAGGTAAGCCGCCCTGAATCATGGCGGGTGTGCCCCGCTCGATAACTTCCAGGTCCGTCGCACAGATGGCGACCGCGTCAATGCGGACCAGAACCTCGGATTTACCCGGCTGTGGAACGGGTTTTTCCTCCATGGTGAGGACTCCAGGATCCCCCAAAACCCAAGCCCTCATTTTCTCCGGAATCTGATAAGTCATAACATATCTCCCTTCTTTTTGAGTACAGTTTTTTATTTGTCGGTGGATAGAAGCTACTGGTATACTCAAAACATTTGAAAATCGGAATTCCGATTTTCAAGGCGGGCATCGCCCGCCGACACATAACATGTGCCGTGTTTTGACTATGAAGTTCACCGCAAAGCCGTTTTATGGCTTCTGGTGCGCGTACGTACGCCAGGGCTGAAAAGAAGTATTTACTTCTTTTCAACTGCGGTGATTATAATTCGCAGGCCGACGCACCGCACCGACGACCCTTCGCGTGGACACTGAGAGATGGGGCCTCCCTTGGACCTCCTCAAAAACCGATGGTGTGCTTGAGCTTCTGGACCCGCTCACACCAATTGCCAACATTCCAGTCACCGAAAGAACCCAGGCCTGCTTCATCTTCCGTCCCGTAGTACACGGGAACATGGACCAGGGACAGCCCGTTGTAGGCAAAGGCCTCTTTCAGCGTCTGTTCAAGGCTCTCCGGCGTCTCTCCGCCGTAAAAGGCCTTGACACCCTTGACCGCTTCCGCCATCTGGACGTAGTCCACCTCTACCATGTCGTCCGTCTTGAACTCCACACCATATTGCGAGTATTGTAGGCTGGTAATGGCACCCATGCGCCGGTTGTCAAACAGAACAATCATGCCCCTCAGGCCATGCTGGACGGCGTCAATCAAAATTTGGGGATTCATCATAAAACTGCCATCGCCCGTAAAGGCCATGGGATAATCCTGGTTCCCGGCCAGTGCAAAAGCCAGCATGGAGGAAACCGCGAAGCCCATGTAGGACGAACCGCTGTCCGTGATAGTCTGACCCGGCTTTTCATCAGTCACGATCTGGAAGCCGTTGGCCTGGACATCGCCGGCGTCGAAGATCTTGACGCAGCCCTTTGCGTCGGCGAAATCCACCGCTTTCTTGATGGCGGCAGGCTCGGTCAGGATCGCCCGGCCCCGCTTCTTGTCTATCAAGACCGGATGGTCATACCGCAGCTGCTTGAAAGCCTCCCACTCGGCGCGCTTCTCCGCGCACTCCCTCAGCCACGCAGGGTCCGAGGCTTCTCCGGGCTTCTCTTTCAGCAACTCGATCAATCGGAGCAGCACAGCCTCGGCGTCTCCCTGAATCCGCACACTGTTGTTGTACTGGCCCAGATCCTCGTAATCGCAGTTGATATTGAGGATCTTCTTGGCCTTACGGAAGGCAGTGCCGGAGGAATCCCACTGGCAAACGCCCCGGGCACCGATGATGATCATCAAATCGCACTCGTTCATCGCGTAATTGCCGGAGATCGAACCCTTGGATCCGCCCACGCTCATATTACGCGGCTTGGAGTATGGATACAGGCCGGGAACCTGGGGACCATGCACGTATACCGCGTCGGTGAGCTCCAGGAATTCCTCCAGTACCGCAGAAGAAAGGCCGGCGGCGCCGCCGCCCGTCTTCACCGTGATGCGGGAGGCATTTCGAATTGTCTCCGCCGCCGTGTCAAACAGACGCGCGTCGGTGCTGATGACCCTGGACGCCGCCGAACGGGTGGGAAATTCCAATAGATTGCAGCTTTCCATCACTTTGGGCTGGATGTTCATGGGAAGCAGCATATAAAAGGGAGACTGCTTCACGTTGCCGTTGACCGCGGTGTCTCCCCGCTTCAGGGCCGTAAACACGGCCTCCGGCGTATGCAGGGAATAGGCGTGGCCCATTGTAGACAGAAGGCGGAGGAACAGCTCCTGTTCCCGCTTGGGGATCTGCTGCATATTGGGGCCCTCGCTGTGACTGGTCTCGTCGCCCATCAGGTAGTACACACCCAGGCCATTGGACAGCGGAACCAGGGACCCCGCCGCCGCGTGCATGGCCCCGGGGCCAATCGAGGTGAATACCGCCGAAACCTCGCCGTACTTCCAGCGGAGCATCGCCGCCGCGTGGGATGCCTCTACCTCGTTCCGGACGTTGATCGTACGAAGTGCCTGCTCCTCCTCGTAGACCCGCATCACTTCTCCCACATCTGTCATCCCGTGTCCAAAAATGCCAATGAAGGTCTTGACCTCCTGATTCAATAGCCCCAGGACGACGGCCTCGCTGAGGCTGAGATCCTGGAACTGCTCCAATTCCCCAGCCGCCACCGCCTTTTGAAGCGTGCCGTGTGTATGAATTGCCCGTGCGCGCGCTCTTCTCTTTTCCATCATTTCGCTCATTGTCGTTCGTTCCTTTCCGTGTTCCGGGGTCAAGTCTCAAGATATGTCCGCAGCCTCGCCTGCGTCTGTGGGTCCAGCACGTCCAGAAAGCCGGGGAAGCTCACCGCCCGCCGGACGATCTCCCGAGGCAGATCGTCCAGCATCTCAAAGAACGGCCGGTGGGCAGTGCAGGAAATCTCCTCCAAAATACCTCTGGACGCCTGCTGGGACTCCCTCCGGTTCTCGGGGTAGCCGCAGCCCCGCTCCACGCTGAAAATACGGTCAAAGATGAATCGGAGATTCTCGTCTGCGGCCCAGCCATAGCCTTGATTCAGCTGCAGGGAAATGCAGTTCCCGCCGTTGATCTGAGTAAACAGCCAAGCATCCAGCGGGGAAGAGATCAGCCCGCAGAAGACGCCAGGATACTGCACAGCCGCGTTGAGATAGCCCTGTCCCGTGCCGCAGCCGCCCACCACAAAGTCCGCGGCATTGGCATTCAGCAGAATACCGGTCATCAGGCCCGTGTGAATGTAGGTCAGCTCCGGCAGATTCGGGTTCCCGGTCATGCCCAGATTCAGCACCTCGTGTCCCCGGCCCTCCAGCGCCTTGAGGATGTCTCCGTTTTTCTGCTGAGCGCTTACTTCATTGATGATTGCGATTCGCATAGATATCTCCGCCTTTCGAATGACGTGAATTCGCACCGCGCCGTTTCTATAGCTGCGGTTGTTTTATGTGTTTACTATGACAGGAATCTGCGATAAAATCAATGCGTAATATGCACTTGCGTTGTTTAATGCGCAACATAGGTGATTTTTCTATTTATTTTACAAATCTTTTTAAGCCAATTTGTAAAGAATACCTAACCAAGTTTGGAGCGACGGGCAGTAACCCCGGCAAATCGCTTTGGGATCCGAGGGATCTGCCTCTGCAGGATTTGTGGTATCTGCGGGTATCTGTGTATAATTTCCTTGCAAACATGGGGTGTAAATGTTAGAATCAAAAAAAATACATTTGCAGAGACAAGCAAAGCCAATACTCCGTGGGAGGGGAAAAGGAAGTAGTGGGAAAAGCGGAGGATCAGCGAAGAAAGGGCGAAAAGGTCAGCAAAGTTTTTGGTGTAGACCGCCGTGACCATCGGGAGTCTTTCCGCCTTTGCGCACGGCAGGGACGGCGTCACGAATTGAATCACCGGCAGAGAGTCTCTTCGGATATTTGGAAATTGTGCTTGTTCAGTGGAAGCATAGATACTTCCTGGTAGACATCTTTTACCGGGTTATAGACTACATTCACACCATAGCTCTTGCTGCCCGGGAGGGCACACTCCGGCGGGGAAAGGAGGGTGCTGGCGGCGGCGAATATTATCTGAACAAGGGCAGAATCCGCCGCATTGGCGGGAGGGGCCAGCTCGTAAAGAGGTGGTCCACCGGGATATGGTTTTTGTATCCCTGTAAATTTTTGTGTAAACGGCAGCGGATGACAGCATGAAAAAGTTCGGCGCAGTTAAGAGTAGGAACACCAATAAAAAATGAACGCTGTTCTCACGGAATCTGTTGAAAGCGTACGTCAAAAGCCAACCATCCAGCAGCTCAGCGGAGATTACCACCGCTGTGAGGGAGATGTTCCGGGACGTGGTCCGAACCGCCGCGGAGGCGGATATCAAGATTCCCCGGGACCGGGACGGCATCTTTGAACCGGGGTCATCGCGGATACATCTGGAACACAGACGGTATGGAGGAGAAGATTCTGCCCCTCTATTCCTGCGCCATGATTCAGCTGGCGGCCGGCCTCCCTCCAATTGAGTTTTCTTTCAGGTCGATTTTAGCAAAAGGGGCCCCGTTTTCTGCGATATCAGAATGATTTCCGGTTTTGGCCATGGCCGGAGACCCCTGTAATTTCTCAACTTTTATTGTTTTGCTCATGGCTGCTACAGATGAGATGAGGAGGGGTAAGATTTGGTACAGTCTCTTGATCGGGGAATGAAGATCCTGTCAATCCTGGAGCATAAGGACAGCGCTGGCGTAACGGAGATTGCGGAGGAGCTGGGTGTAAACAAAAGCACCGCCTCCCGCCTATTGGACACACTGCGACAGCACGACATGGTACAGATGGACCCTGTCACCAAAAAATACCGTCTGGGCTTTCGTATTCTGTATTTGGGGGAAGGCATCAAGCGGAATATCAACGTAATCGCCACTGCCAGGCCCTTTCTGTCAGAGCTTTGCGATGAGCTTTGCGAGAGCGTGCACCTATGCTCCTTTAGCAATGGCACGGTCTATGTTGTAGACCAGATGAGGTCAAAGAATACTACATACAATCTGTCCGCCAACGTGGGCATGGCGGAGCCTCTGCACAGTTCCTCCGTGGGCAAATGCATCCTCGCTTTCAAGCCTCCGGTCATGGTGGAACAGCTCCTGAAAAATTATCAGTTTACCGCGTATACTCCCAAGACGATCACCAACCTCAATGACCTGATGAGGCATCTGGCGGTGGTGCGGGAGCAGGGCTATGCCATTGATAACGAGGAACTGACCCTGGGCGTCCGGTGCATCGCTGCCCCAATTTACAATTACCGGGGCAATGTGAATTACAGTCTGGGCGTTTCAGGCCCGGCCAGCCACATCAAACCCTCTACCCTGGACCGGTATGTCTCCGCGCTGTTGTCCGCCAGCAGAAAAATCAGCGTGCGCCTCGGGTCGTAAGAAACACTCTGGCCGCGTAAAGATTTCCGGCGAAGCGAAAGAATTTCCCACTTTTGAAAAAGCCATCCACAGCTTGTCAAAAAAGCTCGCCAAAAGGTGAATTTTTTGGCATACTAGAAGCGGGAGCGAAAGCAGATGGAAAGGTGGGGAAAAGGTAGTCGGGAAGAAGTGGATATAGCAGATATCGGCAGGATTGTGTCTAAAGAATATCTGTTGTGGAAAATAGAACGAGTCATGGATCACGAATGAATACATGAACGGATGAAATTATATTATTGCAATTGCGCAAACAAGTGGTTTCTGAGATACAATTTGTTGGGGGAGATCCCACGTTTTGCAACGGTAAGCTGCTTGTTCCGCGACCGGTTTGTTTCAGAGTTAAGCGAGGGAATCTTTGAGCATATCCCAAACAAAGCACTGCATAACCGAATGGTAGAACCCAAGATGGTATTTATGGACGGAGCGCACATCAAGGCATCTGGCAATAAAAGAATTCCAAAAGAAACAAGTGGTGCAAACCGCGAAGGTGTATGAGTAACGGCTTCGCCAGGAAGCGGCAGCAGAACGGGAGAAGCCCGGGAAGGAAAATGACGATATAAACCAACTGGTGGTTCCGGGGACAGGGGCGGTGAGCGAAGCGGTGTCCACTGTTGATCCAGGCCGCGGGATGTTTGCCAAGAGTTCCTGCGGGCGGCAGTTTGCTTACTAGGTCCATACCGCCCGTGACCGACTTGGATGGATTCTGAGAATGAAGGTAACTGCCAAAAATATAAATGACAGTACAGCATGGGTCCGCAGTGTACGGCTAGATAACAGGCAAATTTCCAGAAGCTGACTTTATCGTCGTGGGCGCGGACTACAAAACACTCTGGGGTGCGGAAAGAGCCTTGGAGGACAACTGTATTCGAGTATCTTTGCACCCCTGACCCTCCGGAACGGTGTAGATGTAAAAACTGCCTCCAGTATGCTGAGCCACTATGCTGCCAGATCTACCGGACGGTAGATCTGGAATCACTTCTGACAAATTTTCCCATAAAAGAAGCGGACGCTCATCTCAGCGCAAAGGTGGGATGGACGTCTGCTCTATAAAGTGGGCAAGGAATTGAACCCTGCCAAGACTTTTCCACTTCAATTGACGAAAGGGACTATGCGTTCAGAACGCAAAGGCTCATTTTCAGCTAATACTTAAGGCAACACCGTACAATTCCCCACAAAAGCGAAATGGAAGATTAAGCGCAGTCATAGGTCAGAAAGCAGCTCTGGAAACAGGTCAAGGAGCAGGACAAATCAAGCCGCCAGACAGGGCCTGTCAGCCAGGATCAGATTTGCCAGAGCAAACACGATGTTCAATTTGGCAGCTTGCTTTAGCAGACCTCGGTATCGTGTTTTGCGGTATCTGAATCTGCCCTTGACTACTGCGAAAACATGCTCGACTTTTGCTCTGATAGAGGATTTTTCTCGCTCACGGCGCTTGATCTGAGCCCCGGAACGGGTGGACGACTTTTTCGCCTGAGAAGGACGACGATTGATTTTATAGCGGATCTTCTTGCCGCCCTTATTCCGCAGTACAGCATTTTCCCGTTTCTCAGTTCCAAGATAGCCGCTGTCGCCATGAACCGTTTCTTCCTCCCCGGTAAGCAGCTGCGCTGTCATGGTCACATCGTGGACATTGGCAGCAGTGACCCGTTGCAGACATCATTGACACGGTGGGAACAATTCTGCTTCGCTATGAGCGATTTAGCCAAACGGAACGGGTGGAAGCAGTACATAATGACGAAAACGGGAGTTGTAACCGTGGGTATCCGAGAGGGATAAATCATGGAAACGAATCGCCCGAATCTATTGCAGCGCAACGGATTCGGGCGATTTTCTCTGTGTCAATAAGGTTAGTAAGGGTAATTGTTATACGCGCCTTTGCACTACTTAAGTGTCACTGGTACGGCATTTAGCCTGTTTTTTGAATCAATGATCGATTTATAAATATTTTTGATTCCAGCTTCTCTTGCCATGCTGACAACAAGATTTTCTTCCTTTACTCCCATTCTTAAACCCAGGATAATCCCGCTTGGAATCCATTCCATCATAACTGGCGGCTTCATTGGGCAAGCAGTTATCATACGCCATTCTTCATCGTATTCATGGCATTTCCTCTTGATCAGCGTTGTTCTTTCTCTTTCCCATGTACCATTCCCCACGCTATCATACAGATATTTGGGAATTGTCGTATCAGAAATTTCGCCGATCTTGTTCAGCATTACAAGTTTTGCGAAATTAGTAGCATTATACGGAGCGTTCGAATAGTAGATGGGATATAACGGTGTGCCGAAATTTTTGATTCCACAGTTTTGACATTTTTCCCGTTTCTCGCATAAATAGTTTTCTTTCTTTTCAAGATCATAAATCTGAACAAAGCCTCTGTGTTGGTCTGCGTATTTTAGCCAGAGAACCTCATTAAAACCATTCTCGGAAAAGCAAATCGACCAAGTGTCTTTCTTTATCTCATCTCGCAATGCAAGCGCAGAACTAAGAAAATTTTCGACGAGTCCATTTGAAAGCATCTTTGTCACATTGTCAGCTGTAAAAAAGGCTTTCTGCTCTTCAGTCAGCATGCCGCCAAGAATGTCCTTGACACCTTCTGTGACTGCTTCTGTGCTTTCACGAGTTTGAAATGCCGTCAGAAATTCTTGGTGAATAGAGTCAATATCAATATGTAAAAATGTATCAAAGGGATCGTCATAATAGTTTGCCGAAGAAAAATAGAGCCTATTTGTACGAAGTGCTTCCAAGCTATTAAGATTGACAGGACGATAGCGAAATAAAAGTTTCGGAAACCGTATCGCTGCCATCAGTTGTTTTGCATCCTGTGATAGGTCAAGTCCGGGTAATGCGCATAAAGTTTTCCAGAACGCTTCTCGTTCTTGTGCATTCATTCTTTCAGCCCCCTATCTTCCACCGCATTCACGCCGCCAGCGCATTGGCATTGACCCGTTCAATCGCCTGTCGGATGCCTGCCACACGGACAGGTCTGTGAACACTTCCACAATGCTGCCGTAGTCGGTAAACGGTGCTCCCTGCAAAACGGGCAGGTCTTTCATCATGCCGTTATGGACGATGTACTCCACAATCTGATTTACGAAATAAATCTGTCGGCTATCGAGGCTGGTATCATTCAGATACTGAGCAAAGGCTTCTTTTGCTGCATTCATATCAAGCCCGACGATTTCCCGCACGAACTCGCCCAGCGGCTTTTGCCCATACTCGGCCTCATAGTCCTGCTTGGTGCCGACTTCACTCCAAAGAATTTTCTCCAGTGCCTGTACATCTTCCGCGGTCAGGGGGACATTGCTTTTGAGCTTGGCAATCACCACATTGTCCATGTGCTGCCGCACATAGAATTCTGCTTTAGCCTTGTAGTTCTTAAGGTCATCATTTTCCAAATCCGATTCATTCCAGTCTACAGAGAGAATCTCATCATCAAAATTCGTATCATAGCGCACGCTGGTTTGCGGGATATACTTCATAAGGTCTCGCAGATTTTCCCGGATATGCTCAAATTCGTTGATTCCGGCATTCTCTACATAGTCCGTATGCAGAATTTTGTCGATCAATTCGGCTTGCGCCATGATTTCCGGGATGTTCGCCACAGATGCAACAGCGGAAACCTTCTTAAACAGGTCGCTGCGGGCTTTGCCGTATTTCTTTCCGACGAGATAGGCAAGTTCAATGCCGTATAGCAGCGCATCGAACCGCAGCGCCTTAGCATCGTCCTCTTCCGGCGTGATGAGCGGTGCCAACTCCTGCCCCATGAGCAGGGTGTCCTCATAGGTCAGCGCATTGTAGTTGTCCGCATTTGAGTAAAGCTCTACATATTTGAGGTGCTGCCGGACAGCGAAGTTCTCCCTGTTCAGCTCCTGCACCTTGCCTACCATATCCTCTACCAACGCCTTGCGGAAGGAAATCAAGTCCGTTGTCTGATACGCCAAGTCTTGCAATTTGAACGCAATTTGGGCCTTCAGATGGAAGATCGCACCTTGCAGGGCGATCATATTGGCAGTGGGCCGTCCCTTGTTCATGCGAAAGAACTCAAAATTGCCGCAAAAGTCAAAGATGTAGAACCTGTCCTTGTCCTTACCGTCCAGCAGCCTCGGGCACAGACGGGTGCCTCGCCCGATCATCTGCCAGAACTTCGCCTTGCTCATGACCTTCTTGAAAAACACCAGATTCAGAACTTCCGGCACGTCAATGCCGGTGTCCAGCATGTCCACGGAAATGGCGATTTGAGGCAGTTTCTTCGGGTCGGAAAACTCGTCAATGGCGCTTTGGGCATAGGTCATATAGTTGTCGATGACTTTGGCGAAACCGGGCAAGTGCGGATATTCCTTGCTGAACACCTCAAGGACTTTCTCGGCGTGGATGTGGTTCTTTGCAAAGATGATGGTTTTGCCCAATTTGCTGCCATAGTCGATGGTCAGGCCATTGGTCATCAGCGTATTCAACACCTGCCGGATGGTATCTTCATTGAAAATCCACTCGTTCAGCGCCGACGATGCAATACTCTCCGGAAGTTCACCATTCTCGTCCTCAAAAGTGTCCTCGTAAGCCCGCTTGTCCGCGTCGGAAAGTTCATCGTAGACAATGCCCTGTTCAATGAATTTCAGTTTCGTTTCTACAGACAGGAAATCCACCAGATACCCGTCCTTGACAGCCTGCGCCAGCTCATAGCCATAGGTGGGCACGCCATTTTCCAACTCAAAAATCTCATAGGTATTCTTGTCAATTTCGTCTTTCGGCGTGGCTGTCAGCCCCACCAGCGGCGCGTCGAAATAATTGAAAATATCCCGGTATTTGTTATAAACCGAGCGATGCGCTTCGTCACAGATCACAAGGTCAAAGTGCCCACAGGTAAAGAGTTTGCCCTCCTCGTCCTGTACACTGTCGATGACGTTGTACATGGTCTGATAGGTGGAAAATACGCAGTGCGCTGTGTAGTTATCCTTCTCCTCGCAGAGATTGGTAACGGAGAGATCGGGCAGCAGATTCACAAAGCTGCGCTTGGCCTGCGTTACCAGACTGTTGCGGTCAGCAAGGAAGAGAATATTTTTCACCCAACCATGCTGGAGCAGCACATCGCATAGGGCAATAACTGTTCTCGTTTTTCCGGAGCCGGTGGCCATGACCAGCAGCGCCTTGCGCCGGTTGCGTGCAAAGGCATCGCAGGCAGCTTTGATGGCGCCCTCCTGATAATAGCGTCCGGCTATCTTCCGATCCACCATGACATTTTTCAGGCTTGTCCGCATGGTCTGGAGATTGAACAGTTTTTCCAGATCCCGCTTGGAGTAGATAGCGGCACACTTGCGTTCGGGATAGATATTGTCCGTAATGCGGGTCTCAAAGCCATTGGTCAGGAAAATGACCGGGCGGCGGTGATACTTCTTTTCCAGCAGGTCTGCATAGAGCTTTGCCTGCTGGCGTCCCTTGGCCACATCCACGCAGGTGCGCTTAGCCTCCACCACTGCCAGCGGGCGGCCATCATCGCCGTAGAGCACATAGTCTGCATAGCCGACCTCGGACTTGTTTGGCATACCGGGCAGCTCTACCTCATTCAGCCAGTCCTTGCTCTCCGTCCAGCCCGCATCTGTGAGCATGGTGTCGATATACAGCTTGCGGGTCTTGTATTCGGACAGGTCGAGGGGCTTTGGCACATAGGTCTGCTGCTGCTGCTCGGCGCGACGGGCGGTGAGTTCCTCCTTCAAAGCGGCATTCTCTGCCATAAGGGCTGCAAAATCCACATCGGGTATCGTCTGCGAAGGAACTGCGGGCGCTTCGGCGGGCTGCATCAGCAAGGAACGGTCAAAGTGCCCCTCTGTGTAGTTCTCACCATAGCAATAGGCCACGAAGTCCAAGAATACATAGAGGTTTTCCAGACACAGCGCCGCCTGCTCCTCGGTGATTTTCTTGCTGGTGTGGGCGGCATTGTTTCCCATGCGACGGATCAGATCCATCCGCCGCCAGATGTCCGCGCCCACAATGTCCCGGAAGTCCTCGGTGTTCATCAGACTGACCAACGTGTCCTGATAAGGCATGACCAGCGCCTTGTCCACGGAATACATCCACTTCACCGCAAACTCCATTGCCCTGCGGCAGTTCAGCACACAGGCGGAGGGGTCGATGGGCAGAATGCGCTCGGCTGAAACGGCCACGGAGGCAAAAGGCTCGAATTGCGGATCGGCAGCGAAAATGTCAAAGTTGGTCATATGTGACGACCTCATTCCTTTTGCTCTGCAAGTAAATTTTTAAATTGTTCATGTACGAGTCTTTCAAAGGCATCGGTTTTCTTCCAGTAATTATACCCGTGAATCAGCTGAATGAAGCCGCGATCCCGTAAACGATAGAATACATTTTTCATCGTGTTCTCTGATTTAATTCCGGTGACAGTTCGACCCGTTCCGTTTTTTATAGTATCATGCCCAAGCAAATAGTTTACAATCAATTCTTCTGGCGATGCCAGCTTTTCATGTTTTATAATCACCAAAACAGAGTTATCTTTCTCTTCGATTTTTGGAGTCTTTAACCGAAGCTTTGTCATAGCCTCAAAAGCAGTATTCAGGCCTTCTCCAACATCCTTATTTGGCGCATTAGGAAATTTATTAATCAGCCGAACTAATTTTGGATTTCTTGCCGCCTGTGCCTCCAAGATGTTCATAATTGTCACGTGTCCCGGAAGTTTTCCCGGACTTTCTACCTCGACGCGATTGTCGAAAATTCGGATTTGTATATCGGTCGCAATACTATAGTCTCTATGTAAAACTGCATTAGTAATAATCTCGTGAAGCGTTTCTTCTGGATATTCAATTATCTCAAAACCTTTCCCAAGTTTTCTAATAGACTCGATTATCTCTTTTGTCTTTGCGACTGCATCATATATTTGCCTATAGACACACCCTTCGACAGTAATAGGTTGATCAGCAAGGGTATCTCTATCTGCATGTTCGGATGTTTTATAACGGAATATTTTGATAGAAGATCGTTTAGGTAAGCAAATCTGTGGTTCATCGGTGAAAAGAAGTTCTCCAGCAACGGTTAGTTTCTCTCCATTTATCAGCCGCTGCTTTCTTAACCATTTATCAGGCTCTACATCGGGAACAATGGTATCTGAAAAGAATTTATATATTCCAGATTCGGTTGCATCTGACACCTCGGATTCACCAACAGGTTCATTTTCAAAAGAAGAAATTCCTTTATCTAATTCTAAGCGTCGAAGTTTCTCCGGAGTATCAACAGGAAGACTTTGGGCGCCTCTCCTTACATAAATCTTTCCGTCCGTTGCTTTAATTATGGATTGTGTTTTGAAAACGGTAAATTTAAGAATGTATGTCATTAAGACCGGATGCTGTAAAAACTCTAAATCATAATAGTTTTCTATAGATGTAAGCGATTCAACAACTTGAATGAGAGAATTGGCATCCTCTATATTTTTAAATCCCTCCCAATGTTTGAGCTTTGTGGTATTTTCTTCCCTGATTCCAATATATACATCTCCGCCGCTTGCATTTGCAAGAGCTGATACTATTTTGCTAAACTGCCTGCCAGAAATATCTTTTGACTTAAAATCGTTAAAATGATTTTCTTCGATGGAAAAGAGCTGCGTCAACTGACCCTCAGAGATTTTTCCTTTATTGTAACTCATAATACACTCCTCGTTATCCAAAATATTTCTGCATTAGGCTGTCAAACAGCAGCTGTGCTTCGTCCAATGCCTTCTGTACGGCAACTTTTGATTTGTCGACCTGTTCGACGAAGGCCGCGAACTGCTCCTGTAATTCAATTGGTGGCAAAATGATTGCAAATGCTTTGATATCCCCAACATTAATATGAGGAGAGGCTGACCCGCTTACACCGCCGAGGACTTTTCTTAAAAATGAGTCAAAATTCATAGCGGCGCTTAAAAACTGAGGTAAGCACTTATAGGCATTGGGAGACAACAACATTGATCGTTGCCCCAATGCTACATTGCACTCTCTGTCTATCATTGCTGCAATACCCAGAATCGCGCCTTCTCGTGTGTATATGACATCACCTCGCTCTGGACGCTTGCGTTGAATACGTTGGTAGTATTCTTGTTCTGGTATGTACTCTATTTCATCCCACATAATATGGTTTTTCTTTACGATAGAAGTACGAATACACATATACCCGGTATTATCTGAAGTGTAGCTTGGGGTGGAATGCGGGCAATCTACTATAGTAGAGCACACACTATTTAGCGTTTCGGTCGCCCACGCACGGTCGTTGTCAACTGGGTCGCCAAACATTTCGACAAATCGGGCTTTAATGAGCTTGTCCAATTCGGCGAGTTGCTGCTTACGGAGGAAAATCAAGTTGCTAACATTATCCAATGTTTGAACGATTTCTATTTGTTCCTCCATTTTTGGAATCGGAACAGTTACGCCACGAACCATATCGCTGTTGAGGTTATTAACAACTCCACCGACTGCCATATTCTTAAATTTTTGGTAAGTGGATGGTGAACTCAGATAGTAATACAAGAAGCGCTTATCAAATACACCACCATTATCCCGCAAAACCAGCCATCCATCGTGAATACATCCATCTATTTTTAGAATGTATGGCCGGCCAAAGCTCATAGAGTTTGAGAGCAAAAAATCGCCAGGCTGCACATAACGAGATTTTTTCATTCCTTCAGGGATGATTTTTTGCGCTGTTTCTGTTATGTACATTGAGTCCGTCGCATCGCCTATTTTAATCCAGTTGATACCATTGGGGTCATCTGTAATAAACTTGTCTATAGGTCGAGGGGAACCTCCGCGCTCAACTGTACACACGTCACCTATTTTGACATAGTTCCACTTTGCCATTACATCATCCCCCGCAGTTCCCGCAGTCCCTCCGTGATCTGCCACTCCAGCTTGTCCAGTTCATCCATGATCTCGCTAGTAGGCGGGTACTCCACGGGCTTATACTCGGTTTTCTTATACTTGTTGATGGACAGGTCATAGCCGTTTTCCACGATCTCCGCCCTAGGCACGGAGAAGGATTTTTCCGTGCGCTGGCGGCCTTTTTCGGCATCCAGATTGCGGAACCGTGCAATGATATCAGGGATATCGTTGTCGGCCACCGGGCTGCGCTTATCGTCCAACGAGAAGCCGTCGGCGGTCATGTCATAGAACCACACGTTGTCCGTGCCGCCGTGGCCGGTCTTGGTGAAGATGAGCACGGCGGTGGACACGCCTGCGTAGGGCTTGAACACGCCGGAAGGCATGGAGATCACGGCCTCCAGCCGGTTGCCGTCCACCAGTTCCTTGCGGATGGCTTTGTGCGCCGTGGACGAGCCGAACAGTACGCCGTCCGGCACGATGCAGGCGCAGCGTCCGCCGATGCGCAGCATCCGCAGGAACAGAGCCAAAAACAGCAGTTCCGTTTTCTTGGTCTTGCAGACTTTCAGCAGATCTGCCGAAACGGTGTCGGCATCCAGACTGCCCTTGAACGGTGGATTGGCAAGAATCAGAGAATACTTTTCCTTGTCCGGGTTCTGATCGGACAAGCTGTCCCGGTATTCGATAAAGGGATTGTCAATGCCGTGGGTCATCATGTTCATCGCGCCGATGCGGAGCATGGTTCTGTCCATGTCGTAGCCGAAAAACATGTGGTTCATATAGTGATCCTTCTTCTGGCGGTTGAAGAAGATTTCTTCTTTGCGGTGCTCCTTCAGGTATTCACCCGCAGAAACAAGGAAGCCGGAAGTGCCGCAGGCCGGGTCGCAGATCACATCGTCCGCTTTCGGGTCCATCAGCTCCACCATCATGCGGATGATGTGGCGTGGGGTGCGGAACTGACCGTTGAGACCGGACTGGCTGATTTTGCTCAACAGATATTCATAGGTGTCGCCCCGCACATCCACCGCCTGTGATTCATTCATCAGGCGGTAGATCTCGTCCAGCGCATCCACCACCTTGGATAGCAGAAGCGGCGTGGGCAGCTTGAAAATGGCATCGTCCATGTACTTGGAATAGGCGCTGTTCTTATCCCCGTGGAGGTTCTTGATGAACGGAAACACCCACTCCTGCATCACGCTGTACATCTTTCCGGCGGGGAAATCGCGGAATACACTCCACTTAAGCTGCTGGCCGTCGATGGTACGGTCACCGACCTGCACCTCATCCGCAAAAATGCTCTGATACGGCAGCCCCAGCATGGCAGCTTCCTTGGCCCGGAGATTGTCGGTGTCATCCAGATCATGGATGAACATCAGATAGGTGATCTGCTCGATCACATCCAGCGGATTTACCAGACCGCCCGCCGCAAAAATATCCCAAAGGCTGTCGATTTTGTTTTTTAGTTCGCCTGTAATCATTTATTCTCTCTCCCTGTTCCAAGTATAAGAAGTGTAGCGTCCGCCGCCGATTTTCAAGATTTCTCCAGACTTTATCAAATCCGCCAGCGCGCGCTGGACGGTAATCTGGCTGATGTCCGGGCATTTGGCTATGATTTCGCTCTTGGTGATCTTGCCAAGGTGACTTTTGATGATCTCGCGCACCCGGTCTGGCTTGGAAAGCCCCTTGGTGGTCAGCAGCTCAACCCGGCTTTCAAAATCCCGGTAAGCCGCCGCCAGAACGCCCAGCATATAGGTCACGAAGGGCGCATAATCGTTCGTCCCCTCGTGCCAGTTGTAGGAGCTGGCTTGCAGGGCCTCGTAATAGGTCTCCTTGGTATCAGAGATCAGCTTTTCGATGCTGATATATTTGCCGACAAGATAGCCGGAGCGGTACAAAAGCAGCAGCGTCAGGAGCCTGCTCATGCGGCCGTTGCCGTCATTGAAGGGATGGATGCAGAGAAAGTCCAGAATAAAAATCGGGATCAGCAGCAACGGGTCAAGCTCGGCGTCCTGTGCGGCCGTCTGGAAGGCGTCGCAAAGTGCTGCCATCGCCCCCGGCGTTTCCCACGCAGAGACAGGCTCAAACCGGACGATCTTCCGGCCGTCCGGCCGTTCTTCGGCAATCACATTATCCGAGTTTTTGAAGCTGCCGCCGATGGACTTGCCGCTGAACTTGTACAGGTCCCGATGTAGCTGCAAAATGACCGTCGGCTTTGGCGGGATATAGTCGTGGCTCTCGTGGATCGTCGCCAGCACGTCACGGTATCCGGCGATCTCTTTTTCGCTGCGGCTCTGGGGCATGGTCTTTTCGCGGACGATCTTTTTCAGGCGGTCATCTGTTGTGATGATGCCCTCGATACGGTTGGACGCTTCGGTGCTCTGGATCTTCGCAACCTCCAAGAGATTGGACAGCGCATCCGCTTTTGCCTCGATAAAAAGATTCTGCTGCCCCTTGTATTCGTGAATCTGCGTCAGGTAGGCCACGACCTCCGGCGTCAGGAGATTTTGATATTCTGCTTTGAAGTTGAAATCTCTCATTCAAATTCCTCATTCGGCGTTCAATTTCATCAAATACCATTTAATGATGCAATTATAGTATACCCGTATATTGCATCATCGTCAATCTTAATTTTGTCATTTCTTGCGCGATGATAAAATTGAGGTTGTCGCAAAAAAGGCAGTCCGTCCCTCATCGGCACGGACCGCCTTTTGCATTTTCAGAGCAGGCATGACAAGCTGCTTTTTTGCAGTTTGTGTATGCACCTGCGATGGAAATGAGGGATTGCAAAGGGAACATCCCTTTGTCGCTGGGTTTCCAATAGGGGCGTGCAGCATCCCTGTTGGCACACGATTTTGCTCTGCAAAGTCTAGTGTGTTATACCTTTGCTTCCGGCTGACGCGGGAAAGGGGTTGGCGGCGTGCTCTGCAACAGGGCAGAGTGTGGTGGCAAATGATTTTCTGCGGCAGTAGGACAGGCGGATTTTGTGATGTGAGCTACAGCACAAACGCAGGACTTTTGAGAAGCAAAATCCGACTGGTCGGAAAAGGAAGCAGAGGTATATAAAAGCCCCCGTCCCGCCGCAGCGCCGCCTTTATTTCAGCGCTTTTTCCGTTTCCCCTTGCCGTGGGTCATGGTCGTTTTCCCGCGTTGGCTGATGGGGCTTTTCAGGTACTTGGACTTTTTAAGTCCGCTGATGATTGAGACAAATTCTTCCTTTGTAAGTGTGTCATAATCAAGCCCAATCGTTGCCATGAACGCACGGATTTGTTTTTCCTCGGAGCTTCCCTCAAAGTTCATTGCCTCCCGCAACTGGTTCTGCATATTTTCTGCAAAGGAGACTTCATCCGCCGTCATGGTATCGGGGCGGTGTTCACTCCGAATATCACGAAGAATGCCTTTCAGGTCATCTGCAATCAGGTTCCCAAAATATTCATCTTCCCGAATCTGCGCCACTTCTAACGTCCGCAGATGCAGGTCATTTTCTTCGCCGTCATTTTTCATCAATGCCATCTGCCGGACGGCTTCCAGCACGGCGTTCATGTCGTTGACCCGCATATCCGCGATCCGGTCAACGTAAATCTCAGCATCCAGCATGAAGCGCTGGAAATCCTTGTGGCAGATCAGCTCCGACAGCAGCCGGTGGTTGAACTTGCCCGTTTTCAATACATCAATCGAAGCATCACTCAAATGCAGCTCATGCAGAGCTGTGTTTGGGTGATTTTTTGTTTCCGTCCGTCCCATCAGATAGTCGCAGGAAACACCGTAATAGTCCGCCAGCAACAAAATGCTGTACGGGCTGATGTCCTTGCCGTTATCCGATTCATATTTACCAAGTGCGGATTTTGAGATACCCACCTCGGCGGCAAGCTGCTCCAACGTCAGCTTTCGCTCTACTCGTAAATCCTTCAAACGTTCCCCGATTGTCAGCTTAACCTGCATACACCAGCCTCCGTTTCACCTTTTTCTGTAGTATATCATGCTTTTTCGTTTTGGTCTAAAAGCGTGGAAAAATCCTACTTTCATCCCACTTTTCCTACCTCTCGGATATACGGGAAAGAGCCTGTTTTCTTACTAAAATTTAGACGTAAACCACACAGCACCTTAAAAATTTCATGACCGTCCGATGAGGATATGCCTTCCGGAGAAGTACCGCATTCCGCGTACCAAGGAAGAGCCAACGCCGGGGTAAGGACTCGGGCAGGAACGGCATCGGGCAGAACGGCGAAGTTCAATTATTTTACAGGAGGAAACAGGTATGGATTTATTTACACAAGTCAAGATGGCAGTTTCCGTGAAAGAGGCTGCCGAATACTATGGATTGGAAGTAAAACGTGGCAGTATGGTCTGCTGTCACTTCCACAATGACCGTACACCCAGCATGAAGCTGAACGAGGATTACTTTTACTGCTTTGGCTGTGGGGCAACTGGTGACGTGATCGACCTTGTGGCAAAGCTGTTCAACCTGAGCAGCTATGGCGCAGCGAAAAAGCTGGCGGATGACTTTGGAATCGACCCGGACAAGCCCCCGGCTGCGGCAGCGCTGCGGAAACCGAAATATCCGCTGGCAAAGGCGTTCCAGAATGAGACGCTGCATTGTCAGCGGATATTGTGCGATTATCTGCATCTTTTGGAGCATTGGAAGATGCAGTACGCACCCAAAACACCGGAGGAATTTTGGGCCCCCGTCGGAACCCAGCAAAGCGGTTCCGATGGGGAGAGGACGAGCAGCGGAATGAGTGAGATTTCGCCGCAAGGCGGAAACGAAGGATATGAAGCTTGCGAGGACGAAGATGACCACTTTGTGGAAGCCTGCCAGATGCTCGATTATATCGAGGATCTGACAGATATTTTAACCTTCGCGGAGTTGGAGGTTCGCGTGAAAACCGTGGATATGCTTCAAAAGGACGGCATGATTGACCGGCTGGAAGAACGCCTGAAACGGACGGAAAAGGAGGTGGATGCCCGTGACGAAACGGAAATCGGCTGATTTAGACGCGCCCATCTGGTTTGACGGCACGAATATTAACGAGCACTGTTCTGTGATGAATTTCTGAACAGCCGGAAAATCATCTTTGCCAACGGTGCTTTCTTCACGCCGGACGGCAGGGTGATCGACGATCTGCCGCTTCGGGGCGAAATCTATGAGGAACTGAAATGCTGCGCCGTGAACAATATTCCCCGCAAGATCATCAACATTCTGGAAGTGATGAAGCTGGCAGCTCATGTAGAGGACTTTGTGCCGGAGGCAGATAGAATCCATCTGGCAAACGGCACCTTGAAGCTGGATGGCAGTTTTACCGAGGGCAGGCCGAACATTGTGCGGAGCAGACTGCCGGTGGCATACCGCCCTGACGCACCGGCTCCCGTTCGGTGGCTTTCCTTTCTGGATGGGCTTCTTTACGCGGAGGACATTCCCACCTTGCAGGAGTTTATCGGTTATTGCCTGATCCCAAGCAACAAGGGGCAACGCATGATGGTGATTAAGGGAAACGGCGGCGAAGGAAAATCGCAGATCGGCGCCGTACTGGGTGCGCTTCTCGGCAGCAACATGAAGGACGGCAGCATCGGCAAAATTTCTGAAAACCGTTTTGCCCGTGCGGATCTGGAACACATTCTGCTGTGCGTCGATGACGATATGCGGATGGAGGCGCTGCGGCAGACCAACTATGTCAAGTCCATCGTGACCGCTCAAGGCAAGATGGACTTAGAGCGCAAAGGCAAGCAGAGCTATCAGGGCTGGATGTTTGCTCGCCTGCTGGCGTTCTCCAACGGCGACCTGCAAGCACTCTATGACCGGAGCGACGGATTTTACCGCCGCCAGCTTGTACTGACCACCAAGGAAAAGCCTGCGGGGCGGGTAGATGATCCTGATCTTGCCGAAAAAATGAAAGCCGAAGCCGAGGGGATTTTCCGCTGGGCGTTTGAGGGCTTGCAGCGGCTGGTTGCCAACAACTTCAAGTTCACGGAGAGCCAGCGCACACGGGATAATCGGGAGGCAGTGAAGCGAGATAACAATAACGTCTTTGATTTTTTGGAATCAGAGGGCTATATCCGGCTGAAAGCAGACTGTACCATCAGCTCTAAAGACTTGTACGAAATTTACCGGATGTGGTGCGAGGAAAACAATCTGACACCGCTAAAGCGCCGCAGTTTCAGTGAGAGTGTGATTGCGAACCAAAACAAGTACAATCTGGAATACTGCAACAAGATCACCAATGCTGCCGGACGGCGTGTATGGGGCTTCTTCGGTATTGAAGCGATTGCCAGACCTAATATAAATGGGTTTTCCGATGTTTCAGAGCATACGTACGTACCGGAGGACTGGCGATGAATTTTCTGCGACTACGCAGTGTACGTATGTACGTTTTACTTTTCCTGAAACGCCGCTATATGAAAAACTCTGACCGGCAAAGCCTATATTTTCGGGCACGAAATCAAGCTAAGTGAAATCCGTAAATTATTTGCCTGATGGCAGAAATGGTTTCACGAAATCGCACTTCTCGGAACAGCAACATGGGTGCGCGGAAACGCGGGAAATCATACGCTTTAGAGCGAAGTCACACGGAACAGAAAAGTCGATAGGTGTCACCTGTGGACAGGACATCATAACGGCGATTTTGAGCGGATTTGAGAGTAAGGCTTTTTTCACGATGCAGCGAAGCGGATGCGCCGAATGGCGTACTGGCTTCGCTTTTTCATTATCTGAATTTTGGAGGGGATTTGAATATGAGTGTACGCAATGAAATCAAGGCGCAGATCGTCCGCGCCGGTTTTACCATGCAGGAAGTTGTTGACCTGTTACATGATGAATATGGCTGGTCGGACAGCGTTTTCAATTTGTCCGCCAAGTTGCAGCGGGAGAGCATCCGCTATAAAGAGGTCGTCGAGCTTGCCGACGCACTGGGATATGAAATTTACCGGGGTCCTCGCAAAGGCGATGCCTTTGTGGGGAGAGGAGGAGCAGCGGAACGGATGAACTCTGCCGCTTGCGGCGGAGTGAAGAATGTGGAGCTTGCGACGACGAGGCAGAAACGGAGGGAAAAATAAATGAGTAAGCCGCAGTTTGCGATTCTCCGCTTTGCAAAGTACAAAGGACCGGAGATTTCCAACATTGAGGCGCATAATGAGCGCACAAAAGAGGAATACGCCAGTAATCCGGATATTGACAAGAGCCGCAGCTGTCTGAACTTTCATCTGCTCGAACCGGAGCACAAATATCGTGCAGAGGCAGAGCGGCAGATCAAGGACGCCGGTTGCCGCACCCGTTCGGACAGCGTGCGCGTCGTGGAGGCTCTTGTGACTGCAACGCCGGAGTTCTTCAAGGGCAAGAAAAAAGCTGAAATCAAAGCCTATTTTCAGGAGGCGCTGAACTTTATTAGGGAACACCAAGTCCCGAAAACCATTATATCTGCTGTGGTGCATATGGACGAGAAAACGCCTCATATGCACCTTTCTTTTGTCCCGCTGACGGCGGATGGGCGGCTCAGCGCCAAGGAAATCGTCGGCAACAAGAGGAAGCTGACACAGTGGCAGGACAGGTTTTGGGAGCATATGGTCAGAAAATATCCCGATTTGGAGCGCGGCGAGAGCGCCAGCGAAACCGGACGTGACCATATCCCGCCGAGGGTGTTCAAGGAGATGACCCGCCTGACCAAGCAGAAGGCCAAGCTGGAAGAATTGCTTTCAGGCGTCAATGCGTTCAATGCCAAAGGAAAAGCAGCAGAAATCGGCGCTTTTTTGGACAAGTATATTCCTGCTGTGGAGCAGATGCACACGACACTGAAAGAGTACAATACGGCGTTCACGGTCACGACTGCCGAAAATAAAAAACTGAAAAAGAAAGCTGAGCAGTTGGAGCAGTCGCTGGACAAAGCCACGCAGGGAAGCACCTTGAAAAAGCTGGCCGACGCCAAGCTGCATCGGGATTATGAGGATGCCGTCGCCGTGCTGGATCGTATTCCGAAGTAAGTGCTGGCGGCATATACGCACAAAGCGGAGAAAGAGAGGGAAACTGCCTATGGTAGATGAATGGAGCGGTTTCGCCGCTTTGCTGGCAAATTTGATTGAAAAGTATGCCGTGGTTATGAATCTTGATGCGCTGCCCGATCTCGTCATAGAGGAAGCTGTGTCTGAAAAAGATGATACCGATAAGGATATTCATGAAAACGATATTGAACCCGTGAAAGCGGCATGATATAATTATCATGAAATAAGTGTCCAAACCGCCATTGCAGGAGCAAAATCTCCTGCAATGGCAGAAAACGAGGTGAAGTGACAATAGATCGCTGGGAGAATGAGCAGAACAATTCCAAAATGATGATTTATACCACAGAGGATGGCTTGACAAAGATTGAAACGGCCTTCGATGGAGATACCGTTTGGCTTTCCATTGATCAGATGGCAGAGCTGTTTCAGCGTGATAGAAGTGTGATTGGCAAGCACGTGCGAAACATTTTCAAAGAGGGAGAGCTTCAAAAGGAAGCAGTGTGGGCAAAATTTGCCCACACTGCCGCCGACGGAAAAGCGTATGATGTCGATTATTATAATCTTGATGTTATCATTTCTGTCGGCTACCGTGTGAAATCCCAGCGTGGAGTGCAGTTTCGTACTGTAACGGAGGTTTATTATCTATGATTTCGGACGAACTGAAAAATATAGTTGATACAATTAGTGAACAGGGGAAAATGTCGTTTTTCGATGGCGTTACCGAGGAACAGATTACCCGGTTTGAGGAAGAAAACAACGTAAAACTCCCAACGCAATATAGAGAGTGGTTAACGTTTTCTGATGGCGGTGAGTGTTTTTTGCCCGCTGGCGTACAGTTTTATGGTATTGAACATAAGCCGATAATAGATGTTAATAGTGCTGACTGTCCTGATGACAAGTATATTGTAATCGGCGCGTTGTCCACAGGTGATCCTATTCTCTGCGAGAGAGATGGGGAAAAAATCTCAATTTACAATCTTGAAGGCAGACGGATTGAAGAAGATGAAACATATGAAGATTTTTATTCATTCCTGAAGGATCTTTATGACTTGCTCGGGATAGGAGAGTGATCCTATGTCGAGAAGAACAGCTGATGCGAGTAAAGCAATCAGACTTGCTTGGGAAAAGGAACAGCAGCGTGTATTAGAGGGCGAAGGTACACGAGATTGGACCGAAAAACAGCAGCAGGATATTATCGACCGAGGTAAAGCCTACGACGAAGACGGTAAAGCCTTTGAAGGACAGCATATGAAAAGTGCAGCGGAATATCCTGAATTTCAAGGTGATGATTATAAATTATAATGGAGGTATATTATGAAATATCAAGTATTCGTTAGTTATCGCAGAGCTACCGGAGAAAACCTTGCGCAATTATTAGCATACAGATTAAAAGAAGATGGTTACTCTGTTTTTTTAGATGTTGAATCTTTGCGCAGTGGAAAGTTTAACACGCAATTGTTTAGTGTGATTGAAGAGTGTCAGGATTTTTTGTTGGTTCTTTCAGAAAAAGCGTTGGATAGGTGCTCAGATCCAAAAGATTGGGTTAGGTTAGAGATAGAACATGCGCTAAAAAGCAGGAAAAACATTGTTCCTGTTCTTGGACGAGGATTTGTTTTTCCCTCAAACCTTCCATTTGTCGACGATATAGAGTATTATCAAGGCGTATCCGCAAATTCGGAGTATTTTGACGCATCAATAGATAAAATCGAGAGCCTTTTGGTCTCAGTGCCAAAAAAAACAACGATAAAAACAAATGGTTTTTTTGAATTACTTTATAACGTATATCAAAATATGATTACTTATAGAGAAGCTGTAAGGAAAGGTGATGTACAAAGGATTAATGAAGAGTCAAAAAACTTGCAAGATAGTATGCAAAGAATCTATTTGTTTTATGAGTTCAATCAGTTTTCCAATGTAGAAAATGCTTCAAAAGCAAAACAGATAGTGAATCTTTACAATCTGTTTGTTGACTATTACGGGAAATTTATATCATTTCCAATGGGTGAAAGTCGAATGTCCGTTTCCGCCCAACAATTCGCAAAAAAAGCCGAAGAGACATTTAATTCACTGATTACTATGATTGTGAGTTTTCTTAGTGAACAATCAAATGAATGATTTTCTTGTTGCAGAAACCTATAGCTATGCGTTGTTCAACGGCATATTCTTTACGAGGTGGGTCGAGACAACAGCGTTGATAATGGCATTTTTATTCACGCTATTGTCCCAAGGCATGTCGAGACGGTTGACCTCTTGTCACGGGAAGCCGCTGCTGCGGGACTGAATTAAGCAAACTGCATTATTGCATATCAAGGCATACATGCAGCATTAAGGAAAGAGGAAAGCAATGATTTACTGGATAAACGGTGCATACGGCGTCGGAAAATCGACTGTTGCGGAGCAGCTCAGGGCGAAGCTGCCGAAAGCGCACATATTTGATGCGGAAGAGGTGGGCAATGCTGTCAGGGACAATTATCCCGAGGAATACAAACACAGCATTATTTTTGAGGGGTATCCGCTTTGGAGGGAACTGAACTGCAAACTGTTGAAGGATATAAGCAGCAAATACGATGGAGACATTATTGTGCCGATGACGCTTGTGCTTGATGTTTCGTATACGGAAATTATTCAGCGGCTGACGGACGGCGGCATTTCGGTCGGGTATGTTATTCTTGACGGCGATCGGCAGACAATTCACGACAGGATAATTAAGCGCGGAGAGGATGAGGAGTGCTGGTGCATGAACAATATCCAAACATGCCTTGATGCGCAATGCGGGGATATGCGTGCCGAGCACATAAACACTGTCGGAAGAACGCCGGGCGAAATCGCGGATGAAATAATTGAACGTTTCAAAAAGCTTTGAGAAAATCCGCAGATTTCGGATTTATGGCATCAGGTAAAGGTTGGGGGCATCGGCAAATGATTGAAAAACAATTCACGGCACTGCTGCGCAGTTTTGTGCAGGATACTGCGCCGAAAACGGAAGAACCGTGGAACATGGCGGAATTGCAGCGGGCGGCGGCACAGCAGAACATGCTGCCCGTGTTGGCGTATGAAAACAAGCGTTGGAGGCTCTCGGCTGATTCGGAAGTTTGCCGCCGACTGGACGGTTTTTTGTACGGTGCGATTGTCGGCAACCTGAACCGCCGCGTAGACTTTGAAACTTTATCAAAAGAATTTACGGTTCGGGGTATAGCGCATATGCCTGTTAAAGGCTATTATCTCCGAAAGCTTTATCCCGTTCCGGAGCTGCGCACGTTTGGGGATATTGACCTGCTTATTCATCGTGAAGACAGGCAAAAGGTACACGAGCTGATGCTTTCGCTGGGCTATTCGGTGAAACAAAACTGGGAGCCGACTTATTCCTACATTAAAGGTGCGGAATATTATGAAATCCACACGAATTTAATGGACGGCAATCTGGATAACAGAGCCGATTTAAAAGCATATTTTGATGCCGCATGGCGGTATGCGGAACCGGATGACGGGCTGCGGTACAGACCTGCTTCGGATTTTCATTTCATCTATACGGTGTGCCATCTTGCAAAGCATCTGTACGGCGGCGGAGCGGGGCTGCGGATGTATTTGGATATTGCCCTGTATATGAAGAATGAGAGCGCACGGCTGAACATGGAAAACATCGAGCGGGAGATGTCAGCTTTGCAGCTGACCGGGTTTTTTCATACGCTGATGAATGCATGCAGCGCATGGTTCGGCACGGAATGCGGCTGCTCACTTCCGCCGCCGGACGAAGCGGCGATCAAAAAGCTTCTCTGCTATACTCTGGATTCGGATCTGTTCGGCCATTCCCGTGACCATGCAGTGATAGAGCTGCGCAATTCGGAATCGAAGAAGACTGCAAAGGGCAAATTGATACGCAATATGCTTTTTCCGCCTGCGTGGCAAATCGAATCGCGCTATACCTTCCTTCAGGGTCGGCATTGGCTGCTGCCGCTGGCGTGGATCGTGCGTGCGGTGTCGAATTTGCGGCTGATTCCAAACAGACTGCACAGCATGAAATCCGTTGCAGAAACCGATATCGACCGCGTGGAAACGTATGACGGGTTTATGTGCCGAATCGGACTTTGAAAAATGCACGCATCGGAGCGGAAAAGCAATGCGGATTGAAACAAAAATCTGTTCGGCTTTAATCGGCTTTATCTGAAAAGTTAAAAAAACGAACAAAAATTGACCGCCGAGAGATTCGGCGGTCTTTTTATGAAATTCGTAAAATTCTGCTGTTGTGATTATTCGGCAGTCATGGCCGAACCGAGCTGTTCGCCGCTGATTGTCATTTCATTGATGGCAGAGTTCCAAGCCTCGAAAGATTCGGCATCATACAGCTGTGCGGTGAACATTGTCAGCATATCGCCGGAGTAGATGTAGCATGCAATGACGTATGCACGAACATCTTCAACATCAACGGTTGTTTTGTAGTAAATAACCGGGTGATCACCGACGGTCAGTTTATAACATTTGTCGTCGGAAACGGTTCCGCCGAAAGCTTCTTTGAAATAAGCTTCAATTTCTTCAACAGACTGACTGAAATTGATTGCGGCGTCATCGCCGATGGGTGCGTTCATGTAAATGACTGCATTCTGTGAATTTTCATCCACGCTGCTGGCAAAAGCAACGATTCCGCCGATGTTCATAAGCATGTAGCCTTCGGGTGCGGTCAGCTTGATGAAGTCGGTTGTGAATTCGCGGGTGGCTTGGTTGTAATTGTAACTGTCGGCAGGTTCCGCAGTGGGTTCTTCCGTGGGCTCCGCAGTGGGTTCCGCTGTAGGTTCCGCGGTGGGCGTCGCGGGAACTTCCGTGGCGGGCGCGGGAGTAGGTTCTTTCTTGTTTCCGCCGCATGCCGCAAAGCTGAGCAGCATCAGTGCAGCAAGAATAATCGCCGTAATTTTTTTCATTGTGAGTTCTCCTCTGATTTTTTAATTTTACACAACATGATACATACGGGTGCAGTGAGCAGCCGTGCCATTAGCTGTGCATAACATGATTATTATACCACGCCGAATAAATATGTGCAATACGGAAAACAGAAAATATACATATCAAGGGCTTTTCTGCAAAGCAATAATGAAAACGACAAACAGGACAATCCTTCGGGAGCTGCCCTGTTTTTGTTTTGAGGTTTGTGCAGCTTCCGAAAAACAATTGTGCAAGCTTAATCGAAAGCTTATTGCCTGCTGATTCCTGCCTGTTTTAAAAAAATAACCGAATACGCAAGAAAGCAGACAAGATCGCTTAATGCCGAAAAAAATCTTGTGTGATAAACAAAAACACTGTAAAAAAGAATGCCCGTTTCCGCAAACAAAAATACCGCCGGCATTGTACGGAGCAGTTTTCCCCATATCGTGTTTTTTCTGCCGGACCATAGGATTATTCCCAACACGGCACATACAAAAGCGGGCGGAACGCTGTATAGCAGCCAGCCTCCGATATGATTCGGTATCAGTTTGGATAATGACTCCGGCTGCATCGCTCCGCTGCGGTAAAGTCGGAAGGATTGGTGTACGGTCGTAATAAGGAACATCAGGAATATGTAAATTCCCGCATTGATTGCCGCGCATTTTCTGTTCTCGCTGAATAAAACAATCAACGAAGTCGAAAACATCCAGAAGCCGAAGGTGCTCGAACTCCAATAATAAAACGACCAGAAACTGTTGTCAGGCACTTCAATGAAAAACACAACGGAGAATCCTGCAAGCAAACCTAAAACAGCCATTGAAAAATAAGATTTAAGTTTGTCTCGGAATAGAACTTTCAAGTGAGTTCTCCTCTGCATTTTATTTATTGGCTGAAGCATATCAAATTGTGACTGCGTATCGCCGTTTCAATCCTTCCGCCGCTCGGAACGGCAGAAAACACAGCGACCGCAATCACAGCGAAAATCCGTGCAGAAAAAGGCATTCGGCATAAGATTTCGGGAAAAGAAATTTAATGTGCGTAAATGTCATTGATTCGGGTCACGCAATTCAATTCTGTATCCCATTTTGACAATCAGCTTCAAGGTTTCAAGCGCGGTGTTCCTGTCATATTCCTTCTCGCTTTCCGCAAGCTCGTCATACGGAATGAGCAGGGGTGTTGTTTTTAAATCGTTGTCCTTCTTTTCACCGTAAGTCCAACCTTCGGCAATTCTGCCTGCGGCCCACACTTCGTGAACGTTTTCGGCAATTTTTTCCGTAAGAGCAAGCAGCTCCGCAGGAAGGACAACATCGCTTGTGTCGATGGGTTTGGGTTCGTACATATTGTAAATAACCTCCGGGTTTATTGTTATAAGTCTGACGGTATGCGCCGAGCAGCGTATGCATTCAGCTTTGCCCGTTCGCAAGCTTATTTATGAGATTGCCCGCAACTTGGACAAGAGTGTCGGGCAAACTGTTTTTTGCTGCGTAAAGTATATCACGAAAAGAACAGAATTCAAAACAAATTTTCTGCGTTTAAATATTTTGCGAAAACTATACGGTTTACGGGCGGTTTTTATGTTTGATATATAAAATCAACGGTGCATATGCAGAGATATGCATGAGAAATATGAATGTACATATATTTTAGCGTTCAAATTTAAACATGTCAACCGCTTTTTTAAACAAAGCTGAATTCGGTATGAATAATGCTTAAAGTCCGCCGCAATTCTTCTGTCGTGAAAAAGGCAGATTTTCCGCCGCATTTCGACTTGAAACTCGGATATATTTATTGTAAAATAATATTGCCGAATTGCAGCAACGATTTTTTCCGGTGTGCGGAGCGAATATGCGGCACGGGGAACGGGCAGGCACGGTTTTGGGTTAAGATTTTGCAGCTTCCGCTGTTTTACAAAGTTGTTCCGCAGGAGTATCCGCAGAATGAAAAAAACGGGAGGAACGAAAAAATGGGGAGAACATCGAACAAGGATAATAAAACTCAATATCAAATTTGCCGTGAAAACATGGGCTATTCGCGGGAAAAGGCGAGCGAAGTGCTGGGCTGGATTTCGGCGGATCGCATTGAACGAATTGAAAACGGGGGATTTGTGCCGCGTTCGGACGAAGTGCTTGAAATGTCCCGCGGGTACAGAAACCCGAATCTGTGCAATTATTACTGTGCGCACGAGTGTCCCATCGGGCAGCAATATGTTCCGGAGATAAAGGTCAAGGATCTGTCTCGAATTGTGCTTGAAATGCTTGCATCGCTCAACGCAATGCAGAAAAAGCAGGAACGGCTGATTGAGATAACGGCGGACGGACAAATTTCGGAAGATGAAATGATTGATTTTACGGGTATTCAGGCCGAATTGGAAAAAATATCCGTAACGGTTGAAACGCTTCAATTCTGGTTTGAGCAAATGGTTGCCGACGGAGAAATCAAACTTCAGAAAAACTATTGCGAAGCGGAAAAATAACACGGGCTGCACAGGTGCAGATTAAACCTGAAAACGTCGATTTATGCATTTAATCGGCGTTTTTGCATTTTTTAGGGAAAACGGCAGGGTTATTCCGCAGTTTTTGCCCTTTTTCCGAAGGATGAACTGCATTATAATTCAGTCATACAAAAAAACAACAGCCGAAAGGAGATTTAAAATGACTGTTAAACAAAGGATTATTGCCTCGCTTCTCGTCGAAAAAGCGGCGGAGAACAGAGAGCTTGCGGACAAAGTCGGGCTTATCTGCCGGTTGAAGCCAACCGAGGCAATGCGGAAAATTTCGGAAATGAAGGTAGGCGAAGAAGAATGAAGATCATCGGAAAAATTCTTTTGGGTATTGTCGGCGTTATTGCGGCACTTTACTTTATTGTATTCATCACGGCGTGGCTGTAAGAGGAGGATGCGGGCATGAAGAAATTTTTAAAGGTTTTGGGTGCTGTCTTTTCCGCACTGCTGGTGACGGCAATTGTGTTCGGAGTCGGATACTTTTTCGGAAATCGTTCGAACGGCGGAAAAGCGGAAGTTGTTCCCGCAAGCAGCAGCGGCATCGATCTGAAGCTTCCGGGTGAAGTTGAAAAATCCATCATCACTGTGGATGAAGTTGAGGCGAAGATTCTTGAAATCGGTGAGCTTGCAACATGCGAAGGAGATTACACCGTGACCCGGGGGAAGGATTTTACCCGCTATTTTGTGGACAAGATTCCCATTCCGGGTTCAACGAACCATGTTGAATTGACCTGCACGGGCATAGTTAAAGCGGGCTATTCACTTGAGGACATTGCCGTTCGGGTGGATAATGAAAGTATGAAGATATATGTCGCTTTGCCTCAGGCGAAAATCATGAGCAATCAGCTGATTTGGGACAGCGTTGTATGCAATGAACAGAACAGTATGCTGAATCCGATCGATTTTGAGCAATATCAAACGCTGATTTCGGAAATTGAATCGGAAGGACTTGAGGAGGTTCAGAAAAAAGGTTTTTTTGACACCGTTGAATCGAATGCAAAAAAACTTATCGGAAACTTTCTCGGCTGCTTTGCGGACTATACGGTAGAATTTATTTAAAACTGCGAAAGAGTTTGAACCAATGCTGACTGTTGCTCCTGTTCAAAACGTCATTTTCTCCTTATCAAACATATAGATTTACTCCAAAAATATAATGATTTTACTCCAAGAATAAAACCGCCTCCGAAAAGGGAAGCGGTTTTATTCCTGTTTGAAGCTCAATAAAAAGCCTTTGCCGTTCGGTTAAAAGTCTGCTGTATCAATCCGAATCTCTTGCCGCAGCGGGTGCGGAAAGAATCTCATTCCAGATAATGCCCTGGGTAACTGCGGGCTGAGCCGAGATGGCTTTAAGCAGCCTGTCCGCTCCGCTCTGCACTTTTTTTGTGCCTTCAACCGGTTGTTTTTGCTCATATGCGGTATCGTCATCGGGTCGGACTGCGGCGGCGGGCTGTCGTGCCGCAGTTTTCTTTGCCGTTTGGCTTGCTGCGGTTTTTTTGCCGGAGGATGCATTGCTGCGCATGTTTCCGCCGCCGGTTCCGTACGGGGAGCGCGGAGCGCGAACTTCGCCCTCGTGAGTACCTTCGTGAATGCTGCCGCCGGTGCAGTTTGCCGTGCCGCAATAGGAGTCGGATGCACTGTATGCTCTGCCCTCGGTTCGGTTCTGTGCGGCAGGCTTCGGTTTCCCCTGCGCAAAACCCGTTCCGAAGGCGAATTCGTCCGATTCGTTTTCGGCAAACCGATTCGCAGCACCGTTTTCGGCGGTTTCGGGCTGCTTTTTCTTGCTTGACGCAAGAATTCTGAGAACAAAGAAGCCGATTGCCGCAATGAATATCAACAGCTGCATGGCTGCCTCCTTTCGATACGTTTGGATTCTGTTTGTTTGATTCCGTTAATTAAATTTCGTTAAATCGATTGCCGACCGTTTCCGCAACTGCACGGCAGCCGCGGGCAGGGACGTATTTCGACTGTTTATTTAACGTCGGCAGAACCTGCGGTGGTTTTTCCGATGGATTCGCGCATTTCGGTGTCGGCGGCAAGATTCTTCATTTTATAGTAATCCATAATGCCGAGATTGCCGCTGCGGAACGCTTCAGCCATTGCAAGGGGAACCTGAGCTTCGGCCTCGATAACGCGGGCGCGCATACCTGCAACCTCCGCCTTGTTCTCCTGCTCCTGTGCAACCGCCATTGCGCGGCGTTCCTCTGCTTTTGCCTGTGCAATGCGCTTATCGGCTTCCGCCTGGTCGATCTGAAGCTTTGCGCCGACGTTCACGCCGACATCAACATCCGCAATATCAATGGAGAGTATTTCAAAAGCCGTGCCGCTGTCCAAACCCTTGTTCAAAACGGTCTGAGAGATGGAGTCGGGGTTTTCAAGAACATCCTTGTGGCTGACGGAAGAACCGATGGTGGTAACAATGCCTTCGCCGACGCGGGCAATGATCGTTTCTTCGCCTGCACCGCCGACAAGACGGTCGATATTGACGCGAACGGTGACTTTTGCCTTTGCGCGGAGCTCAATGCCGTCCTTTGCAATTGCGGCGATAACGGGTGTTTCGATAACTTTGGGACTGACGCTCATTTGAACTGCGGTCAGAACATCCCTGCCCGCAAGGTCAATTGCGCATGCCTTTTCAAAATCAAGTGCGATGCCCGCACGCTGGGAGGCGATGAGCGCATTCACAACGCGGTCAACATTGCCGCCCGCAAGGTAATGCGCTTCCATCTTGTTCAGATTTAAATCAAGACCTGCCTTCGTTGCCTTGATGAGCGGTTCAACAATGCGATGCGGGTTTACTTTGCGGATACGCATACCGACAAGCTGAAAAAGCCCGACATGAACCCCCGATGCTCCTGCCGAAATCGCAAGCCCGACGGGGAAGAAGGAGAAGAAGAATATCAGCAGGATGACTGCGCCGATTATGATGCCGATGATTGCGCCGACAGACATGCCGGCTGCGGGGGCATCGGCGAAAACCAAAGGGTTTTCGAATTGAATAAGGTTCAGTGCGTTCATTTTTGTATTTTCCTTTCAAAATAAATACTGTTCAAATACTGTTCCGGAATATATGGCTGCGATGCGATGCCGTTTGCGGCATCGGCGGCAGCCCTTTCCGGCTCAGCGTAAAGCTAAGGCGATAAGATACAGCAGTGCGATGAATGCAGGCACGCCGATAAGAAGAAAGATCCAGTCCCGCTTGCGCCGCCTGTTCAGCTCTTTGCTGCTCATTTCGGTGTTGTATGCATTTTTGCTTGCCGCTTCAATATCCGATGCGTCATAAAACTGAGAATAGAAAAACGGCCGCTTGTTCTCTTTTTTGTCGTCAATAAGTTTCTTTTTCATTGAGTGTGGATAGAACTCCGCTCCGGAGTCAATGACGATGAATCATTCCGCTTCGTTCGGGCGTCGAACGCTGATGCGCAGACCTTCAACGGCACAAACAACAATCGGTTCATCTTTTGCAATGAATTCACCGTCGGCAAGCACATCGTAACGTTTTCCGTTGATAAGTGCAGCACCGCTCGGCCGCAGCGCAGTGAGCGCAATCCCCTGTTTGCCGATGAGCTCGGCTGATTCGGCGGTCACGCGGTCGGTCGCTTCCGCTGCAATGCTTTCGTTAAGCACGATGCGGGAGTTTTTGTCGTTTTTCCGTTTGCCGAAAACAACTTTGAATATTATGACTGCGGCGATGCTGAGAATTACAACAAGTATTGCAACGATAATAATCATTACTCTATCTTTTTTCTTACCCTTTACATCAAAAAGGGTATCTTTAACTCGTTTAAAGGC
>OKTX01000187.1_pt1 | contig 53333 bp, 50 predicted proteins | sample 1606261 | NCBI WGS metagenome assembly OKTX01 (sample SAMEA3879543, study PRJEB24766) | human gut metagenome | biome: human-associated habitat; feature: feces | place: USA | collected 1985/1987 | reverse complement strand
TTCTTTACTTTCAACCCGAAGAGTTGAATTTGTCGAAAGGTACTAAAGTCCGTATCACGGGCGGTGACTTTGAGGGACAGGAGGGCGTTTTCCTGAAAGTAAAGGGTGCGCGTGACCGTCGTGTGGTCGTGGAGATACAGGGAGTGATAGCCGTTGCCATGGCCACCATTCATCCGGACCTTATAGAAGTAATCAAATAATTGGCGGTTGATCATTTCCCCCTGCCAATTTATAATTCATAAATCATAATTCATAAATGAACACCTCTCTTTCCGAAGAATCAATCACTCTTCAGCGTGCCGCGCACGAGCTGATGTATCTGGGTACGGACGGTAGTCCGGTTTATAGCGATGAGCTGTCCCGTCGCAACGGTGAGGTCTATCGTCTGACGACGGCTTTGTATAGTTCCTTAGCGAAAGGTGCAACTACAGAAGAACAGGCAAACGTCTGTCTTGCGTTGTTGATGGGGTATAGTGCCTCGTTCATAGACCATGGCGAAAAACAGGAACATGTGCAGCAGGTTCTGAACCGTTGTTGGGATATTCTAAATGAACTCCCGGTATCCTTATTGAAACTCCGTCTGCTTACTGCTTGTTATGGTGAAGTGTTCGACGAGCCTTTGGCCGACGAAGCCCGCAAGATTATTTCCTCCTGGAACGGATCATCTCTTACCTCAGAGCAGCGGGAAGCCATCGAGGAATTTCAGAACGTAGTTGCTAATCCCTATCCATGGGAAGAAGTGGACGAATAATCTGAAATAAACGATAAAAAGCTATATCCCGTTTCAGAAAAAACGTATATTTGCGTATAACTTCTAAAAATGGTCAGACAAAATGGAGCAGATGCGTAAATTGCCTATCGGTATACAGACTTTTGAGGATATACGTAAAGACAATTATCTTTATGTAGAACGGTTGCCGATTTGCTTGCCATGCTCAACCAATATTTGGAAAAGTGGGAGCAGAAGTATGGAACCGAACGCCAGGATCGCAGTCCCGAAGAACGTTTTGCCTACGTGATAGAACGTGCTTATGAGAGTACCGGTAAGCAGGCGGTTGTTTTGGTTGATGAATACGATAAACCTTTACTTCAGACCCTCTCGGACGAGGTACTGATGGATGAATATCGCCGGACGTTGAAGGCCTTTTATGGCGTGCTGAAGAGTTCCGACCGCTACTTGCGTTTCGTGTTTCTGACGGGAGTCACCAAGTTTGCCCAGGTCAGTGTATTCAGTGACTTGAACCAGCTGCGGTATAACGAAAGACGAACTGGTGAAGACGTTCACTCCGGAAATACAAGGTTTGGCTGCCTTTTCCGAAACAGATTTTGTTGTAGGCTTTTTTGAGAAGCGGAAGTCTTATAACGAATACTTTGCAGAAGTTTGATGATATTTTGTTTCGTGTAAGTTTCTTAGAGCGTTCGTTAAAGGAAAAAATAGGATTAGCAGTATACCAATAGTAAATGAATGAGACTGATTTAAAACAACTCAAAATACAGGTACTTGCAAAAGTACTTATTCAAAAAGTATGCCTTTTTTGAGTACTAACCTAGGTATTTACTAAATTTAAGAGACTTGTCTGGTTCATTAAGATATAAAACCATTCATGGAGTTGGATGGAGTTTTGTTGATAATATATCCAGTTCCGGCATTACTTTTTTGGTAGGGCTTGTACTTGCCCGTTTGCTGACCCCTGCCGAATATGGTGTGATGGCAATGATTGCTATCTTTATAGCAATATCAAATTCTATTATTGACAGTGGATTTTCCAATGCACTGATACGGAAAGTCCATGTAGAACGAATTGATTATAATACAGTCTTTTATTTTAACTTGACAGTCAGTGTAACTCTTTATATATTCTTATATTTAATCTCTCCTACCATCAGTGTGTTTTTTCAAGAACCTATCCTGAAAGATGTAACACGTGTCATTGGATTGGTATTGATAATCAATGCGTTTGCAATTATTCCCAGAACACACTTTGTACGTGAGGTGGATTTCAAGACACAGACTAAGGTTTCTTTGATCTCTTCTGTCAGTAGTGGTTTCATTGGAATAGGAATGGCATTAGGAGGACTGGGGGTATGGAGTCTGGTTGGCCAGCAACTTTCCCGTCAATTGTTGAATACCCTGTTTTTATGGATATATAGCAAATGGCATCCTGTATGGGAGTTTTCCATGAAGAGTTTTAAAGAACTCTTTGGCTTTGGTTCCAAATTGCTGCTTTCGGGTTTATTGAACACTGCCTATAACAATATCTATTATATTGTGATTGGCCGTTTTTATACTTCTGTACAGTTGGGACAATATACCCGTGCGGAGCAGTTCAATATGATATTTTCCAGTAATCTGACTTCGGTAGTACAGCGAGTCAGCTATCCGGTTTTGAGTTCTATACAGGAAGAACCGGAACGTTTACATGAGGCTTATCGGAAAGTGATCAAGATTACCATGCTGATAACCTTTGCGTGTATGTTAGGCTTGGCTGCTGTGGCGAAACCTTTGATTATCATACTGATTGGTGAAAAATGGTTGCCTGCCGTTTACTTTCTGCAAATTATTTGTTTCAGTGGCATGCTTTATCCGCTTCATGCGATTAATTTAAACATTCTCCAAGTCAAAGGACGTTCCGATTTGTTTTTAAAGCTGGAGGTCATGAAAAAAGTGATAGGTGTTTTCCCTATACTTGCCGGCATTTTTTATGGCATTGAATATATGCTTTGGGGAAGTGTGGTTGCTTCGGTAATAGGCTATTTCTTGAATAGCTATTATTCGGCAAATTTGATATTCTATCCGACAAAGGAACAGATAAAGGATATACTTCCCACTTTTGGCGTTTCTTTTGTGGTAGCATCTGTCATGTGGGTACTTTCCTTCTGGGATATTTCCGTTTATATTTTGTTACCGCTCCAAATTACAACGGGAATACTGTTGGCTTTATCTATTTATGAGAAGTTGCACCTTGGCGAATATCTTGAAGTCAAGCAACTGGCGCTTTCTGCACTTAAACGCAAGTAGAAAATCAAAAACATATTTATTGTAGTAAGATGGAAAATAAAGTAATTACAGTTACTTCTCCATTACTTCCTTCATTGGACGATTTCATGCCTTATTTGCAGGACATTTGGAATCGCAAATGGTTGACCAATAACGGTCATTACCATCAGGAGTTAGAGAAGGCGTTGTGCGAATATTTGAAGGTGCCTTATATCAGTCTTTTCACCAATGGAACCTTACCTTTGATATGCGCCTTGCAGACATTGCGTATAACAGGCGAGGTGATAACTACTCCTTACAGCTTTGTCGCTACCACGCATGCCTTGTGGTGGAACGGTATAAAGCCTGTCTTTGTGGATATAGATCCTGATACTTGCAATATTGATCCGGACAAGATAGAAGCGGCAATCACTCCCAAGACCACAGCCATCATGCCTGTCCATGTATATGGTAAGCCTTGTGATACGGAACGTATTCAGGCGATAGCCGATAAATATGGATTGAAGGTAATTTATGATGCAGCCCATGCATTTGGAGTGGAAGTTGACGGGAAGTCTATATTGAATTCGGGTGATATGTCAACGTTGAGTTTCCATGCCACAAAGGTTTATAATACGATTGAGGGCGGTGCTTTAATCTGTCATGATGAGAAGACGAAGAAACGCATTGATTACCTGAAGAATTTCGGCTTTGCAGGAGAAACGGAAATCGTGGCTCCCGGCATTAATGGAAAAATGGATGAGATTCGTTCGGCTTATGGCCTGTTGAATCTGAAACAAGTGGATATGGCAATTGAATCCCGTCGTCAAGTGGCTGTCAAGTACCGTGAAGCATTGGGTGGTGTTGAGGGTATTAGTTTTATGGATGATATGCCGGGTGTCCGCCACAATTATTCCTACTTTCCGATATTTGTGGATGCTGAAAGATATGGGATGACCCGTGATGAACTCTATTTTAAAATGAAGGAAAAAAATGTATTGGGTAGAAGGTATTTCTATCCTCTGATAAGTGAATTTTCTACTTACAGAGGATTGGAGTCAGCACGGCCTGAGAACTTGCCGATGGCGCATAGTATTGCTGATAGGGTGATATGTTTGCCGATGTATCATGGTCTGGATACCGATGCAGTGGAATGTATCCTTAATTTAATTGTCAAGTGATGAGACAGAAGAAACTATTGCTTCTTGGCGGCCTGCGTTATTTACTCCCTGTAATAGAGGCTGCCCATAAGCTGGGTTATCATGTGATAACTTGTGACTATATTCCGGACAACATAGCCCACAAATATTCAGACGAGTATCATAATGTGAGTATTATAGACAAGGAAGCCGTACTTGCCTTGGCCCGCAGGCTCCAGATAGACGGGATTATGTCATTTGCTGTTGACCCCGGGGTTGTGACTGCTGCTTATGTTCAGGAACAAATGGGGCTGCCTGCATTCGGTCCTTATGAGTCGGTGTGTATTTTGCAGAACAAAGACAGGTTTCGCAATTTTCTGACACAACATGGATTTAATGTTCCTAAAGCAAAGGGCTTTTCCTCTATAGAAGAGGCTCTGTCTGAAACTTATTGGTATCCTTGGCCTGTGATAGTAAAGCCTACGGATGCAGCGGGAAGTAAAGGGGTGACGAGGGTTGACTGCTTGAGAGAGTTGAAACCTGCCCTTGAATATGCATTCGAACATTCCATGTCCAAACGGGTGATTGTAGAAGAGTTTATAGAGAAACAAGGGTGCTCTTCGGATACGGACAGCTTTTCTGTAGATGGAGAACTGAAGTTTGTGTCATATTCTGCACAGCGTTTTGATGCGGATGCCGCCAATCCATATACGCCTTCCGCTTATAGTTGGCCCTCCACTTTCACTGCAGAGCAAGAGGCTGAATTGACGTCTGAATTGCAGCGTTTGTTGAAACTTCTGGGTATGCGTACCTCTATTTATAATGTTGAGACACGTATTGGATTAAACGGTAAGCCTTATATAATGGAAGTTTCTCCAAGAGGTGGTGGCAATCGTCTGGCAGAAATGCTTCGTTTTGCTACGGGAGTTGACTTGATAACCAATGCGGTTCGTGCAGCAGTCGGTGATGATGTGACTGATATAGAGCAACAACCATATAAAGGGCATTGGGCAGAGGTGGTTCTTCATGCGGAGCAGGAAGGTAAGTTTGCCGCTTTAAAAATAGGTGATGAATATAAATCCCATGTAGTGGAGACTGACCTATGGGTATCCAAAGGCGACCCAGTTCACGCCTTTGTTGGAGCTAACGATGCTATCGGTACTCTTGTAGTCAAGTTTGATACAAAAGAGTCTCTTATTTCTGCAATGTCTGATATTTGCAAATGGGTAACTGTTAAAGTGGAGAAAAAATGAAAAAAATAGCCGTAATTGGTGCAAATGAGCCGCTTGAACCATTTTTTAAGCAAGTCAAGGCTCTTGGATATTATATTGTTGGCATAGCTTATGAAAAAGGTGCCGTATGTAAGAAATATTGTGATAAATTCTATCCAATTTCATTTGCGGATAAAGATGCCGTTTTGGAGATTTGTAAACAGGAAAAAGTGAATGGGATTACTTCTTTTTCTCTTGAATCCGCTTTGCCGACAGTCATTTATGTAGCTCAAAAGATGGGGCTGGTCAGCAATACAGAAGAGTGCCTTCATCGGCTTGAAAATAAATTCACTATGCGGGAGGCTCTCAACGCTGCAGGAATTTCGAATCCCCAATATATTATAGTGTCTGAAGTTGAGGAACTTGATTCTGTCAACATACCTTTTCCTTGTATTGTCAAGCCGGTTGATAGTGGAGGCAGTCAAGGAGTAACTAAGGTTGGGAGTCTTGAGGAGGTGAAGGCAGCTTTTATTCGTGCTTTAGATTACTCGCGGGAAGGGAAGGTAATTATTGAACAGTATATTGATGGTAGAGAATTCAGTGTTGAATACCTTTCCTTCAATGGCCGCCATGTCAATATTCAGATTACAGATAAGGTTACCAGTGGTGCTCCATATTTTGTAGAGTTGCAACATCATCAGCCTGCTAATCTTACAGATGAGCAGAGGCAGCGTATTTGCAGTTTAGTTGAGTCTGCATTGACTGCACTTGCAGTTACAAACTCACCTAGTCATACAGAGGTCAAACTAAATTCAAAAGACGAACTGTATGTTATAGAGGCAGGTGCTCGTTTAGGTGGTGATTTTATAACATCTGATTTGGTTCGTCTTTCAACAGACTATGACCTCGTAAAAGGTGCGATGGAACTTGCAACCGGTGATTTTGCTATACCGGCTATTGAAAATTGTCATTACTCAGGTATATTATTTTATAGTACTCTTACGCCAGAGATTAAAAAGTATATTGATAATCAAAAGGAATATCCTTTTATTGTGGAAGCTGTACGAAATGAGGTTGAGATAGATGAATGCAAGCGTAATGGCGATCGTAATGGATACGCTATTTATCAGTCGAACCACAAAATAGAACCATAATTATGCCATCAATAGAAATGGGCGGAAATTTTTGCCTTTCGAAAGAGCAAATTTCTAGATATGGAAAAGTAAAATGTTCTTATGGTGACTCGCTATTTGAGTGGAAAGATATTCTATTTACTCATGGAGGGCGTAGTGCTATTATTATAGCTGTACGAGATTTAGGTCTTTGCAATACAAAAGTTTTAGTTCCCAATTTTTCATGCCATTCTATTACGGATGCTTTTCATGCATGCGGTTGCAAGGTTGAATATTACAAAATGAATGCAGATCTTACAGCCAATGTCAATGCGTTAATGTTGCGGATTGATAATATACGACCTTCGATACTTTTTACTTGTCCTCTTTTTGGATTTGACACTTTAGCCAATTTAAGACCACTTTATAAAGAGATACAATGTAAGGGCGTTAAAATCATTGAGGATGTAACTCATTCTATTCTTGGCATAAAACCATATATAGAAGCGGACAGAGTGGTTTGTAGTCTTCGAAAATGGCTTGAAATACCGGATGGTGGCTTTGTTTGGGGATTGAAAGATTTGGATAAAGAAGCTTTTTATCAAACTACTTCAGAACATAAAACTATAGTTTCTAACTTTATTAAAGCTTCAAAAGGAAAACTCAAATATTTTGAAACCAAAGATGATAGCTTGAAATTGTCTTTTTTGCCTATATTCTACAAAAATAATGAACTATTTGACGATTGTAATCAGATTTATCGAATGAGTGCTTTCTCTTACGAATTGTTGATGCAAGCAAATTTCGTAGCTAATGCTACTACAAGAAATTCAAACTACCGATATTTATTGCAAAATATAAACAATCAGCTCATTGAGGTGATTCAGACTGAGCTAAAAGAAGATACTGCGCCCTTGTATATGCAGGTATACGTAAAAGATGGGCGTAGGACAGACCTTCAAAAAAAACTTATGTCAGAGAGGCTTTATTGTCCAATCATTTGGCCAACTCCGAATGAGGTGCTTAAGAGCTGCTCAGTAGAGGATATCGCAAACTATAATAATATGCTTTCATTAGTCATAGACCAACGATATGATTTGGAAGATATGAAACGTTTGGCTAAAATTATTAATCACTTTAATTAAATAATCATTTATGGAAGGTATTAAGTACACCGATATTATGGGACCCAATGTCCTTGATAAATTAAAATACTGTGGTGAAAATATTAAAATTTATGACCTGGCCAAAATTTGTAATCCACAATGGGCGGAGATTGATGATGGTTGTATGATTTTTGATTATGCATTCCTTGATGCAAGAGGAGGATTGAAGATTGGGAAGTGTTCTATTTTTGCATGGCATTGCCTTATAGAGGGAGGAGGTCACATTCAAATAGGTGATAGGGTTCTTATTGGTCCTGGTGCCAAATTACTTGGCTCTCCTTATAATTATCACGGCGTGTATGTTAGTCAGGCTCTTCCCGAGGAAGCTTTCTCGATAAATCTTGGGAATATTACCATTGGAAACGATGCTTATATTTGTGCAGGAGCGGTTGTTTTGCCAGGAGTTACAATCGGTGAGGGGGCTGTCGTTGGTGCGAACTCTGTAGTTGACCGCGACTTGAAACCTTGGACAATTTATCATGGTAATCCTGTTAAGAAAGTTGGTGAACGTGAAAGACCTACTGAAGAACATAGAAAGATTATAGAGTCTATGGACTGGACTAAGCATTTCTGATTATGTCCAAACTTATTGTTAATAGTGTTGATGACTTTCTTACATTGAGAGGCAAGTCGTTGGGTAAGTCCGATTGGCTTGAGATTTCACAAAGGGTTATAAATAACTTTGCAGATGCTACATTTGACCACCAGTGGATTCATGTGGATGCAGAAAGGGTAAAGCTCGAAAACCCTCTTGGCTCAACCATTGCTCATGGTTACTTGATTTTGTCGCTAATCCCTTATATGCTTAACGAAATCATTTCAGTAAATAATCTCAGGAAGCTTGTAAACTATGGTATCGAAAAAATGCTTTACAAGAATACTGTGCCAGTAGGAAGCCGCTTGCGCTTGCATGCTACACTTGTCAAAGCAAGAGACCTCGGAGGAATCTGCCAGACAACGATACAATGTAAATTTGAGATAGAAGGACAAGAATATCCTGTACTGGAAGGCTCAATAATTTACTTATACTACTTTAACGAACAATAGTTATTTATCATTTAATATGTTGTAATATGGAAATCAAACAATTTATTGCTGATTTTGCTGATCAGTTTGACGAAACTGAACTTAACGAGTTCCAACCTAAAACAGAGTTCCGTGAACTTGAAGAGTGGAGCTCTTTGGCGGGCCTTGCTATACTTAATATGATTGGCAAAAAGTATGGAGTAAAAATTTCAGCTTCAGAAATTAAGGGTATAGATACCATTGAGGCTCTATACAATTTAGTTTTGTCAAAAAAGTAATGAAGACTATTTTTTCATTGGAAGGTAAGGTTATTCTCATAACTGGAGCATCCTCTGGTATCGGCAAAGCTGTGGCACTACAATGTGCTGCGGCTGGTGCCACATGCATCATAACAGCTCGTAATGAGATGCGCCTTCAGGAGACGTTTGATGGTTTAAGAGGTGAAGGTCATAAGATGGTTTTGGCCGACTTATCTTCATTATTAGGTGTCAACATTTTGCTATCTCATATATTGGGTAAGATTGATGGGGTTGTGGCTTGTGCAGGTATAGTTGAAACCAAGATACTGAAATTTACGGAAGAAGAAGACCTAATGCGCTTGTTTGATACAAATGCTTTTTCTTCTATCAGATTGATTCGTGAACTGGTTCAGCAGAAAAAATTACAGAATGGTGCATCTGTCGTTATGATATCTTCTATTTCAGGTACGAAATGCGGGTATATTGGTGGCGCTCTTTATGGTGCAACAAAAGGTGCGCTGGAAGGTTTTGCTAAGGCAACTGCACTTGAGTTGTCACCCCAAAGAATTCGGGTAAATACAATAGTACCAGGCATGATTGAAACTCCATTATTGGAAGGCAGTGAAATTGGTAGTGAGGAATTGGAGGCAGACAAACTTCGGTATCCATTAAAAAGATATGGGCATCCTGACGAAATAGGATATGCTTCCGTATATCTTTTATCTGATGCAACAATGTGGATGACGGGTACTTCGTTATTGATTGATGGAGGTTATACTCTGAATTGAAATGATGAAAGCATATATTAAAGCGGTGGATTATTATCTTCCGGATAGGATACTTACTAACGAGGAAATAGCGAGACTATTTCCCCAATGGTCGGCTGAAAAAGTTGCTTCAAAAGTAGGCATATTGGAAAGGCATATCGCTGCGGATAATGAAACTGCTACAGACATGGCATTTAAGGCTGCTCAAAAATTGTTTTCCAATAATAGTCATCTACGGGAATCGCTAGATTTCATTTTGTTGTGTTCCCAAAGTGTTGATTATAAATTACCTTCTTCTTCGTGTATTCTTCAGCACCGGTTAGGACTCAAAAATACTTGTGGTGCACTTGATTTTAATCTGGGCTGTTCTGGTTATGAATACGGTTTGGCGATGGCTAAGGGGTTAATTGTTTCTGGAGTAGCGACAAATGTGCTTCTGTTGACAGCTGAGACTTATACAAAATATATACATCCGGAAGACAAAGGGAATCTGACTATCTTTGGCGATGCGGCAACTGCAACAATCGTTTCAACTGACGGCTTTGGAGAAATAGGTGAATTTGAGTTAGGAACTGACGGTTCCGGTGCAGAGTATCTCATGGTCAAAACTGGTGGCTCCCGCATTGTTAATAGAACAGGAAACGTCGCTTTGGATTCTAATGGGAATAACAAATGGGATGACAATCTATATATGGATGGGGGAACTATTTTTAATTTTACCTCTGATGTTGTACCGACAATGGTTGAGCGTCTGTTGGAAAAGGAAAAAATCTCTCAGGATGATATTGATTTGTGGATTTTTCACCAAGCGAACAAATACATGATCAATTATTTGCGTAAGTTGATGGAAATAGAAAAAGATAAGTTCTTTATCTATATGGAAAAGGTGGGCAATACCGTATCTTCGACTATTCCTATTGCAATTACGGAGGCATTAAAGCAGGAGCGTCTTCATGGCAATGTATTACTAGCTGGGTTTGGTGTCGGATTAAGTTGGGGAGCTACGGTTATTCGCTGTAAGTAAGCCTTGTATGTTAGAAATAGTATCGCATGTTAATTCAATTTATAATTCTATAAGCTATGTCCTGTTAGAACATGGGACTAAAGAATGTTGGATTATTGATGTAGGTGATTTTGATGTTATAAAGTCTTTGTTTGATGGCTATAACCTAAGAGGTGTACTATTGACGCATGTTCATTACGATCATATATATGGACTGAATGAATTGCAAGCTGACTATCCGGATGTACCTATATATACAAATGAATATGGTGCAAAGAATCTGGTTAGCCCTATAGAGAATTTGTCGTCATATCATGGTGAGGATTTTATCTTATCAAGAACGAATGGTGTTAAGATTATTAAAGAGGGGAATGTGATTCTTATAGGTAGCTATAGTTTATTGGTAATTGATACTCCCGGCCATGATTATTCTTGTCTAAGCTTTTGTGTGGACAACAATCTTTTTACAGGTGATTCCTATATACCTGGAGAAAAGGTGTTTACGAAACTGCAAAATGGTAATAAGCAATTGGCAGAATATTCTTGTCAACGATTATTGCGATTAGGAGAGAAATGTTTTATAAGACCTGGTCATTCTATTTCCTTTGAAAATTGTATGAATAACTATCAGGCTGATTCAATAAAAAAGGTCATTTTTGACCATTTACTACAAGAAAAATATGTACATGATTAGACTTTTCTATTATATTAGAAGACTGTATAATTAAGCAGAATAATTATGTATTTGATAATGTGTTTAGAGGTGATAGTTTAGAAATAGATGGAGATAACCCTTATGGGGATCCTTTGTCTGTTGACTCAATTAAGAATATACATATTCGTGGGATTGGAAAATGTAAGATAATTGGGCCTGATGAAAATATGAATATCTATAATCCACATACCGAATTTGTTGTTGGTGATTTTTATGGTTGGAGAACATGTCAAATCTTTTTCGCTTGCTTCTAATATTGAAATATCGGGAATCATTTTTGAAAAGACGAGATGTTGGGTTATTTCATTTGATAAATGTTCTTATGTAAGTGTATATGATTTGTCTATTTTTTCTGATGTTAAAAATGGGGATGGTGTAAACTTTCGTTCAGGATGTCATCATTGTGAGGCCTACAATATAATAGGGGAGACTTCTGATAATACAGTAGCTTGCAGTGCTTTAGGGCCTTTGATTCCCATTTCATATCCTTCAGGCAATTATTTATATCCTATGGAACCGACTTCATTTATGGATTCTAATGGAGCGTGTAATCTTGATATCCATGATATTAAAATCCATGGTATAACTACTACGGGCAAGCATCATGGAATTATATTGTTGACCGCCAATGATAATTCTGTTTATAACGTTGAGATATCCAATTTCATAGAGCCTTCTGGAGGTCCAGAACGGGAGTCTATAATAAAACTTTATACAGGATATGGAGCTATTTCTTCTGCTGATAAAATACATGATGTGGATATTTCAAATATTGTATCTAGAAATGCTAATTATGCTTTGCAAAGTAACACTAAATGTGCGAATGTAACAGTATCTAACCTGGTACAAGAAAAAAATATCAGGAAGCCTGCTTATATTAACTGACTCCGATGGATTTGAAATAAATTAGTGGCGTTTAAGTATAAAATATTATAGATGAAAAATATTACCATTTTACACTATTTTACCGACGATAAATTTTTTGACTCTGCATCAGAGTTCTTTGATTCTTTAGAGGGAGTGAACAATATATATTGTTTTTATACGAAAAAAAAGAATTATTGCTTCCATCACATCCATTATACAGATAAAATACTGTTAATCAATAATAAACAAGAATATTATTCTATGTTTTCTTCTCCCGAAGTGGATGTAATTTATTTCCAAAGCATCCCAGTGGGAGTTTATAATCTTTTTAATCACATTGGTTCGGACAAGAAGGTCATCTGGTGGAGTTGGGGATATGATATTTATCATCAGTTAGGTTTTTATAAAGCTTTTATTCCTATAAATATATTGAAGCCGATAACCAAAAGTTTTTTATATAATACGCTCTTTAGAAAGCTCCGACATTTAGCAACCTGTATTTACATCACGTTGCGATATCCGTTCTATCTGTTGCATCGCCAAAGGGTTCTAGAGCGTATAGACTATTATACACCAGTTTTGCCAATTGAGTATGATTTACTCAAACAATTTAATCCAAATTTCAAGGCACTTCCTTTCATGCTGCATGGTGGTCCTGGTTTCTACTCTAAGATTGAACTGAGATATAAGACAGTTGTTGGCAATGTGCTTGTCGGCAACTCGCTGACTTACACAAATAATCATTTTGATGTACTTGAAGTACTTAAAGATTGTACGTTTGGTCAGCGTCAGAAGGTGATTTTTCCTGTGAATTATGGTGGTGATTATCGTGGAAATATTTCTATACTGAAAGACAGAGCACAGTTGATTCATGCAGAACAGGTATGGTTAGAGTCTTTCCTTGGAGAGGAGGAATACTTTCAACTGTTTGACAATGTAACTCATGCTGTATTTGGTGTGATACGTCAGCAAGCTATGGGTAATATATTTAATTGTCTGAGAAAAGGAATAAAGGTGTTTTTGTTTAAGGATAGCGTAGTCTATCAATCTCTCAAGCAGATGGGGTTTTGCATATTTTCAATAGAAGATGATTTGAACGGAGATGTATTGATGAGTCCCTTGGACTTTGATTGTGTAAAACAAAATACCATTGCTTATAATAGTAAAGTAGCTTGCTGTATCAAGGAGATTCAAGATGATTTTATGATGTTAAGGGTAAGCAGTCAAAAAATGGCTATTAATTGAAAGTTCTATCTTCGTTGCCCACCAAATTTTTAGAATTATGTATAGCAGTGAAGAACTTGCAAGGTTTTACTTTTAGTACCAGACTGCGGTTTTGCCTCGTGGAGAATCTCTCCAATCGTCCTGACGGTTATAAAACGGTGGAAGTAGTCGGAAAAGCGATAGAGCATTTTTTAAAACACATTGCGTAACAGGCTTAAGAAAGGTAAGAGATGGCTGCAACTTATCACAGTGTAATAGGAACGGTAAAGCTTCATGGCAGTTCTATCTGGAACTTCATCGGAACTTTTTTCAAAAATATCTTTAACGGATGCAAGGATTATGTCAACATGGTTCCTGACAAAATCACTTTGGCTATCAGCCAATGTTAAATTCAAAACTAATTAATTAACAAAACTCGGTTTAGGGCACTGAAAAGTGCCCTTTCAAAGGGGTATGCATAAATTGAGTGTTTACCTCTATGATGAACACTTGGAAAATTATAATAATTCATTCTATATTATTGACTTTATGAATATCGCAATTGTCGGCACCGGCTATGTGGGCTTGGTGTCCGGAACTTGTTTTGCTGAAATGGGTGTCCATGTAACTTGTGTGGACGTGAATGAAGAGAAGATAAATGCGCTTAGGGAGGGCAATGTGCCCATCTATGAGCCGGGATTAGACGAGATGGTGCTGCGCAACCATGGGGAAGGAAGATTGGATTTCACCACCGACCTCATTTCGGTGCTCGATGAGGTGGACATTGTGTTCTGTGCCGTGGGCACACCGCCTGACGAGGATGGGGCGGCCGATTTGCAATATGTGTTGGCCGTGGCTCGTCAGTTTGGACAAAATATCCATAAGTACACCGTGCTGGTGACTAAATCTACGGTTCCGGTAGGCACTGCCAAGAGGGTGAAAGCAACTGTTGAAGAAGAATTAAAGAAACGCGGGGTAGAGATTCCGTTCGATGTGGCCTCTAATCCTGAGTTCCTGAAAGAAGGGGCTGCCATTAAGGACTTTATGAGTCCCGACCGTGTGGTAGTAGGTGTGGAGAGTGAGAAAGCCAAAGAAATGATGTCGAAGCTTTATCGCCCTTTTTTACTTAATAATTTTCGTGTTATTTTTACGGATATCCCCTCTGCGGAAATGATTAAGTATGCAGCCAATTCCATGTTGGCTACTCGTATTAGCTTTATGAACGACATTGCCAATCTCTGTGAATTGGTAGGTGCAGATGTGAATATGGTGCGCAAAGGTATCGGTAGTGACAGTCGCATCGGCGCGAAGTTCCTTTATCCCGGTTGTGGATATGGCGGGAGTTGCTTCCCGAAAGATGTGAAAGCGCTCATTAAGACCGCTGAAAAAAAGGGCTATCCGATGAAAGTACTGAAAGCTGTGGAAGAGGTAAACGAAAATCAAAAGAGTGTACTTTTCAATAAGCTCGGTACTTACTACAAGGATGATTTGAAAGGGAAAATCATTGCTCTTTGGGGCTTGTCCTTCAAGCCTGAAACAGACGATATGCGTGAAGCCACATCTCTTGTGATAATAAAATTATTGCTTAATGCCGGTTGTACGGTAAAGGTCTATGACCCTGTGGCTATGACTGAATGTAAACGTCGCATTGGTGATATAGTGACCTATGCCACTGATATGTATGATGCCGTTCTTGATGCTGATGCTTTGCTGATGCTCACTGAATGGAAGCAGTTTCGATTACCTTCATGGAGAGTCATAGTGAAAAGCATGAAGCACCCTCTTGTTATTGATGGTAGAAATATCTATGATGCGGCAGAGATGAAGGAGATGGGGGTGGAATATAGGTGCATCGGGAAACTGCGGATTTAAGATATTACATAATAAAATATTAGAGAGAGAATAATAATGATAAATTATAGTATAATTATTCCTCATTATAATACCCCAAATTTACTACAGCGTTGTTTGAATTCCATTCCTCGTCGTGAAGATATTCAAATTATTGTGGTAGATGATAATAGCGACTCTCTAAAAGTGGATTTTGACCATTTTCCTGGTATGGGTGAAAAAGGGGTAGAGGTGTACTTCACGAAGGAAGGTAAAGGCGCAGGATATGCCCGGAATGTTGGACTTCAATATGCTAGGGGTAAATGGTTGCTGTTTGCGGATGCGGATGATTATTATTTTAGTGGAGCTTTTGATGTCTTGGATAAAGAACTGACAGAGGATTTGGATATACTATATTTTAATGTTGATAGTACTATAAAATCTAATGCATCGAGAGCGTCTTTTATTAGTAAAAAATATGAGAAATATTTTATTTGCGGAGATGATTTAAATGTTAGATTTAATATTTGGACACCGTGGAATAAAGTGTTTTCTCATGAAATGGTGAAGCGAAAAAAATTACAATTTGACGAAATACCTATAGGTAATGATGCATTTTTTGCTTTATCTGCTTCTAAATATGCTAAACGCTATAAGATCATAAATAACAAGTTGTATTGTCTTGAAGACAATGATGGGTCAATTACATATACAAAAATAGATTATAACAGGGCGATGAATTATATAAAAGCGACTATTAGAATTAATAGCTTTTACACTGATAATAAGCATCTTTATAAATTTAGTCATCCAGCTGTTATGCCTCATGTAATAAAAGGCTTGTATAAAGATGCTGGTTTAAAAGGTTTGTATGATTATTGTATGTATATACATCGTAATTGGAGTGTTTTAGAGGCTATTAAGGTTACATTGTATAAACTTATCATAAAGCTGAAAGGTTAATTTTGTATGGTTTTATCATATATTGTATATACTTTTTTAGCATTTGTTGTCTGTTCTTTTACCAATATCATAATTAACAGTAAAAGTGTTAGTAAATACTATTTAATTTTACCAATATCTATTTATTCGATAATCGTAGGACTTAGATATGAAGTCGGTACAGATTGGTTTCAATATAGGTCATACTTTGAGTTAGCTGTCCAGGGGTATTCCCTTCAACTGGAGCCTTGCTATACTTTTATTAATTATATTGTCGCTAGTATAACTTCGTCATATCAGGTGTTTTTTATATTGGTGGCTTTGTTGCAAATTTTATTAATATATAAATCATTTAGGCATTTATATTTTCTTTTGCCGCTTGCTATATATTTTTTTTTCTGTGGTCCTTTTTTTTCCACACTAAATCTTCTTAGACAGTCAATTTCATTTTGTATTTTTTTATTTTCAATACCTTATATTATCAATAGACAACCTTTGAAATATTTTTTGATGATTACAATTGCGTTTGGATTTCATTCTTCATCAGTAATACTTTTTCCTCTATACCTTCTTAATAAAGTTAATGCTGATGTCATTTTAAGAAAGAAGGTCATTTTAATTGGACTAATGTTCGTTACTATAATTCTGGGGAATGTAATTCTTAAACCTTTAGCAGATATATTTTTTAGTAATATTGAATCTAATCAATATTTGCGGTATGCCAAGGGATTTGAAGATAATACTTTTGATATAGGATTAGGTTATTGGATTGAAAAAATAGTTGATATCATACTTGTGTTTTATGCTTATAGAATGCATAAAAAATTTCATGGATATGGTTTCTCTATATATTTTTTGCTTTTTTTTGTAGGGGAGTTAATAAAAAATTTAGGAGAGGGTAATCAATTGACTATTAGAATATCATATTGCCTTACTTCTTTGCGGTTTGTTATTATTTCATTCCTTTTATATTATATTTATAAAGTGATTAAGAGACAACAATCTTTTTCTTTTATTTTAGCCACTTTGATTCTTCTATTCTACACTATGACATTCTTCACTGCAATTGCTAAGGGGCAAGCAGGGTGCTCACCTTTTCAATTTGCTATTTAGTTCTTATATCTTGATCACAACTATGTACTGTGGATGCCTAACCAGTCATTATACACAATCGTTGGTACAATAAAGTATATAGTTGCGAAGGCTATTTAACATTTCAATAAAATGAATGAAAATATTTTAGTTTCGGTTATTATACCCATATATAACGTTGAATCTTATTTGAATCAGTGTGTAGATAGTATTCTGAATCAGACCTATGTTCATATTGAAGTGATTTTAATAGATGACGGAAGTCCGGACAATTCAGGGAGAATATGTGATGAATATGCGGAGAAAGATAGCCGAGTGTCTGTAATTCATAAAGCAAATGGTGGATTGAGCGATGCTCGTAATGAAGGGCTGAAAGTGGCGAAAGGGGATTATGTCATATTTATGGATAGTGATGACTTTTGGAAAAACAACATATGTTTGCAGCGGCTCATTATACAGTTAGAAAAACTTAAATATCCGGACATGTTGGGATTTAATCTCTATTATTATTTCCCGTCAAAAGACCAATATATACCATGGATTTCTTATGATGATTCTATAACTAATGAATGGGATAAAAATGAATTAATAGTCCGCTTAGTTCGGTCTGGAACTTTTCCTATGTCGGCATGCTCTAAATTGCTTAAAAAAAGTAGCTTAGACAAACATGCAGTTACATTTGTCAAAGGAATTTTTGCAGAAGATATTCCTTGGTTTATTGATATATTGGACAAGTTTAAAGAAATTCGTTTTGTAGATGAATATGTGTATTGTTATCGTCAAGGGGTATCTACTTCGATAACCGGTTCATGTAGCACCAAGAAATTTGATGATTTATATAATAATCTTATTCATTTGATTCCTTTTATTTGTCAATCTTCTTTAAATCAGCAAGCTAAAGAAGCTTTACTTTCATTTTGTGCATACGAATATTGCATCTTGATGGGGAGTATTCGATTTTTGAATAAACCAGATCGTAATAAACGATTCAGAGGATTGAAGCAGATGGGATGGTTGATGGAATATGATTTAAATCCCAAAGTGGGCAGAGTTGGATTGATTTATAAATATTTAGGCTTCTCAATTACTTCATATCTCTGCCATCTTTTTCTAGTCTTGAAGAAAAGCTAACCGGGATATAGCGAGTTGGTTTACGCTCTTTTCTGTAAGATACTTTCTTAAAGGCCTTAAAAAGAAGTATGTTCTAAATGAATGCTAACAGTTTTTTTATGAAGAAAAAATTAATTCGTGTTACCACCATTTCAGAAAGCCTTTTTTCGCTTTTGAAAGGACAATTAAAATTCCTTTCTAATTATTATGAAGTGGTAGGTGTAGCTGCTAATCGGGGAAATGAAACTTTGGATGACGTAGTAAGGCAGGAGGGGATACGTTGTGTGGATGTACCTATGTGTCGTGAGATTTCATTGTTTGATGATTTAAAATCTTTATTCCGATTGATTATTTTTTTTAGAAAAGAAAAACCTTATATAGTTCATGCAAATACACCGAAGGGTAGTTTGCTTTCTATGATAGCTGCATGGATTACCCGTGTGCCGCATCGTGTCTATACTGTTACCGGGTTGAGATTTGAAACAACTACAGGTTCATTTCGGAAGTTACTTATAACAATGGAAAAAATAACTTGTGCTTGTGCGACCAAAGTCATTCCGGAGGGAGAAGGTGTTAAGAATACCTTAATAGCTAATGGTATAACAAGAAAGCCTTTGAGTGTGGTTTGGAATGGGAACATTAATGGGATAGATGTGGACTATTTTGACCGAACGGAGGAAGTGATGAATAGAGTGGGAGCTATCTGTGACACTGGTGATTTCAATTTTGTATTTGTGGGGCGTATAGTGGGAGATAAGGGTATCAATGAATTGGTACGTGTATTCGAACGTTTATCGAATCAGTATGTTAATATCTCCTTGCATTTAATAGGGAACTTTGAATCGGAATTGGATCCTTTGGAAAAGGATGTGGAGAGAATTATAAAACAAAATCATAAAATTGTAATATGGGGTTTTCAGAGCGATGTTCGCCCTTTTTTAGCTTCTGCGGATGTACTGGTGTTTCCAAGTTATAGGGAAGGTTTTCCAAATGTGGTATTGCAGGCCGGTGCAATGGGGCTTCCTTCTATTGTAACTGATATAAATGGATGTAATGAAATTATTCAGGATGGAATCAATGGCAAGATAATTCCACCCAAAGATGGAGAGGCATTGTATGGGGCAATGAAATGGATGTATGAGCATCGAGATTCAGAAGTGACAGAAATGGCAAAACATGCCCGTCCTATGATTGTAGAACGATATGAGCAACATAAGGTTTGGAAGGCTCTGTTGGAGGAATATCGTTCTTTGGACAATAATGCATGACTTTGTTTTGATATTCAAATAACTAATCGTATTTTTGTTGCATCGTAACAATATGTAGTTTGATAATATGGCAACAGCAGCATTGAAGATACGTCTGAGTTGTAATCAGATTCTGGAACTGGCTCAACAATTGTCTGATGAAGACAAATTGGAGTTGAATCGTGCGCTTGCTGCTGAGGTGAGAAGCATAAAGTTGAGACGATTATTGAATGCTTTAAGAGCGGATGAAATCTCACAGGAAGATATTGATTCTGAAGTGGAAGCGGTGAGGCAAGAAATTTATGAAAAACGACAGTAGGACAAGGATAATTGTTGATACGAATCTTTGGATTAGCTTCTTGATAGGTAAGAAATTGTCATGCCTTTTGGATTTCTTGTCTGACGAAAAGGTGGAGCTTGTCGTATCTCAAGAACTCTTGGACGAAATCTTGATTGTTGCTTCACGGCCAAAGTTTAAGAAATACTTTTCCAAAGAGCATTTGGACATGCTTTGGGACTTTATGACTCAAGAAACTTCATTTTATAAGATTGATAATATTCCTGCTCGTTGCCGTGACCCTAAAGATGATTATTTGTTGGAACTTGCATTGATATCAGAGGCGAATTATCTGATAACCGGTGATAAGGATTTATTATCTATGGGCGAAATAGGTTCTTGTCAGATTATTACAGTAATGGAATTTGATGTGTTGGCTTCTTCATCCGGGTGTTCTTCTTTTGTACACGAGGATTTTGAAAGTCACTATAATATTGTTATCGGAGAATAACTCTTCAAGTGTGTAGAAATAGTTTTCTATAAACAATCATTTATTTTATGTATTCTCATTTTTTCAAGCGATTGATAGACTTTATCATCGCATTCAGTGTGTTGGCCGTTCTCTGTCTGACACTGTTTCTTGTGACCCTTTGGCTGTATTTTGCCAATAAAGGGGCAGGGGCATTCTTTACCCAGAAACGTCCTGGCAAAAATGGAAAAATTTTCCGAGTGATAAAATTTAAAACCATGACGGACGAGCGGGATGCGGAAGGGAATCTGTTGCCGGATGCAGATCGGCTAACTAAAGTTGGGCGTTTTTTGCGTTCCACTTCGATAGACGAACTTCCGCAACTGATAAATGTGTTAAAAGGGGATATGGCTTTGATAGGTCCGCGACCGTTACTGCCTCAATATTTGCCATTATATAGTAAAAGGCAAATGAGGAGGCATGAGGTACGTCCGGGAATAACCGGATGGGCTCAGGTTAATGGACGTAACGCTATTTCGTGGACAAAGAAATTTGAGCTAGATGTTTGGTATGTGGACCATTGTTCATTTTTGTTGGATGTTAAAATTATATTTCTAACTATTAAAAAGGTATTTGTAAGGGAAGGAATTAATTCGGATACAGCGGCCACAATGGAACTTTTTACAGGGAATAACTAAAGGAGATTTTATAGATGTTTTTATATGGAGCAAGCGGGCATGCAAAAGTAATCATTGATATTCTTCGTGCCAATCATGAGCGTGTTGAAGGGTTGTTTGATGATGATGAGAATCTTCATACGCTTTTAGGCTATCCAGTACAACGTGCAATGAAGGTAAGAGGTCCATTGATTATTAGTATTGGAAATAATAGTATCAGAAAAAGAATAGCAGAATCTCTTGATGTGGAATTTGGAAAGGCTATTCATCCTTCGGCTATTGTATCGGAAGAGGCTAGTATAGAAGAGGGGTCTGCCATAATGCAGGGGGCAATAGTGCAAAGTGATGTTTACATAGGCAGGCATTGTATTATAAATACCGGTGCTTCCGTAGATCATGAATGTATAATTGAAAATTATGTTCACATCTCTCCTCATTGTACTCTTTGTGGGAATGTGCAAGTGGGAGAGGGGGCATGGGTTGGAGCAGGTACTACTATTATTCCAGGTGTGAAAATTGGTAAATGGAGTGTAATAGGTGCCGGTTCGGTAGTTACCAAAGATGTGCCGGATGGTGTGTTGGCCGTCGGAAACAGATGTAGAGAGATAAAAAAGCTTCAAATTCTGAAAGGAAAATGACATCAAGATCATCATTTGCACCCTACTTGGAAAGGATTTATAAACTTCTTTCCTTTCTTTTTATTCCCCACTACGTGAGGAAACCGCATCATTAGAACAATCACATATATTTTATGGATAAGAGAATCTATCTTTGCCTTGCTCACATGAGCGGCAAGGAAATGGGCTTCATACAGGAAGCCTTCGATACCAACTGGGTGGTTCCGCTCGGTCCGAACGTGAACGCCTTCGAGCAGGAACTGGAACATTTTGTGGGCCAGGATAAGAAAGTGGTCGCATTGAGTGCCGGTACGGCAGCGGTGCACCTGGCTCTGTTGGCCTGTGGAGTGGGGCAGGGCGATGAGGTGATAGTACAGAGTTTTACGTTTTGTGCCTCAAGCCATCCGGTAACTTACCTCGGTGCTACCCCCGTATTCGTGGATAGCGAGTCGGATACCTGGAACATGGATCCCGTGCTTCTGGAAACAGCGGTTCAGGACCGTATCAAAAAGACGGGTCGGAAGCCAAAGGCGATTGTCCCTGTCTATCTTTATGGCATGCCCGGCAGGATTGACGGGATCATGTCCGTAGCTTCCAAGTATGGCATTCCTGTCATTGAGGATGCCGCCGAGGGTTTCGGCAGCAGGTTTGAGGGCCGGATGTGCGGCACGTTCGGTACGTATGGTGTCCTGAGCTTCAACGGCAATAAGATGATAACCACCAGTGGCGGCGGTGCCCTGATCTGTCCGGATGAGGATGCCAAGAAAGAGATCATGTTCTATGCCACCCAGGCTCGTGAGGCTTACCCCTATTATCAGCATGAACAGATAGGCTATAACTACCGGATGAGTAACATCTGTGCGGGTATCGGTCGTGGTCAGATGACGGTGGCTGATGAGCACATTGCCCATCATAGGCATGTCTGTAACTTGTACGGGGATTTACTGAAGGATATAGAAGGTATCACCTTGCATGAGAATCCTTCGGAGCGTTATGACAGCAATTACTGGCTGAATACGGTTCTTCTGGATGAGGGCCTTCATGTAAAGGGAGAAGAGAATGCCTATCATGAAGCTGTGAAAGGTGCAGTCGGTGGTGCGGCAGGTGTTATCCACGAGGTGGATAGTGTGCATACTTCTTGCGAGCCTAACCGTAATGTGGAAGCCATGCGCCTATGGCTGGATAAGGCGGGTATCGAGAGTCGTCCTTTATGGAAGCCTATGCACCTGCAGCCGGTTTATGCCGATAGTCCGGCTTATGTGAACGGCGTGAGTGAATCTTTGTTTAAGCGTGGCTTGTGTTTGCCCAGTGGCCCGTGGGTGACGGATGAGGACGTACACTATATTGTGGAAGAGATAAAGGGGTGCCTATTGTAGAGCATAAACATCCTATAGGGATTTGTAAAACATATTCTTCCTGATAAAAAATGCCGATAAGTAAAATCATACTTATCGGCATTTTTTATCAGGAAGATATCCCTACTTATTTCTTCATTCTCAATACTCTGATTCCCGTCCATTTGCTATTATCTTGCAACATTTGCGACAAAGCCACCTTTGAAACAACCACCTTCTTCTGAGTGGAAGAAGCGTGCAACAAAGTAAGTTTGCCATTTACATAGAAAGCAATACCTAAATGGGCAACATCTAATCCCGGAGTATTGGTGGTGATGGCAATGATATCACCGTCTTTAATCCAAGGAAATCCGGTAACGGGAAGTTTGGCTTTGGGTAGATAATGAACGGTCTGTCCGGACAATGACTTTTCAATCTCCTGTATTTTGGCAACATTCTCTTTGGAGTTTGCCAGTTGCTTGTATTGTTGGGGATGTGTGGACATATAAGAAATTGAGAGTTTCTCAGTGTCAGCGCTGTTGGCAGCTGTCACATCTTCCAGGAAACCATTGCGCACACCGTTGTTAATCCAGTCTGCTATGTAATGCAGGCGTGAGGTATAACCGTCTATCTTGCCGTTACGGTAACGTATTTTTTGCAGATTGTCTGCGAAGGCACTTTCGGAAATATCCCCATTGTCCAGCTTGGGAGTAAGGGATTCTGCCAAGACATATTCCACCAAGGTAGTACAATCTACCTCGTCACAGTTGATGATGAGCTCTTCGGGACCGTCTGCTTCCAATGTGTGAGCTACGTACGGAACATCTACATACTTTATTCCATTGCTCAGCATAACGCTTTTATCTTGTGCAGAAGCTGAAGTCATTACTGCTACAGCACAGAGAGCACTGAACATAAGTTTAGTCATTACTTTCATTGTTTTCTCTTTTGATTATTATTAAAACTACACCTTTTAATTAAAATGAAAAGGATGCAGCAAATTTACTACATCCTTTTCATAAAAGCTTAATCCGGAGGGATTAAAATTCTAAATTATTGAATTATTTCTCAATAAGTCCCTCACGTAACCACTTTTCCAGTTCACCGGTCCATTGACGTTTGTAGGTGAAATTGTCGCGGAAACCCCAACCGTGTCCACCGGTAGGATAGACATGCAGGCTGGCGGGAACTTTTTGGTCGCGCAGGGCCAGGAAATAACCGATACCGTTGATAGGAGGTACGGCACCGTCATCAGAGGAGAGCATGATAAACGCTTGCGGAGAGCGTGATGAGACCTGTCTTTCAAGGGAATACTTCTGTTCCAGTTCCTGTGAGGGATTTTCTCCAAGGAGAGATTTACGGGAACCTCCGTGGGTAATGCCCGGCACCATAGAGATAACCGGATAGAATAGAATCTGGAAATCAGGGCGTGTCTTGTCACTACTGTATAAAGTAGCAAGCGAAGCCGCCAAATGTCCGCCGGCGGAAGCTCCCATGATGCCTACCCGTTGAGGGTTGATATTCCATTCGGCAGCATGCTCGCGTACAAGGCGGATAGCCTGTTCCGCATCTGAAAGTGGTACTTCATAATGCCCGTTTGGCATGCGGTATTTCAAAACAACATAGGTGATTCCCTGCGTGTTGAACCAAGAGGCCATATCATGACCTTCATGATGCATGGCAAGGCCGCTATAACCACCTCCCGGGCACATAATGATGGCCAACCCGTTCGGCTTTCCTGCGGGATAAACTGTTATGGAGGGACTGGAATCCAGTCCGTTATCATTGGGTGCACCATTGGGCCACAAAGGTAGTTCCATGGATTTTTGTGCAGACAACATGCTTGTTATGAATAAAAAAGATAAAAATAAAATCTTCTTCATGGTCGTTTTATTTAAAGGTTATTTGACCTTCATCGAAGCTTTGATGAAGTAGAATATCAGGATAGCATAAGCGCCGAGCGCCAATACTTCAGACCAAGTGTTTTGCAGCCATGCGTCCTCTACGAGGTTGATGCCTCCAAAGCGCATAGCGGCACTTACGACCCCCATCAATGCACCGCCGGCAATGAAACCGGACGCCAATAAGGTTCCTTTTTCTCCACGTTCTGTATTGAGCGCGGCATCTTTACTGCGGCTTGTCACGTACCAATTGACGGCACCGCCCACTACTAACGGCACATTCAGCTGTAACGGAATGAACATGCCCAAGGCAAAGGCTAGTGCCGGAATCTTGCAGAAATTCAGTACAATGGCAAGTATGGCACCGATAGCGTACAATAACCAGGGAGCACCCACACCATTCATCAACGGCTCGATGACGGCAGCCATCGCATTGGCCTGTGGTGCGGCAAGTTGCCCGCTTGTAAAGCCGTATGTCTTATTCAAAATAATCATCACACCGCCTACTGTTGCAGCAGAAACAATGGTTCCGAGGAATTTCCATGCTTCCTGCTTGGCTGGCGTGCTTCCCAGCCAATAACCGATTTTCAAGTCAGTGATGAAACCGCCTGCCATGGACAAAGCCGTACAAACCACACCACCCATGACGAGTGCGGCAACCATGCCTTCCGGACCCTTCAGACCGACAGCTACCATTACGACAGAAGCTAGAATCAGTGTCATCAATGTCATGCCGGAAACCGGATTGGTACCTACAATTGCAATGGCATTGGCAGCTACTGTGGTAAAGAGGAAGGCGATGCCGGCTACGAGCAGGATAGCCACGATGGTATGCGTCAAACTGCCCTGCATTACATCAAAGTAAAAGAACAGAACCACCAAAATCAAGGTGATTATGGAGCCGACAGCGATAATCTTCATGGAAATATCACGTTGGGTACGCTTCACATTTACTTCTGCACTGGATTTTCCGCCCATTTCCTTGGCAGCCAGTCCTACGGCACTTTTAATGATACCCCATGATTTGATGATACCGATGATACCTGCCATGGCAATACCGCCGATACCGATACTTTTGGCATAGTAGTTAAAGATATCTTCCGGTGACATTGAACCTACGGTTGCCGTGATTTCGGGATTCCATTGGTTCAGCACGCTGTCTCCCCAGATTAAAGACATGCCGGGAATGATAATCCACCACACGGCCAGTGAACCGGCACAGATGATGGAAGCATACTTCAATCCGACGATATATCCCAGACCGAGTACGGCAGCTCCTGTATTGACCTTGAATACTAATTTTGCCTTTTCAGCTACCATTTCGCCGAAGCCGCAGACGCGGGTTGTGAAGTTCTCGTTCCACCAACCGAAAGTAGCCACGATAAAGTCGTACAGACCACCAATGATACCTGCCATCAATAAAGGTTTTGCCTGGTTGCCACCCTTTTCACCGGAAACAAGCACCTGCGTGGTTGCCGTAGCTTCGGGAAAAGGATATTTGCCGTGCATGTCACTTACAAAATATTTTCGGAAAGGAATGAGGAAGAGAATACCCAGCACACCACCCAATAAGGAACTGATAAATACTTGTGCAAAGGTTACGGTAATTTCTTTGGGATAACTTTCCTGAAGGATGTACAAAGCGGGTAAGGTAAAGATGGCTCCCGCCACGATTACACCGGAGCAGGCACCGATGGATTGGATGATGACATTTTCTCCTAATGCATTTTTACGTTTGGCTGCGCCGGATACACCAACGGCAATGATGGCAATGGGAATGGCGGCCTCAAAGACTTGCCCTACTTTCAGACCCAGATAGGCTGCGGCAGCCGAAAAGAGGATGGCCATGGCAATACCCCATGATACTGACCAAAAGTTTACTTCGGAGTACTTCTTGTCGGGGCTCATCAGTGGGTTATAGACTTCGCCCGGCTTCAATTCGCGGAACGCGTTTTCCGGTAATCCGGTAATCGGTTCTTCTTCTTGTTTCATAGTTCGATATATTTTTATTAGAGTTAGTTCTGCTCGTTTCCATGGAAGAAACTGTCTCTTCGTATTTCGATAACTTCCTTTATGGGGTTCAAAGAAAGCAAAAAAAAAGGAGAATTGAAAAATTCTCCTTTATTCTATATCGTAAAAACGTTTATTTTGCGTCTTTGGCTGTCATATCACCTTCAATGAACAGTCTCAGCATTTCCGTCTTGGAATTGGTGCGCAAAGTAACGGACTTCTTGAAGTGTCCGGGATATCTGCCTGCTCCGTTGTAGGTTACCTTTACGGTACCGGTCTTTCCGGGCAGTATCGGTTCCTGCGTATATTCGGGTACGGTACATCCGCAGGAGGCAACAGCCTGGTGGATTACTAGCGGCGCATCACCGATATTGGTGAATTTGAATGTATAAGATACGACCGGATTGTTTTCGGAAAAAGTTCCGAAATCATGTGTAGTCTGTTCAAACTTAATTTCTGCTTGGCCTTGTGCGTAAGCGTAGCCAATGCTCATGACCAGCATCATCATATAAAAAGCGACTTTCTTCATGTTCCTATTTTTTATATTATAACGGGGCAAAGGTAATCCATTTTCATTAAAATGCTGTTTATGATGTGCGAAATAGTATTAAATTGGGCTTAAAAGCTATCCTTGCGAATGATCAATAATGAAAAATAGGGGAAACGGAGGGTTTCTATCCGATGATTGTCATTTAAATATTTCTCCTCCGGAGTTCCTACATTTTCAAAATAATGGTACCGGTATTCCGGATGCAGACGGATGCAGCGGTGTACTTCGTCTGTACATTGGGACAGTTTCATGATGACGACGGTGCTTTTTTCTTCTACCAATTTCTCGATTTCTTCTGTGGTGGTGATGCCGGGAATGACGGTCAGGCGTTCTTCCCGGCTGGCGATGTGTAGTCCACCCAATGCACCGGCAGCAATAAAGGCAGGTATGCCGGCTATATGCATTACAGGAATATGTCCGGCCTGTAGTTTCTCGAAAATATAGTGTACGGAGGAATAAAATCCAGCATCTCCTTCGGCAACGATGCAAATATTCTTGTTCTCCTTATATAATAGGACTATTTCTGCATAGACCCGGTCATACACATTCAAGGCTTCTTCCCGCAGTTTGCTCATGGGCAGTGTAAAACGGCGGATACTGCTGTTTGGAATATCCAGTTGTTGCATGATGCCCGCAGCCCGTGAGAGGGTGCGTCCGTCTCTTGTCTGAGTTTCGGGGCAGAAGATACAGTCCGCTGCTTGCAAGGCTTTCAGGCCTTTGACAGTAATCAGTTCCGGTTCGCCCGGACCGAGAGACACAAATAGGATAGGGTTCATACGGAATATGGAATTATGAGTTATCACTTTCATAAATATGCGGATACAAAAGTGAGGAAATAATCGGTAGTAAACAAGATATTGCTTACCTTTGTTGTCAATGTACCAAATAAACTTCTTATGGACTACCAATTTAATACCCGTTTGAATGGCAATATAGCCATGACATACCATTTTCATGAGAATGTATCATTGAAGCGGGACAAGACTTTATATAAGTTTATCTGGGTGCAGAGTGGCACTTTGTCGATAGAGGTAGATCATATACCCATGTGTCTGGAAAAAGATGAAATCATTACATTGACCCCGTTGCATCATCTGGAAGTGAAAGAGGTCGGAGGGGAATATCTGACTTTTCTGTTCAACAGCAATTTCTATTGTATATACGGACACGACAATGAGGTGTCCTGCAACGGTTTTCTTTTTTATGGCTCTTCTAGGATAATGCGTCTGAAGCTGTCCGGAGAACAATCCTCCAACCTGAACGATATTGTTCGTATCTTCCGCCAGGAGTCTGCCGTTCACGACAATCTTCAAGAAGAGATGCTGCGGATAGTGCTGAAGCGTTTTATCATCACTTGCACACGTATTGCTCGCCAGAAGTTTGATGTAAAGGAGGAGAATGAGAAAACGTTCGATATCATCCGTCAGTTTTATGTGCTGGTCGATCAGAATTTTAAGGAGAAGAAACAGGTGCAGGATTATGCCGATATTCTGTTTCGTTCCCCAAAAACTTTATCCAACCTTTTTGCTTCTTGCGGACTGCCTTCTCCTCTAAAGGTTATTCATGAGCGTATAGAGGCGGAAGCCAAGAGACTGTTGCTATATACAAGGAAAAGTGCCAAAGAAATCAGTTCCATCTTAGGCTTTGAAGACTTGGCCTCATTCAGCCGTTTCTTCAAAAAAATGACCGGAGAAAGTGTCTCCGAGTATAGAAAACGGATACAGCGGGAAGAATTGCCAACTGTTGCGGAATAATTGCCATTTCGCATGTGCCCAAAAACAGGGAACTTTGCAAAAACAAAAAACAGATGTACGCTGTAGTCAAAGTACTTCTGTTTGAGTGACAAGTACTTATTAAAACAAAATTAAAATGAAAACAAAATTGCAAAACCTGTTTGTGGCTGCTCTGACGATTGCCGCTTCTACTCAAAAGTTAGGTATTAATTTGATTCGTGTTGCTATCCTGGTTGTTTTTGTGTGGATTGGTGGCCTGAAGTTCTGGAATTACGAAGCCGAAGGTATTGTTCCCTTTGTGGCAAACAGTCCTTTCATGAGTTTCTTTTATACGAAGAGTGCGCCCGAGTACAAGGAATATAAACTGAAAGAGGGCGAGTTTAATGAAGTGAAACACCAATGGCACGTGGAGAATAATACGTATGGCTTTTCTCATGGTTTAGGTATTCTTATTATGGCTATAGGTATTCTTACATTCCTGGGTATTTTCTTTCCGAAGATTGGATTGGCGGGAGCTGCATTGGCTATTGTCATGACTGTCGGTACGCTCTCTTTCCTTGTGACCACTCCCGAAGTATGGGTACCCGATTTGGGAAGCGGGGAGCATGGTTTCCCGTTACTGACAGGTGCCGGACGATTGGTGATTAAAGATGCGGCCATCCTTGCAGGAGCTGTCGTTGTGCTGGCTGACAGTGCCAAAAGAGTATTGAATCAACTAAAGAAATAGAGTATGAAAAAGTATGATGCCATTATTATCGGGTTCGGGAAGGGCGGTAAGACGCTTGCTGCCGAACTGGCTAAACGAAATCGTTCAGTAGCTGTGGTAGAACGTTCGGACAAAATGTATGGAGGCACATGTATCAACATCGGTTGTATTCCGACGAAAACTTTGGTGCATGCCGCTAGGTTGGCAGACCGAACTGCTTCCCGGGAAGAGAAGCAGGCGTATTATGCCCAATCCATTGCCCGGAAGGAAGAAGTGACTTCTTTCTTGCGTCAGAAGAACTATCATAATTTGGCAGATAATCCTAATGTGACGGTATATACGGGTACAGGTTCTTTTACAGGACCTGATGTGGTCGAAGTCCGGACGGCAGAAGAAGTTATAGAACTGCAAGCACCGCAGATTTATATCAATACCGGTGCGGAAACCATTATTCCTCCTATTGAGGGGATAAAGGATAATCCGAAAGTATATACTAGTACTTCCATTATGGAAATGACTGTCTTGCCGGATCATCTGGTCATCGTAGGCGGTGGCTACATAGGGCTGGAGTTTGCGTCCATGTATGCCTCTTTCGGTTCCCGGGTAACGGTATTGGAAGGTTCTCCCGGTTTGATAGTGCGGGAAGACAGGGATATAGCGGACAGTGTCCGGGAAGTGTTGGAACGAAAGGGCATTGTCTTCCTTGTGAATGCACGTGTACAGTCCGTACAGGATTCCGTGGTGGTTTACCGGGATGCAGTGACGGGAGAGGAACGTCGTCTGGAAGCAGATGCCATACTGCTGGCTACCGGAAGACGTCCCAATACGGAAGGATTGAATTTACAGGCGGCAGGAGTAGAGATAAATGAACGGGGTGCGATTATTGTCAACGAACATCTGCAGACTACCAACCCTTCTATCCGTGCCATCGGTGATGTGAAAGGCGGGCTGCAATTTACGTATATCTCTCTTGATGACTATCGCATCATACGTGAGGATTTATTCGGGGCAGGAGAACGTAAGGTATCGGACCGCGAACCGGTAAGTTATTCTGTTTTTATTGATCCTCCGCTTTCAAGGATAGGTATGAGTGAGGAAGATGCACGTAAGAAAGGGCTGGACATCAAGGTCAATAAGTTGCCGGTGGCTGCTATTCCGCGTGCCCGTACATTGGGAGATACCAATGGTCTGTTCAAGGTAGTGATAGATGCCAATACGGATAAAATTCTAGGTTGTACGCTGTTCGGGCCGGAATCGAGCGAGGTCATCAATCTGGTTGCCATGGCTATGAAGACAGGGCAGGAATATACGTTCCTGCGTGATTTTATATTTACCCATCCAAGTATGAGCGAGGCGCTGAATGATTTGATGAGTTAGTGCAGTCGTTTGCCTTTCACTGCTTATTGGCACTTTGGGTGGATAAAGTTTGCGTATCTCCTCAAAATTGACGAATATTGTGCCCGGAATTTCATATAATTCAAATAATCATGACTCGAATACCGGTTATTGCCACGGCCTTCTTTTGTGTGTTATGCGTAGCGGCGTGTGAATCAAAATCAAGGCAAACATCTGTAGAATCCGTTTCCGTTGGTTCTTCAACGGTTACGGTTGCCGACTCGGCTACTGTTATTGTACCTGTTTATGCAAAAGGGTATTCTGTGGAATATCTTTCCGGTGATGTCCGTCTGATAGATATCTGCGATCCCCAGAAAGAGAACGGCAATACTTTCCATTATGCTTTGGTTCCGAAAGGAAGGAAACCATCCGGCATTCCGGAAAATTATACGGTGATTGAAACTCCGGTGAAACACGTCATGTGCATGACCTCCCTGCAACTCTCCAATTTTATCCGTCTGGACGCCTGTGATTATGTTGTGGGTATCACCAGCACCCGCCATCTCTTTAATAAGGAGATGAATGAGCGTTTGAAGTCCGGCAAGACAGCTAAAATCGGTATCGAAGGAAATTTTGATAATGAGTTGATAATGAGCATGAATCCGGATGTTATCTTCATCTCTCCTTTCAAGCGGGGAGGATATGATGCCATGCGTGAGATCGGCATTCCTCTGGTTCCCCATTTGGGCTATAAAGAAATGACTCCTTTGGGACAAGCCGAATGGATCAAATTCATCGGCATGTTTATAGGGCAGGAAGCGGAGGCAAATGCAAAGTTTGCAGCTATTGAAAAGAGATATAATGAACTGAAGGAACTGGCTGCAAACGTAGGGAAACGCCCGGTGGTTTTCAGTGGTGAGATACGTGGAGGCAATTGGTATGCGGTGGGCGGAAAGAGCTTTCTTGCCCAATTGTTCCGTGATGCGGGTGCGGACTATTTCTTGAAGGATGATCCCCGTTCGGGCGGTGTCACGCTGGATTTTGAAACGGTATATAACCAGGCTGAAAGTGCGGATTTCTGGCGCATAGTGAACAGTTATGACGGGACTTTTTCGTACGATGCGTTGAAATCTCTGGATCCCCGTTATGCTGACTTCCGTGCATTTCGCGAAAAGGGAGTTGTTTATTGCAATATGCGTGAGAAGCCTTTTTACGAAAGTATGCCCATGGAACCGGAAATTGTTTTGGAAGATTTGATTCATGCATTCCATCCTGATTTGCTGCCTGATTATAAACCCACTTACTATGAGCGTTTGAAATAATGAAAAGACCTGTGTTATTGTTGATGCTTTTGTTGTTGGCGTCTATTTTCTTGTTTTTCCTGTTGAATCTGCTGTTGGGGTCTGTTCACATTCCTTTAAGCAAGGTATGGGATTTTTTATGGGGGACAGGTACGGCTGCCAATCCGGATACAATGAGCAATCAAGAGGTTATCTGGAGCAATATTATTTGGAAATCCCGTGTGCCGCAAGCTTTGACGGCTTTAGTGGCTGGAGCCGGACTGTCAGTAAGCGGTTTGCAGATGCAGACGGTCTTTCGCAACCCATTGGCGGGACCTTCGGTACTTGGCATCAGTTCGGGCGCCAGCTTAGGGGTAGCTTGTGTGGTGTTGCTGTCCGGAGCCATGGGCGGAGTGGCATTGAGCCGCTTGGGATATATGGGAGAAGTCGCTTTGTCCATAGCTGCCATTATCGGTGCGTTGGCGGTCATGGCGCTTATCGTATATGTCTCTCAGAAAGTGAAGGGCAATGTAACGTTGCTCATTATCGGTGTGATGATAGGTTATGTGGCAAGCGCCATTATCGGTGTATTGAAATATTTCAGCGTGGAAGAGGATATACGTGCGTATGTCATTTGGGGATTAGGTAGTTTTGCCCGTGTTTCCGGTGATCAGATGACTCTCTTTGTGTGCATTATGGCAGTGTTGTTGCCCCTCTCTTTTCTGTTGATAAAGACCATGAACCTATTGTTGTTGGGAGATGGCTATGCGCGCAATTTGGGGCTGAATATCAAAAGGGCGCGTTTGCTCGTCATTTCTTGTTCCGGTGTGTTGGTGGCAATCGTAACGGCCTATTGCGGACCGATTATGTTTATCGGTCTAGCGGTACCTCATTTATGCCGTGCCATTTTTCAGACTTCCGATCATCGGATATTGATGCCTGCCACTTTGTTGGTAGGAGCTGCCTTGGCACTGGTTTGTAATTTGATAGCCCGTATGCCGGGGGTTGAGGGGGCTTTGCCGGTAAACTCTGTGACTGCACTGGTAGGTGCTCCGGTAGTGGCTTCCGTGCTTTTTAGAAAAAGGAAAGGAGAATTGAATGAATAAAGGAACCATACATATAGAGAATCTTTCCATCGGTTATCCCGGCAAGGGAGACGTGAAAGTTGTGGCAAGCGGCATTTGTGCCGATATCAACGGGGGTGAACTGACTTGTTTGTTAGGTGCCAATGGAGTAGGGAAGTCAACCTTGCTTCGTACGTTATCCGCTTTCCAACCCAAATTAGGGGGGGAGATACGCATTCAAGGGAAAGAGATTGGAGATTATACGGATAAACAGCTCTCACGGGTCATTAGCGTGGTTCTTACGGAAAAATGTGATATCCGAAATATGACCGTGACCGAACTGATAGGCTTGGGACGCAGCCCTTATACCGGCTTCTGGGGTACTCTATCCAAAGAAGACAGGGCAGTGGTAGAGCACTCAGTCGCTTTGGTGGGTATTCCGCATTTGGCACATCGTATGGTTCATACCTTGAGTGACGGTGAACGCCAGAAGGTGATGATAGCCAAGGCACTGGCACAGGAAACTCCGGTTATCTACTTGGATGAACCCACTGCTTTTCTTGACTTTCCCAGCAAGGTGGAAATGATGCAGTTGTTGCATCACTTGAGCCGTCAAACTGACAAGACCATCTTTTTATCTACCCATGACTTGGAACTGGCCCTGCAGATAGCCGATAAGATCTGGCTGATGGATAAGATGAACGGAGTGACTATAGGCACTCCCGAGGATCTTTCCTTGAACGGTAATTTGAGTAATTTCTTTGCCCGCAAAGGTATTGTTTTTGACTTGGAGACTGGTCTGTTCCGGGTAGATAATGAATATACCTCACAGATACATCTGGTCGGGCATGGGCAGAGATATGCTATGGTCCGCAAGGCCTTACAGCGCAATGGCATATTGGCTAATCGGAATGTGACGTCAGACATCTGTATAGAAACCGGAGACTTGAAAGGAGATGGCACTTTCCTGTTACATCTGCCCGGAGGACAGGAGGTAAGGGTAGGTACCATCGAAGAACTTTTGGAACGGGTTAAAGACAACTGATCAGAACCGGTAGCCTACCGTAAAGAATGCGGCAAAGTTCCTAGGCAGGTATTCGCTGTATCCGTCAGGATTCATCATCAGGTTCAGCTGTTTGTTGACAGTGACAAATCCGACTTGGGTTTCTGCGCCGATAACAAACCGGTGATATTCAAACGTCAGTCCCATAGCGATACCTGTATCGAAACGTTGGTTTCCCATGTTGTTGTCCAACATGCTTCCGAAAGTATCCAGCTTGAAACGATAATCGTTGGAATGGTGGCTACCGGTAGAGTCATGCCTCTCGCCGGAGGTCTTTCCACCCAGTCCGATTGCAACATAAGGACCGGCACTTAATGAGATGTGATAGTTCTTGTTCAAGGTGAGACGGGCAGCCATCATAACGGGTATTTGCAAATATAATTCGTTCATGTCTGCTTTCCCATACTTTATTTCGTCTTTACCGCCTATGGATACGAATTCCAGGGCAGATTGCACTACCCAAGTCCGGCTGAGTGCATATTCTGCACCGATACCTGCTTTGTACGCTATTCTGGTTTCACTGCTTGAGTGTTTTCCCCAGAAGTTGGAAGTGCCGATTCCTGCCTTTGCGTGGAAAGAGATGGGGCTTTGTGCTGAACTTGCCAGTGCAGCCATTGCGAAACAGATAATAATGATAATCTTCCTCATACGTAAATTTTTCCGTTTTCAGTTATTAATAATAAGGTCAGTTCTCCTTTGGGCAGCAGTGGGGCACAGTGTTGCAGGCAGTGCCCGATTAATGCTTTAGAGAAAATAGCCAGTTCGTCTGCCGGAATGATGTCCCAAAGCTCGCGAGCCATATTTATTTGTCCGATACGGTTAAGGACAGCTTCGCTACATCCGGCCCGTCGGGCTATATCCTGTATGAAATGCTTATTCATCACTACTTTCCTGCTGTGTGTGTCTAAGTTACCTTCTGCCAATTTCACGGCTTTGCCTATCATTACTCCAAGAGTGACTTGGGGCAGTTCCAGTGTATCTGCTATTTTTAGAGTTTCACCGATAAAATTGCCATAATGTACAAATGCCTGCGCCGGAAGGTCGGGGTAGTATGCTTTGATGTATTTTTCACTTTTGGCTCCGGAGCTGATGACTATGCGCGGACTGTTTGTGGCACGTGCCACTTCCATGGATTTACGGATAGAATTGATAAATGCTTCGGAAGAGAAAGGTTTTACGATGCCCGATGTACCGATGATGGAAATACCTCCTTCTATTCCTAAACGCGGGTTGAAAGTGCGTTTTGCGATTTCTTCTCCGCCGGGTACGGAAATGGTTACCACTATAGGATTGGGTTGCTTGGATATGCCGATTTTTTCAAGACAGCGCCTTACATTGTCTTCTATCATTTTGCGTGGAGTAGCGTTGATGGCAGGTGAACCCAATTCAAGGCCCAGGCCGGGCATAGTGACGATGCCTATGCCTTCACCGCCGCAAACGATGATATCATAATCTTCTTGTACCGGTGACTTTCCTGATGAAGGGTCATCCATACGGAAAGGGATGGCTACATTGGCTATAACTTCCACGCCGTTCGTAATATCGGGATCGTCACCGGCATCTTTGATGACTGTAGCGCTTGTTTCGAACATTCCGTCACCGTTTCTCAAGATACCGGAGTGAGGTCGCTTTTTCTGCGGTTCCACAGGCACATGAATGGTTTCTCCATTGGGCAGGACTACCGGAAACTCTGATGGACGGGGAGTGAACGCTACATTGAAAATGTCCCAGGTGGCGGCTACGGCTGCCGCCGCCGCACAAGTGCCGGTGGTCAGGCCGCTGTGTAACGGGAAAAAAACAGGCAGAAACCTTTCTACCATCCGACGTAGCCCGTGTTCGCCGTTGACGTAATGGAACTTTTCGGATGTCTGGGGACGGCAGATGGCAAAAATGCGTATGCCTAATTCTTGTGCGGCTTTTACTTTCTCGCAAAATCCGCCTGACACACCGCTTTCCTTGATGAGAATGGCTTCGGGATGGAGTTCTTGCATCAGGCTCCGTTCGTCTTCTCCGTAGTGGTAGTAACGGAGATGTTCTTCGGGATAGCCTTGCTTGCATGCCAGTTCCCGTGAACTGTCGCGGTCAAGAATACGGAAGTAACAGCAGGTGCTTTCTTTCCAGAGCGATTCCAGTTTGCTGATGCTTTGTACCCCGGTCAATGCCAGCAGGGTGAGTATCTCTTCTTTTTTTATCCACCGGATAGCATCATCGTAGTTCTTGCACCAGGTGATGTGCTCTTCATCGTGCCGGACGAAAATTCGCTCAAAGCGTATGACGGGAATACCGGATGCAGAGGATACCTGTTCCACGGTTTTATGCAGTTGCTCGGCAAAGGGGTGTGCAGCGTCTATCAGCAGTTTTATACCGTGTTGGATGCAAAATGTTTCCATTTTTTCTGCATCCATGGCACCTTGCAAACGGATACCGTTGTGCAGAAGCACTTCCTGTTCGTCTCCTTTGGTGGAGTAATAGAATGGTTTTCCAGCCTCCTCAAGAGTTTTGACAGCGATGCGTCCTTCGGTGGTTCCGCCTAATACGAGAATCATAATTTAATTGTTTTATTTTCTGAATAAATGTTTGAATTCGTGGGCATAGAGACGCGACAATCCTTCACGGTTACCGATGGCTTCGCCTACGACAATCATGGTAGTCAGTGTCAGGTTGTTTTCTTTCACGATGGCGGCCAGTTCTTTTAGTTTTCCGAGGAAGATACGTTCGTCTTTCCAAGTCAGGTGATAGCAGACGGCGACAGGAGTGTTTTCCGGATATTCCTGCAAAAGTTCTTCCTGTACCTGTTCGGCAATGCCGGCACTGAGAAAGATACACATGGTGCTCTGTGAACGTGCCATGAGATGCAGTTTTTCGCGTTCGGGCATGGGAGTGCGTCCTTCCCCGCGTGTAAGGATGATGCTCTGTACCTTTTCGGGGATGGTGAACTGTGACTTCAGTGCCGCTGCGGCAGCTTGGAAAGAAGAGATACCGGGCGTGATGTGATAGTTCATACCGTATCGGTCGAAATAATTCATTTGCTCTTGGATGGCTCCATAGATACAGGGGTCACCGGTATGAAGACGGACTATGAATTTGTTTCTGTCATAAAAATCCCTCATCAGAGAGAACTGTTCTTCCAGATCCATGGAGGCTGAACTACGGACTGTAGCACCCGGTTTGGCACAAAGCGTCAGTTCGCGGGGGACAAGGCTGCCTGCATACAGAATGAGATCGGCTTTTTCCAACATCTGCCGGCCGCGTACGGAGATTAAATCGGGATCGCCCGGACCGGCACCGACAATCTCGATGTGTCCGCTGCGGATGAATCTTGAATCGAGCGCAGCTGCTACGGTATAGTTGGTTCCCTTCTTCTTGGGCATCAGCAATCTTCCGCCTGCGGAAAGTAATGCTGCTGCTTCACTCACACTGGGAGTTCCCATGTGCTTCATGACTGTTTTGCTGGGGTGAGGCACATGGATCCGGGACAACTCTTCGGCTGTATAAAACCGTACCGGGTACTTCCTTTTGAGTGCTTTCACTACCGGTTCATTCTTTTTGGCGTCAATGGTAGAGATGGATGCTATAGCCTGCAGGGGGATGCCGTATTCTCTCAATGTCTCTTGTATAGCCTCTTGCACCTTCCGGGTAGGTCCGGCTTGGCGGGCAAGTCCGATACCGAGATGTACGGAACGCGGCACATAGCATATTAAAGGTATTTCCGGAAAATTAGGGATTTGCGGAGATACGCACAGAATTAGTCTGAAACGGGAGGCTTTAATGTCTTGTACCCGATAGAACACTTCTACATGAGAGGGCAGATTGGCTTCTAACCAGTCTGTTCCTTCGTCGTGGACGGTAAGCAGCAGGGCAGTGGGCTTTTTTGAAACAAAAAGGCTGATATGCTCGTTCATGCAGGCTTTCATTTTCTCTTCAGGAGTTTTTGCCAGTTCGGCCATCAGAAGAGTGGAAAGGTCGGCGTTGATAACAGGGAACCAGTTGAAACGTTGGGCAAAAGTATCGAGTGCCCACATGCCGGTAAGATCACTTTGAGTAGTGACTACCGGTTCGGCGCCGAGAATATTCGCTACTTGTTTGGCAAGGTCATTGGCTCCACCTATATGACCGGATAAAACGGAGATGGCATATCGTCCGGTGCTATCTACACAGACTACTGCGGGGTCGGTATATTTGTTTTTCACGCAAGGTGCGATGGCACGTACACAGATTCCCATGGCTCCGATAAAAATCAGTGCGTCATAGTGATGGAAGTGCTCTGCCACAAAACTGCCGGCAGAATCGATGTGCGTACAGCCGTCTTGCTGTTGTGAAGTGAATATTTCTGATTCGGAAAGTTCGTTGTGTAATAATTCGGCAACGTTCAAGCCGGCTTCGGAAATGAGGATAATGGCTGTTTTCATATTTGATGTATATTTAAGAAAGCGTGGCTTTCATAATTTCAATGGGATTATAATCGTTTAAAGCAATACGGATGGAGGGATGTTGTGTCATACCGGCGGCCTGTACACCTTCAAGAAAGGCGGCCTTGCTGTCTGCCGATACGGAGTTGAATACGATGCATCCTCCGGGTTGGAGTGTTTCTTTTATTTTTGCCAGCATCTCCTTCAGATGTCCTCCATGTCCGCCGATAAAGACGGCATCCGGACGGGGAAAGTGTCCGGTATCCGTTTGCAGGAAATCACCGATGACAGCCGTAATGCCCGGTGCGCCGAAACGGCGGGAATTGGTGGCCATCAATTTTTCTCCTTCGGCACGTACTTCAAAGGAAACTACCCTTAGGTGCGGAAATTGCAGCCGGGCTTCGATTGATACGGAACCGGTACAGAAACCTATGTCCCAAAACACATGACGATGATTCAACTCCAAGGCCTGCAAGGTGAGCAGACGGATGGGGGCTTTGGTAATCATGCGGGAACGTCCGTCCAGATGAGCGAACTCCTCATCGGGAATACCGAAATAATTGTTGTTTGATGAAGGGCGGCTCTCTATGTTGCAAATAAGATTATTGGGATGTTCGAAAGAACTGTGGACGGCTTCTTGGGGTGTCATACTGCGGACGCGCTCTTTTTCGGGATTGCCCAGATGTTCGCCTATATACATTGTATAATGGGAATAACCATATTCTAACATACGGGCGGCAATCGTTGCGGGAGTATGCTCACGGTCAGTGAGAATTCCTATTTTGGGAGCATGTTCTATCAAGGCGCGGTCAAACTCCTGCCAGGGACGTCCGGTGAGGGAGACGGTGCGCATGTCATCGTATGGCATAACGAGCCGGTGGGCCAGTGTCTGCAAGGAATTGAATGCAGGATACAGGCGGATTTCAGCATCCGGCAGTTTACGTTTTACGGTGTTGGCAAAACCGAAAAACAACGGATCCCCGGATGCGAAAACGACGATGGCTTCTTCCTTTTTCTCTGTAAAAATTTTCTTATAACAAGAGAATGCGTTTTCCAATGGTACGGTGATAGGAATCCATTCGAAAGATTCCGGCAACAGCTTCTTTACTATATCCCTATGCCGTATGCCGCCCGAGAATATTCTTCCTTGCCGTATGAGGGTCATTACTTCCGGTGGGAAAAAGGGTTCCCGGTTGTCGTCCATTCCTATGATAATAAAATGCTGCCTCACACATCCCTCCCCGGGCGCAACTGCCCCGCATCATTAAAGCATAATACTGCATTCACTAAAGTTGCCGCTAAATTGCTGCCGCCTTTGCGGCCTTCCACTATGATTTTCGGTATGCGGCTAAACGGTTTCACCATGTGCTTGGATTCTTGTACATGGACAAAGCCCACAGGTGCAGCAATGATTCCTGCCGGATGTGCTTTGCCTTTGCGTATCAGGTCACATAATTCCATTAATGCCGTCGGGGCATTGCCGAATACGAACAGGGCGTCCGGATGTTCTTCTACAGCCAGCCGGATACCAGCCTGGGTTCTTGTAATGCCTTTTTCTGTTGCCATTCCGGCCGTACGGGGATCACCAAGATAGCATTTTACTTCCATCCCAAGGCGTTTCAGAGCTCCTTTGCGGATGCCGCTGGCCGCCATGGTTACATCGGTGACAATCGTCCGGATACGGCCTTTTTCAATGCCTTGATACAAGGAAGCGACGGCGCCTTTATCTGTCTGCAAAAGGTTCTCCATTTCGAAATCTGCGGTAGTATGTATGGCATGCAACAAAGCCCATTTATGGTCGAGAGGAATATCGGGATGCTTCAATTCTTTTTCGATGGTGCGGAAACTACGGATCATGATATCCTGCCCTTTGTTGGGCTGAAGCTGAGGTTCAGAACTCTGAAGTTGAGGTCTGGAACCTTGAAGCTGAGGTTTATCGGCCGGAATCCCTTCTCTGTAATATCCTCTCGGAGTGATGAAAGTCCCATTCCATTCGTAGGATTGTGAGTTGCCTATCAGTACTACGGTGAACATATCTACCTCTTCGGGATTGAAATTTTCCAATGTAGTGATGTGCACTTCCTGTTCCGGCCTTCCTGCCTGGCGTACATAACCTACAGGGGTTTCCGGCATGCGTCCTTCTTGCAGGAAAAGTTCCTTCAGACGGTAAAGCTGCCAGTAACGTCCTTCACTTTTGGGGTTATAGACGGCGGTCACAAAATCGGCAACGGCAGCGGCGATGATTCTTTTCTCAATGCGTTCCCACGGGGTCATCAGGTCGGAAAGTGAAATGACACAGAAGTCATGGCCTACGGGAGCGCCCAACAAGGAGGCGGCTTTCTGAAAAGCACTGATACCCGGCAGGGAAACAATCTCTACGGTACTGTTCCGTTCCCGCTTCATTTCATAAATAAGGGGTGTCATGCCATAAATCCCGGCATCACCGGAGCTGATGACACAGACGGTCTTTCCCTCTTCAGCCAGTTCGAATGCTTGCTCGGCACGGGTACGTTCCCGTTTCATACCGGTATCTATACATTCCGTTTCGGGACGAAGATGGGGAGTGACAAATTGAAAATAATATTTATATCCCACTACTACATCTGATTCCTGCAAAGCGGAAATTACGGCGGGAGTAATGTCTGCTTCGTTGCCCGGTCCGATGCCGGCAACAATGATTCTGGACTGCTTCATTTATAATAAGTATTCTGTTGCGTGCAAAGATAATGCAAACCGTGGGCAGTATAAAATGAACTTGTTCATTTTTTATGCTGAGGTGCAGCTTATCTTCGCTATCGGCAAAGATAGAATATTAATTCAAGATAACCGAAAAATGAAATGACAATGTCTGTTTTAAAAAGGGCTACACCCTTTACCCGGAAGGGTGTAGCCATCCGGTACAAAGGGTGTAGCCCTGAGGGGTAAAAGGTGTAGCCCTTTTACAGACGCTGTTTATCAATCGTTTAGCATGGCTTTAATATGCTCTATGTATATCCGCCGGATAGCCTTGTTTTCACCCAATCCCTGCATGCGTACATTTACCCGGTAGCCTTGTTTCTCCAGTTCCGTTTTCCATACACCGGCTATATCTTCTTTGGTGTGATTGCCGCACACCAACAGCAAGGGTACCAGTGTAACTGCCTTGACACGGTTTTCTTTCAGTTGCAGCAAGGTAGCTTCCAATGTAGGATAACCTTCAATGGTGCTGACGTGGAAACTCTTTGCATTGACAGCAAGTGCGCTCTCCTTCATCTTTTGCGTTTGCGATTTGCCATATACTTCAATGGATTTAAGTGCCACGGCATTTTCTTCCAATATGAAATCTATGGTTTTACTTTGTTGGATACTGACTGTCCTTTTGATAGTCTGATAGCCTATGGATGATGCTACCACGGTAAGCGTTCCGGGTTGCACACGCAGGGTGTACCGACCGTTGTCATCTGTATAAGTACCTATGGATGGATTTTCTACGGCAATAGTTACCAATGGCAGAGGATTACCTTGCTTGTCGGTGACGGTACCGGATATGACAACTTTGTTCTGGGCTGCCATAGCAATGGGAAACAGGTAGACGGTGAAAAATAATAATGTTCGTATAAAGAAAGTCATTCTATTTTTATTAGGATTATAATGCGGGGTCTTTATCTTTTTAGAGACTTGCAAAAGTATGGACTTTCTGTGACGGATAAAATACTTAAAAATAGCTATATTGAGGTGTGAAATAGCTATTTATAGGTATCTTTTCCCTGTCTCTTGTTCATCTTTGTATATATCTTTCTGATTTTCGCTTTCTGCGGCATTTTCTCCGCAAATAATTTATGCTTAATGCAACACCGGTAACAGATACAGCGCTTCCCCCAAGCAGTAATATCCAAAGAACGGTTTTACGGAGGGCAGCGTTGGAATTCAGTCCGGGTAGGCGCATACGGTGCAGGGCTGTATATGACCAGTACTTCCATCGGGATGAAGTATCGACATGGCGGATAATGCCTGTTTCCGGATGGATATAATAGATGCTCCGGTCGGCATCTTCCACAACAGTTTTCCAGACAGGCAGCTGGGGGCGTTCGCGGTACATGTTACTCATATCACGGTAGTATGTTTCAAAGTGACCGAGCAGCGACATCCGGATCGGTATGGGAGCATTGGCGCCCGTGCTGTCAGAGGCATATATACTTTCGATGCCTCTGCGTATTTCGTCTTCGGAGAGATGTAAGGGACGGGGCAAGCTGTCTGTTGCGTCTATATAGAATTCTGTTTTTCCGTCCTTTACCGTGTAGTAGGGATGTTCGCGGAAATTGCTCCATTCTATCTGCAAGGCTTGGGGATAGGCAGCTATGATGCGGCGATAGTCCAATGTATAATGCTCCGGCCGGGGGGCATGAGCGTGTAGTGTACGTATGGGATTGGTTTTCAAGGCTGGTTTATGAATCCATTCGGGAATATCCGCTACGGACATCATGCCGCTGAAAGTAAAGGTCAGTACGAATATTCCGAAAAATATTCCGGTCAGATAGTGCCAGTGATACCATTTCTTGCGGTAGGGTGAAAAACGGTGATAACGATTGCGGCGTGTCTTCCGCCATACATCTATAGTTACCCAGATGCCTGCAATGACCATCACGCAACCCATGCCAGACAGCCAGATGACAGTTTTGTTCCATAGGGCAGTGTCTTGTCGCAGCCAGGTGAAATATACCCAGTGGGGAATAGCTCCTAACCATGCCCAGAAGCGTTCATTCCGGTTGGAGAATTGTAAAGCTTCACCGTTTCGTGAGCTTAGGTAAAGCTGGGTTCCGGCATCGTCGGCGAAATATATCTTGTAGATGGGCATCTCCTTTTTCAGTTCGCCAAATGGAATCCATTGGTCCGGAGAATTTACTGTATCTATGTGGACTATGGGAGCGGGACACCACAGGGCAGCTATCCGGTGGATATACTTGCTGTCTGTCGGCAATAGTGAATCGGATGGATTCAGAGGGAGGTTATACTCCCCTTTGCCGGTACGGACATGGAAAAATGTTTGTCCGAATTTACGGTTGAGAGTCAGTTTCCTGACTTGTTCTTTATGGGGAAGCCGGGCTATCACGGCTGCAATGTCCGGCAGTGAATCGCCCGATGCTGAAAGCACTTCCTGCTTTTGCAGTTTTTCTTTCGCATTGACATGGGGAAAACGGTGGTACATCATCACAAAAGCGGAGAGGAACCACATGAGAAATAGGATACAGAGCAAAGTGCCCAGTATCCTATGGATAGAGTACATTAATTGGGTAATAACATTCATCATTGTTCGGGTTTTCTTGCAAAAGTACAAGATGATTCAAGAACGCTAAATACCTAATAGTGGGTATTATTCTACATCTTTACCGGCGGCGTAGGCTGCTTTTTTGGTCATGATGTCCAGTATGCGGTGCTTCAGCCCGAAACGGATGTGGCTGATGAATATTTCTTGAATTTCAGGAACCTGTCCCAACCCTTCCAAATGTGTGTTGACGGTATATCCCTCTTTTTCAAGAGCTTCCTTCCATTCTCCGGCAATGTCATTTTTAGCATGTTCTCCGGCAACAAACATGAAAGGAACCAGAGTCACTTGTTTGGCTTTGGTGGCTTTTAATTGTGCAAGCATGGTTTCGAAAGTCGGATAGCCTTCAATAGTGCCTACATGAAAATTGGGAAGCCCGTTTGCTTTCAGCATGTAGTCCATCTGGCTGTAGATGGCGGTACTGGGTGTGTAAGTGCCATGTCCCACAAGAACGAAGTGCTCTTTGGCAACTTTCTTGCTTTGTGCCGGGGCGTTGTAGCGGCTACCCAGAATACTTACCACTTTCTCTGCGTCTTCTACAGAATAGAGCAGGGGAGTACCTACACGTATATCCTTGAAAAAGGGCAGTACACTTTCCACATCCCGGCGGAGTGATTCCATTTCTACTCCGTCAATGATGTTGGTACTCTGCACGATAAGGTGTGTGTAACCTTCGCTGCGCAATTTCAGCATGGCATCCAGTGGAGTCAGCTTCGTGATGCCGCGCTCTTTCAAGCGGCGGATAATGATGCGCGATGTATAGGCTTCCTGGAACTTCAACTCCGGGAAGGCAGCTTGTGCCTTGGTGTTGATGGCATCAATGGTCAGAGTACGGGTATCATCATGCGTGGTACCGAAGTGTACCATGAGCAGGGCGGCCTTGTCTCCGGGTTTCATACTTGCAAGCATGTCGCTGTGCTCGTAATTGCCTCCCCCGTGCGCATGGCAGAGAAGGGAGAGGGTCAGTAGGATAAAAAGTGATGTAGTTCTCATAAACGCGGATATTATTTATGTAATTGTATAGCAAGGCTGGCATATAATGTGCGTCCGGGATTGGTACTGAAATAATTTACACCGAAAGGACGGCGATCTACCTTGTTGAAGACATTATTCATTCCCAAGCCGATTTCAAACTGGCCGAAAGAATGACGGGTCGCCAAATTCCATAAACCGTAGCCCGGAGCCGATTCATCTACATCACTGGCTTCATGGTAACGTTTGCTGTGGAACAGTCCTGTAACATTTACGTTTAATAAATAGTTTTTCCAATTATGGGCGTAATTGGCATTTACACTGCCGCTGTGGCGGATACTGCGTTCTATGGTTCCCCATTCTGTTTCTCCGGTACTTTCATTGTATTGCTTTCCACGGGCATAAGCGTATGTGTAGCTGCCACCCAAAGAAAATCCGGCACCTAAAATGCTGTTGAAGTTGATTTCGAATCCTTTAATCAATCCTTCTTCCAGATTGGCATATTTCTTGTATGTCTTCAGCTTTTTCAATTCACTCTCACTCATTCCCAGTTTGTCTTGCGCTTCTTTGTAGATTTCCTGCTTCTGAGTTTCATCCATTTTGCTGAACAATGTCTTTTCCGCATTAATCATATTGTCAATCTGATTGATGTAAGCCGTTCCGCTGATACTGAAATGGGAACCTATATATTCTGCGTTGATTGAACCATAGTGGCTCTTTTCAGCTTTGAGGTTCTTGTTGCCGTCAGTAAGTGTGGTGCCTTTATTCATGAAATAATATAGTTCATTCATGGACGGTGCACGGAATCCACCGGAATATTGCCCGCGTAGGTTGAAATTACCGATACTGTACATCAGTGACGCTTTAGGAGTCAGATTGGTGCCGGCTGTTTCATGCTTGACCAGGCGTAGCCCTACCGTTGCCTTGAAGTGGCGGAGAAATTCAGCCTCTTCCTGTGCATAAGCGGCCAAGGTATATACTCCTTTGTCAACCAAGGCGTCCGGACGCTTGAGCCGGTCCTGCACATATTCCATTCCGGCGATGGTACGTCCCCAGTTTCCATTGCGGAATGATCCTTTGAGATTGGCACTGTAATAATGGCTGCGCTTGGTCAGTGAAGTTTCTCCTATGCCGTATTTTACACTTTCTCCCCATTCTTTTACGGAAGTTTCTTTGCGATAGGTTTTGTTGGTCTCGAAATTGTCATTGTAGAGGTCCAGGGTGATATAGGATGCTTTTGCCACTTTATATCTGGCACCTAATGATAGATTATAAGATTCGTAGCCGATTCCATAATCATATCCCTGGTGTTGGAAATTCCGGTCATAGTATCCGCCTCCGGCGTATGCCGAGAATTTGTCATTGGGGGTAAAAGTAAATTTCTGGTTGAATGTATTGCTGTTGAAGCCGTCATTGGAGGTTTTGTCTGTCCATTCGCCATCTTCATCATAATCATTTTGTTTCCAGCTGTCTGCTTTGCGGTAAGCGTATGATGTGTAGGAACCCCACATACCTTTTTGTACATTCAGGTTTACCTGTTGGGTAAACTGCCCGTACCCTTCCACCTTTGTGTTTGAACTGACACGAATCTGATCCAGAGGCTGATTGGTAATGATATTGATAACTCCGGCAATGGCATCACTGCCGTATAGGGCAGAACCGGCTCCTTTCAAGATTTCAACTCGCTTGATGTCGTTTGTATTGATACGTGACAAATCCAAATTACCATTGGCTACATCAGTGCATACCTTCTGGCCGTTGACCAATACCAGGACATAACTGTTGCCGAGTCCGTTCATCATCAGATAATCTCCCATAGAGTTACTGGAAAAAGACAGTGAAGGTACCAATACCGTCATGGCTTCTTTGAAATCCGTGATGCCCGCTTTCTTGATGTCTCCGGCTGTGATGACATCTACCGGTGCAGGGGTTTCTTTCAGTCTGTGATGGGTGCCTGTACCGGTAATTACAACCGGATTTAAATCTACACTCAGTTCTCTGTCCTTTTGTTTTTCCTGTGCGGATGCACTCATTGCCATACACCCTCCCACGAGGATGAACAGCCAATTCTGCTTTTTCATTGATTGGTGAATAAGAATTAATACTTGTCTTCCTGACCCCGGGAAGGCGTTAATTACGTAACTGCTTAGGCAGGTTTCCTGACTCAGCTTTTAAAGAAAGCTTAACCTTCCCGTCCCTGGTTGCACGGATGCAAATCCGTTATGACAAGACAGTGGTTTTAATGTGTGAATGCTTTCTTTCCGACTTTCCTTTGTTTAAACAAAGTAAGCTGTTAGCTATACAGTAGCGGGCACTGCTCCGGCATCTCACCGGATTCCCTTTTATACGGCAGACAGAAATTCTGCCGTATCACCTAAGCGGGGACAAAGATATTTATTTTTTAGTGAGAAGAAAATTATTAGGAAAAATATTATAGTTTTCTCCTTTTTCGGCAAAAATAGTCATACCTTTGCCGCTGTTTTTTTGCAAACAATAGTCTTTCCGGCTATTTGTTTAAGAGGGAATCCGGTGAGAATCCGGAACAGTACCCGCTACTGTAAACACCTTAAAAAGAGAAATATTCTATCTACATGCCACTGTCGGAAGGCGGGAAGGCCTTATTTCTCGGGTGAAGTCAGGAAACCTGCCAAAATAAACTTATTGGATGTCAATTGAAAATAATCTCTATGATCCGTCACGCTATATCGTGGATGCAGGTATTTCAATTCGGAAGATGTGCCGTTATTGTGTATTCATTTTACAGAACTGAAAAATAAACAGCTTATTTTTTGTATTATATTCAGTTTCCACTATCTTTGCCCCTTGAATTGGTTTCGGACAGACTTTTCTGCTGTCCGGATTAAAAGGGAATCGGGTGTAAATCCCGGACAGTCCCGCTGCTGTGAAGCTCTGTTAAAATCTTGGAAAGAACCTTTGCCACTGATACTGTGTTTATATATCGGGAAGGCCTCAAGATCTGGAGTCAGTCAGAAGACCTGCCATTCGTTAAAGTCTGCCTTTACTCGTGGGATTAGGAAGACAGTACGAAAAGATTAAGTGAACATTAAAATTTGAAAGGGATGCCTATGCAAAAGGTATGTCCGCGTTGTGGTGCAACTTTCGAGTGCATGCACGACAATATATCGCAATGTCATTGCGCGTCTGTCCAATTGACTTCAGAGCAGCGTATATATTTGAAGGAAAATTTTTCCGATTGTATATGCCCACATTGTCTGGATGAGGTGAGTCACTCGTTCAGCAATAGTAAAATATATCCTTTATATATTAAAGAAGAAAATGATAAAGAAAGTATTGATAGCCAACAGAGGTGAGATTGCCTTGCGTGTGATGCGTTCGTGCCGTGAAATGGGAATGGTTGCTGTAGCGGTCTTTTCCGATGCGGATCGTACCTCGCACCATGTGGCGTATGCTGATGAAGCCTATCCGATAGGGGGAACAGCAGCTAAAGACAGTTATTTGAATATTGAAAAAGTTATTTCCGTAGCCAAACGTTGTGGTGCCGATGCCATTCATCCGGGATATGGTTTCTTGTCCGAAAATGCAGAATTTGCCCGGCGATGCAAGGAGGAAGGGATTGTTTTTATTGGTCCCAGTGCCGAGACAATGGAGGCTATGGGCGATAAAATAGCTGCCAGGCAACGTATGATAGCCGCAGGGGTACCGGTAGTTCCCGGAACAGAACAACCGCTGCAAAGTGCCGGGGAAGCAATGCGTATCTGTAATGAAATCGGCTATCCGGTGATGTTGAAGGCATCTATGGGAGGCGGTGGTAAAGGCATGCGCCTTATTCATCATGAAGATGAAGTAGTGGAGGCATATAATACCGCTCGTTCAGAGTCCATGTCGTCTTTTGGGGATGATACGGTTTATCTGGAAAAATTTGTGGAAGAACCGCATCATATCGAATTTCAGATATTGGGTGACAATTATGGGAATGTAATCCATCTGTTTGACCGTGAATGTTCCGTACAACGTCGCAACCAGAAGATTGTCGAAGAGAGCCCGTCACCTTTCCTGACTCCGGAACTGCGTAAGGAGATGGGAGAAAAAGCTGTTGCGGCTGCCAAGGCCGTGAATTATTCCGGTGCAGGTACCATTGAGTTTTTGGTGGACAAGAACCGGAATTTCTATTTTCTTGAAATGAATACCCGCTTGCAGGTGGAGCATCCCATTACGGAAGAAGTGGTGGGTGTGGATTTGGTAAAAGAGCAGATCCGTATTGCCAATGGTGAACCGTTGCATCTCAAACAGGATGAACTGTTCCAGCGTGGGCATGCGATAGAATGTCGTATTTGTGCCGAAGATACGGAAAATAATTTCATGCCTTCGCCCGGCATCATCAAGCAGCTGACCGAGCCTAATGGTATCGGTGTGCGTATTGACAGCTATGTATATGAAGGTTATGAGATTCCCATCTATTATGACCCGATGATCGGCAAACTGATTGTATGGGCCACTACCCGTCAATATGCCATTGAACGTATGCGCCGCGTACTGTATGAGTATAAGATAACGGGACTGAAAACAAACCTCGGCTATCTGAAACGTATTATGTACGTACCCGATTTTGTGAGAGGAGAGTATAATACTTTATTCATAGAAAAGAATGCCCGTATGCTGGTCCGTACCAATACTTCCAATGAGGAACTGGAAAATGTGGCCATGATTGCGGCCTATATGGATTATCTGGTGAATCTGGAAGAGAATACTTCGGGACAACTATTAGACGGACGTCCTATCAGCCGTTGGAGGGAGTTTGGATTGCAAAAGGGAGTACTGAGAATTTAATTAATGAACAGTTAAGTATGGAAATACATATTGGAGACCGGGTGGCTGATGTTACTTTGGTCAGCAAAGAAGGAAATAAAGTGCAGCTTACCATTGATGGCAAGCCTTACGATGTGGATATTGTGATGGCCGAGAATGGCAGTTGCTCCATCTTGCATGGCGGAAACTCTTTCAATGCAGGGCTGGTTCGCGGTGAAAGCGGAAAGGGGTATGACGTGACTATGTTCAACCGTTCTTACCATGTGGATATTGTAGATACACAAGCCAAATACTTGCACATGAGGAAAGGTGCGGAAGAAAAACAGGGAGACAAGATTATAGCCCCCATGCCGGGCAAGGTCATCAGTATTCCTGTAAACGCAGGGGACCGGCTGGCTGCGGGGGACATCGCTGTAGTACTGGAAGCCATGAAGATGCAAAGTAATTACAAAGTGAATGCGGATTGCATAGTGAAGACTATATTGGTTAATGAAGGCGATCCGGTCAATGCAAATCAGGTATTAGTGGAATTGGAACTTATTAAAGAAGAATAAAAATGAATAGAGAAGAGATATATAAACAGTTTGAAGAACTGGATAAACGTGCCTCACTGGGCGGAGGGGTGGATAAGATAGAAAAACAGCATACCTCCGGCCGGATGACTGCCCGCGAACGCATTGACTTGTTGCTGGATAAAGGTACGTTCAATGAGTTGGACAAGTTTGTGAACCACCGTTGCACCAATTTTGGAATGGAGAAAAAACAGATTTCCGGTGATGGTATGGTGAGTGGTTATGGCAAAGTAGACGGGCGTTTGGTATTTGTCTACGCTTATGATTTTACAGCACATGGTGGGTCGTTGAGCGAGACCAATGCGGCCAAGATTGTAAAAGTACAGCAACTGGCTTTGAAGAATGGTGCACCTGTCATTGCTTTGAATGATTCAGGTGGTGCACGTATTCAGGAAGGAGTAAACAGTTTGGCAGGTTATGCTTCCATCTTTTATCAGAATACCATTGCCTCAGGTGTCATTCCACAGATATCTGCCATTTTGGGGCCTTGTGCGGGAGGTGCCTGTTATTCTCCGGCCTTGACAGATTTTATCTTTATGGTGAAGGAACAGAGCCACATGTTCATTACCGGACCGGATGTTGTAAAGACGGTTACTCATGAAGAGGTAGATAAGGAAGAGTTGGGCGGTGCCTATACACATAGCAACAAGAGCGGTGTAACCCACTTCATGTGCAATACAGAGGAAGAAACGATCATGAGTATCCGTGAATTACTGAGTTTCTTGCCGTCCAATAATATGGAAGATACCCCTTTTAAGGCTACCAATGACGATATTCACCGTCAGGTTGAGGCTTTACAGACTGTTATTCCGGAAGATCCTAATATGCCTTACGATATCAAGGATATTATTGAACCTGTCTTAGACAATCAGTATTTCTTTGAAGTGATGCCTCATTTTGCTAAGAATGTGGTGATAGGTTTTGGTCGTTTGAATGGCCGTTCTGTGGGTATTGTAGCCAATCAGCCTGCCTATCTGGCCGGTGTACTTGATATTGATGCTTCGGACAAGGCAGCCCGTTTTATCCGTTTCTGCGATTGCTTCAATATTCCCTTGATTACTTTTGAAGATGTGCCAGGCTTCTTGCCCGGTACGGTACAGGAGCATAATGGTATTATCCGCCATGGAGCAAAGATCGTATATGCATACGCCGAGGCTACTGTACCTAAAATAACTTTAATCACTCGCAAGGCATACGGCGGTGCATACATCGTGATGTCCAGCAAGCCTACCGGTGCCGACGTAAATTTGGCATACCCGCAGGCAGAAATTGCTGTGATGGGAGCTGAGGGAGCTGTGAATATCCTTTACAGGAAAGCGTCTCTTGAGGAGAAGAAAGAGATTATCAAGGAATATGAAGGAAAATTTTCCAATCCTTACCGTGCTGCCGAGCGTGGCCTTATCGATGAAGTGATCATGCCACGGGATACCCGTTACAAGCTGGTTCAAGCATTGGAGATGGCTCATAACAAAAATCAGAGCAACCCACCGAAAAAGCATGGCAACATGCCTTTATAAATAGTTATTTTAATGTGTGAAATGCGTATCCCCAGAGAAGTGATTTCTGTGGGGATACACTTTTTAAATAGAGAATTAAGAATTAAACAGTAAGGTTGAAAAGTAAAAAGTAAAAACTAAAGATAGAAACTATGGAACTATTAAGAAACCTCTTTGAGGGTTATCCCAATCTTTGGGGCGGAGGAGTGGCACACTCTGTCCTGATTCTGTCCCTGGTCATCACCTTCGGTATCATGCTGGGCAAGTTGAAGGTGGCGGGTATCTCGCTGGGTGTCACCTGGATTTTGTTTGTGGGCATTGTCTTCGGACATTTCGACATGAACCTCGACGAACATCTGCTGCACTTCCTGAAGGAGTTCGGCTTGATACTGTTTGTCTATTCCATCGGTCTGCAAGTGGGACCGGGATTCTTCTCCGCTTTCAAAAAGGGCGGACTTACGCTGAACATGGTAGCAATGCTTTCCGTCTTCCTCAGCGTGGTTATCACCATTGTGTTGCACTTTGCCACCGGAATCCCCATTACTACGATGGTGGGTATCTTGTCCGGAGCCGTGACCAATACCCCCGGTCTGGGTGCTGCCCAGCAGGCAAACAGTGACCTCAACGGGGTGGATGCTCCGGAAATCGCACTCGGATATGCCGTTGCCTATCCGTTGGGTGTAGTGGGCTGCATCCTGGCGCTGCTAGCCTTGAAGATTTTCATGCGGATTAACACCCAAAAAGAAGAGGAGGATGCCGAGCACGGGCTGGGTCATCTGCAGGAGCTGACCGTGCGTCCCATATCGGTAGAGATACGCAATGAGGCAATAGACGGCAAGCGGATCAGAGATGTGAAACCATTGTTGAACCGTGCGTTTGTCATCTCCCGCATCCGGCACACCGGCAGTCAGGAAACAGAACTGGCGAATGCCGATACGGTGCTGCACATGCAGGATGAAATTCTGTTCATTGCCAACCCGAAAGATGTGGAGGCCATTGTTGCCTTCTTCGGAAGAAAAATTTCGGTGGAGTGGGAACGGGAGGACAAGAACTTGATTTCACGCCGCATCCTCATCACCAAGCCGGAACTGAACGGCAAGTCTCTGTCTCAGCTCAAGATACGTAACAACTT